>BNJU01001602.1_pt1 | contig 27814 bp, 35 predicted proteins | sample 8539281 | NCBI WGS metagenome assembly BNJU01 (sample SAMD00202456, study PRJDB9452) | human saliva metagenome | isolation source: human saliva | place: Japan
TGCCAGCCGCGTCGACGCCTCGATTCCGCGACTGACGACCGCAGGTAAGACCGGTACCTCGTCCGACCAGCTGTCCGCGCAGTTCGTGGGCTTCGTGCCCGGCATGGTCACGGCCGTGTCGATGTACCAGTCCGACGACGCGGGCAACTCGGTGCCGCTGGACGATGTGGGTGGCCTGGACCAGTTCCATGGCGGCGACTGGCCCGTGGACGTGTGGATCGACTACATGAAGCCCGCGACGGCGAACCTGTCGGGCGACGACTTCACGTGGAAGGTTGCGTCCAACCGCAAGGTGCAGAACAACGCGCCCACGCCCGCGCCGAGCGCGACGAGCGAGGCCCGCAGTCTGCTCCGGCACCCACCGAGACGCCTACCCGACCCAGACCCCGTCCGCCGAGCCCACCGAGGGTTCGGAGAACAGTAACAACGGAACAGCAACAACGGCAATGGGAACGGTTCCAATAACGGAAACGGGAACAATGGCAACGGTTCCAACAATGGCAACGGTTCCAATAACGGGAACGGCGGCAACAACAACGGCGGCAACAACAATGGCGGCCGAAGAAACTAGCCGAGTGTCCTAGCGCCACTGCTGCGGGCCCCGAGGAGCATCCTCGGGGCCCGCAGTGCGTTCGCAGGAGTGTGCCTATGCGGATAGGAAATGACGATGCGGATAGGAAACGAGGATGCGGATAGGTTATGAACATCCGGATAGGTTAATAACCTATCCGCAAGTGAATAACCTATCCAGATGCGCGCAACCTATCCGCGTGTGAGTGCACGAGCTCCGCCATACGCCCTCTGCGACTGCGTGCGTCGCGTTTTGCCGAAATGCTCCGGCAGAGGGCCCGTAAAGACGTGTCGTAGACGAACCTTAGGTTTCGCGCGCATAGCAAACGGGCATAGCAAAAGGGGTGGCCCCGCTCGTATGAGCGGGGGCCACCCCTTCAATCAGCATTCAACCGATGCGTGAAGCCTTCACTTCGCGGCGGAAACGCGGACCTTGAGGTTCGCGGACACCTCGGTGTGGAGGCCGACGGTCACCGTGTAGTCGCCAACGGCCTTGATGGGCGAGGCGATGATGACGCGACGACGGTCGATGGTCTGGCCCAGCTGCTCGCCCTGACCCGCGTCAGCGATCGCAGCAGCGGAGACGGCGCCGAACAGGCGGCCGGGTTGCCAACCTTGCCGGAGATCTCGACAACGGCACCCTGGAGGGCGTCGCGCACGGCGCGAGCGTCGTCGATCGTGGCGATCTCGTGGCGGCGACGAGCAGCGGCGATCTGGTCGATCTGCTTCTGCGCGCCAGCGGTCACTTGGCGGCGAAGCCGCGAGGGACCAGGTGGTTGCGGGCGTAGCCAGCCTTGACCTCGACGACCTCGCCGGCATGGCCGAGGTTGGGGGACGTCGTGGGTGAGGATCAGTTTCGTGGTAGCCATATCAGCTGTGTCCTTCCCTTATCAGCGGCCGGTCGTGGAGTAGGGCAGCAGAGCCATCTCACGCGCGTTCTTGACGGCGCGAGCGATCTTGCGCTGCTCCTGGGTGGAAACACCGGTCACGCGGCGGGCGCGGATCTTGCCGCGGTCCGAGATGAACTTACGCAGCAGAGCGGTGTCCTTGTAGTCGATCTTCTCGATCTTGGCCGACTTCAGCGGGTTGGCCTTCTTCTTGATGGGCTTGTTGCGAAGTTGGGGCTTCGCCATGATGGTCTCCTAGTGAATCCGGGCGGACTGTGCCGCCCCAAGCGTTGTGTCTTCGACGTGGCGTCCGGCGTAGGTGCCGGGGCGCTCGACTTTAGAACGGGGGCTCGTCGCCGAAGGAGGTGGCACCGCCAGCAGGGCGGAGCGCCACGGGTCCTCGAGGAGCCGCCGGTCGGTGCGCCGTGGTTGGCGCCACCCTGGCCATATCCACCCTGGCCGCCGCCGTAACCGCCGCCCTGCTGGGGCGCGCCCTGCTGGCCGCGGTTGTCGGACTGGTAGCCGCCGCCACCGGAGGGGGCGGTGCGGGTGACCTGCGCGCGTGCGCGGCGCAGGGATGGGCCGACCTCGTCGACCTGCAGCTCAACGACCGTGCGACGTTCACCCTGCTGGGTGTCGTACGAGCGCTGGGTGAGGCGACCCTGAACGATGACGCGCATGCCCTTACGCAGCGACTCGGCGACGTTCTCAGCGGTATCGCGCCACACGGAGCAGCGCATGAAGAGGTGTCGCCGTCGCGCCACTCACCGGCGTTACGGTCGTAGGTTCGGGGGTGGAGGCCACCGTAAAATCGGCGACCGCGGCGCCGGACTGCGTCCAACGCAGTTCGGGGTCAGCGGTCAGGTTACCGATGACAGTGATGACGGTATCTCCGGCCATGTCGGCTCCTCGGGCTTAGAGGGTGTGGTGTCGGCTCAGTGAGCGTCGGGGCGCAGGAGCTTCGTACGGAGAATGGTCTCGTCGATGCCCATGCGGCGGTTGATCTCGAGAGCGACCTCGGGGGTCGTGGTCATGTCGATGACGACGTAGATGCCCTCAGAACGCTTGAGGATGTCGTAAAGCAAGGCGGCGCTTGCCCCAGATGTCAAGGTTCTCGACGGATCCGCCGTTGGCAGCCACGGGTGCCAGGTACTTCTCCATCACGGGGGCGACGGTGCGCTCGTCGATCGAAGGATCGAGGATCACCATCAGTTCGTAGTTACGACGTTGGTTCCCACCTCCTATGGTCTTTACGGTCACGGACGGTCCGTGACGGGAGGCGTTGCGTATGGCCCGTTGGGGCCTGCTGGACCAGCCGCGGGTGCGGACAGTCCAGCTACCCACTTTACACGGGTGGCAGCGTCTTCGCTAGGGGCGTTTCCGGTCACGATTGGCACCCTCGGGACGAGGCCTGGGCCCACCCGCCGGGACGCCGAACCCCGCGCGAAACCGGGGGTGCGCACGAGGCCTGCCCCGGCCTCGTCGATCACCTACAGCGAGCGCGCGCCGAGCTCGTTGGTGAGCGCCCGCATGCCCATGTAGACCGCCGAGTATGCGAGCCACACGAGCGCGAGGGCCAGCGAGGGGCGCGCGGCGAGCGAGGAGGAGTGGGCGATGACCCACAGGAGGGGCGCGTAGACGACCAGGGTTGATGACGGCGGCGACGGCCGGGTAGCGGCCTCGGCCCGCGCCGATGAGGACGCCGTCGAGGAGAAGACGTAGCCTGCGACCGGCTGGAAGAAGGCGCTGACGATGATGGCGACGGTCGCGTAGTCGATGACGGTCTGGTCGTTCGTGAAGATGCGAGTGATCCAGGGTGCGGTGAGCGCCAGAGCGACGCCGACTGCGATGCCGAAGCTGACACCCCAGCGCGAGAGCGTGCGCAGGAGCGGGCGCATGGCGCCGCGCTCGCCGGTGCCGGCCGTGAATCCTGCCAGCGCCTGGGCGGCGATCGCGAGCGCGTCGAGCACGTAGGCGGCGAACGTCCACAGCGTCCCACGATCTGGTGGGCAGCCAGGGCCTGGGTGGAATCGCGGTGACCGCGCTCAGGGTCGCCAGGGAGGGCGACGCGCAGGGCAGGTGCGCACGAGCAGCGGCGCACCCTCGACCGCCGCGCCGAACAGACCCGAGGTGGATGGGCGCAGGCTCACGCCCTCGCGACGTGCGGCGCGCACGATCATCCAGCCGAGGAAGACCGCCATGAGCGTCTGCGTGATCGCCGTGCCCAGGCCCGACCCCGCGACCCCCAGGCCGAGCGGGTACATGAGCACCCAGTTCGCCACCGCGTTGAACGCCGCGCCCACAGACGCCGCGACCAGGGGAGTGCGCGTGTCCTGCAACCCGCGCAGCGTGCCGGTCGCCGCCAGGACGACGAACATGCCGACCAGCCCGGGCGCGGACGCGCGCAGGTAGGCCAGGGCGTGCGGCAGCGTCGCCTCGTTCGCCCCCAGCCAGGTGAGCAGGGGAGAGGCGAAAACCGCCAGGAGGATCGCGGCGAGGAGGCCGAGGCCCCCCGCCAGCCACATGGCCTCGACCCCCGAACGGACCGCGAGATCGCGCCGCCGGGCCCCCAGGTGACGCCCCGCCAAGGACGTCGTCGAGTAGGCGAGGAAGATGAAAAGCCCGACCGCCGTGTTCAGCACGGTCGACGCGACACCCAGGCCCGCCAGCTGCGGGGTACCCAGGTGACCGACCATCGTCGAATCGATGACCGTAAACAGCGGCTCGGCGATGAGAGCCCCCAAGGAGGGCAGCGCGAGCGACAGGATCATCCGCGTCGTGATCGTCGGGGTCGACGAGGCCGGGGCCTCCTCACGCTTCGACGGTGAGGTCGGGTCGCTGGGTCCCTGTGTGCTCGTCATGACACGCTCCGTTTTCCTTATCCACAATGTGTGCACAGGCCTGTGGAAAGCCGTGCACGGGGAAATTCTAGACGGCCCAATGAATGACAACGATGTGACTGTGATGAGCATATCTGCCCTGACAGATCGGTCATTTCACGTTGTGCACAGGCGCTGTCGGCGTTGTGCACAGGTTATCCACAATATGTGCACAGGCCCGTGCACAGCGCCGGTCGCGCAATCTCCTACAACGCGTTAGTCTTCGCCTGAAGGCCCTCTATCCACAGGGCTCCCCACCGCGCTCGCGGCCCGAACCCAGCCCCGGCCTCGTCCCCACACGCCCGCGCACCCGAAAGGATCACGATGTCCGACGACCAGTTCGACCGCGTCCCCCCGCAGGACATCGACGCGGAGATGAGCGTCCTCGGATCGATGATGCTGACGACCGAGGCCGCCAACGTCGTCTCCGAGATGCTGCGTGGGCAGGACTTCTACCAGCCCAGCCACGAGACCATCTTCGACACCATCATCGAACTCAACGGCCGCGCCGAACCCGCCGACGCGATCACCGTCGCCGGCGAACTCAAGCGCGCCGGCCTCCTGTCGAAGGTCGGCGGCGCCGCCTACCTGCACACCCTCATCGCCTCCGTGCCCACCGCCGCGAACGCCGCCTACTACGCGCGCATTGTGCGTGAGCGCGCCATCATGCGCCGCCTCGTCACCGCGGGCACGCGCGTCGTCCAGCTCGGCTACGCGGACGCTGGCGGCGACGTCGACGAGATCGTCGACCAAGCCCAGGCCGAGGTCTACGCCGTCTCCGACGGGCGCGAAACCAGCGACTACGTGTCCATGGATAAGATGAGCACGGATATTCTCATCGCCCTCGAAGACATCGAAAAGAACCAGGGCAAGCTCAACGGCGTGCCCACAGGCTTCACCGACCTGGATGAGCTGACCCAGGGCCTACACGGCGGCCAGATGATCATCGTCGCCGCCCGACCCGCCATGGGTAAATCCACGCTCGCCCTGGACTTCTGCCGCTCCGCGTCCATGAAGCACGGCATCACGTCGCTGATCTTCTCGCTGGAAATGAGCTCGCAGGAAATCGCGATGCGCCTGCTGTCCGCCGAGTCCGGGGTGCGTCTGTCCAAGATGCAGGCCGGCAAAATGAACAGCAACGAATGGCAAAAGGTCGCCGAAACGTCCTCGCGCATGAGCGCTGCGCCCCTGTACGTCGACGACTCCGCGAACATCACGATCTCCGAGATCCGCTCCAAGTGCCGCCGCCTGAAACAGCAGGAAAACCTGGGCCTGGTCGTCATCGACTACCTCCAGCTCATGACAAGCGGCCGTCAGGTCGAATCCCGTCAGCAGGAAGTCTCCGCGATGTCGCGAAACCTCAAGCTCCTGGCCAAGGACCTCGACATCCCCGTCATCGCCGTCGCACAGCTGAACCGTAACTCCGAGGGCCGCACCGACCGCAAGCCCATGATGAGCGACCTGCGTGAGTCCGGCTCGCTCGAACAGGACGCGGACATCATTATTCTGCTGCACCGCCCCGACTACTACGACAAGGAGGATCGCCCCGGCGAGGCCGACATCATCGTCGCCAAGCATCGCGCGGGCGCGACCGCGACCGTCACCGCCCTCTTCCAGGGCGACATGGCGCGCTTCGTCAACTACACGGGACGCCCCGAGCCTGGCGGCGGAGGAGAGAGGGCTGGTTTGCCCGGGCCCCGGTGGTGCCGGGCCCCGCGTTGCTTGATTGTGCCTGGCCGCTGTGTGTGCCGGTGGGCGGCGGCCCGCCCGCGAGATCGCCACACGCGAGCCTGCGGCTCGAGGTGGTCGATCTCGAGGCCCGCCCTGGCCCTGCCGCCGCCCACCGGCACCGCGGCCAGGCTCTGCAGGCCCTGCGGCGGCCTCCAATCGGGCGGCGCTGTGTCGCTGTTCGTGGCTAGCATGCTCACCGCTCGCCCCTAGCAATTTCGCATGCAATTCCCCCACGACTCTTTCAAACTATGAATTTGTAGTGTTGGAATTCCAACGTTTTCAGACTTTGTTGAAACTTCACCCAATCGAATTGCATGCGACTTTTGGCTGGTGTGTCGTTTTGAAGCTCGGCCAGGGGCCTGACACCGCCCACCGGCACCGCGGCCAGGCCCCGCGCCTCGAAGCCTGCCCGTGCCCTCCGGACCCTCCGGCCCCCTCCGCATCGGCGTGCGGCTCTCAACAATTTCGCATGCAATTCCCCTGCTGCTATTTCAGGATTTGAATTGTGATCGTTGGTATTTCAACGTTTCTGAGTGTTGTTGAAGTTTCATGCAATCGAATTGCATGCGGAATTGGGGGAGGTGCGTGTTGTTGGGGTGAGGCAGGGTGTTGGCGCGTGACTTTCTTCTCCCTGCGTGGCTTGTTGTTGGTGGGAGCGGTACAAAGTTCTCCCTGCTCGGGTAAAACTGGTCAAAAAGGGCGGTTTCGGGTGTGCTGGGAGAGTTTTGTACCGGTTGGGCCCGCCAGGCCAATGTGCCGGGAGAGTTTTGTACCGGTTGGGCCCGCCAGGCCAATGTGCCGGGAGAGTTTTGTACCGGTTGGGCCGCCGAACTGGATACGCCAGGCGAGTTTTGTACCGGCACCGGCCCCGCGTGCGGTACAAAGTTCTCCTGCTTGGTCTGATGGTGGGCGACTGCGCGAAAAAGTTCTCCCAGCGTACGAAAAATGGCCCAAAATCGGCGGTTTGTGGCGTGCTGGGCGAGTTTTTTCGCGAAAACACTGTAGTAGGGGCTGCGCTGGGCGAATTTTGTCGCGGGTGAGCCTGTGAAGGCCCCGCGCTGGGCGAACTTTGTCGCACATGATGCCAGCCCCGTGCAGGGGAGTTTTGTACCGGGGCCCGCCATGGCGGCCGCCCCACCGCCCGACGTGCCCGGCCTCAGTCCTGGTGACCTGCCCAGGCCAGGCGCTTGGCGCGCACGGAGGAGACCAGCCAGTCGGCGCTCAGGCACGCCAGCGCCACCCACACGACGCCCATCGCGATCCAGCGGAATGCGGGCACGCTCTCGTGGAAGATGAACACGGCGACGAGGGCTGCAGGGTCGGGCCCAGGTACTGCAGGAAGCCCATCGTCCCCAGGGTCAGGCCTCTTGCCGCCGAGGCGAACATGATGAGCGGGATCATCGTCAGCGCGCCCGCTCCCACCAGGAGGGCCAGGTGAACGGGCCACGACAACCCGGAGCCGTCGGAAGACGCGATGGCGTGGAAGGATGTGGAGGACGTGGCCACCAGATACGCGTAGTAGCCCAGCAGGAAGGGCGAGACCGCCGCGGTCTCGATCGCCATGCCCGCGAGCGGGTCGACGCGCGCGGCCACGTCCTTCTTCACCAGTGAATACAGGCCGAACGTCAGTGCGAGCGTGAGGGAGACGATGGGGACCGCGCGCTGGCCGATGACGAGAATGATGACGGCGATGACGCCGAGGGCCAGAGCCACCTGCTGGATCGGGGTGACTCGCTCGCGCAGCATGATGAGTCCCAGCGCGATCGTGACGAGGGGGTTGATGAAGTAGCCGACTGCCGCGTCGGTCGTGTGTCCGGCGAGGACCGCGTACACGTACACCGACCAGTTGACGACGACGAGCGCGCCCGCGACCGCGAGGCGCCACAGGGCTCCGCGGTCCGCGATGAGTGCGCGCACCTTCCCGAGCGACCCCGTCACAGCGAGCGCAACCACGCAGAAGAACAAGCCCCAGACCGCGCGGTGGACGATGACCTCAACGGCGCCGGCGGGGGGAGAGCAGCGAGAAGTACAGGGGGAAGAAACCCCAGATCACGTAGCAGGAGACGCCGAGGGCGAGTGCGCGTGGATCGTTCTTCTGGGTGCTCATGCTCCCAGTGTATGAACATCGCGGGGGCAGGCGCCGACGAGGGAATCGCTGTGATCACCTGGCGAGAAAGCGTGAGGGGCCGTGTCCCCCGTAATAAGGGCGGTCTCGTCGATGCCGAGGACCACGCTCAGGGCCTCCAGGTAGCGTTCCTGCTGGCTCTCCTCGCCCGCCCGGCGCGCGAGCACGGTCGGGTTGTGGATGAGTCGCGCGGCCAGGTGGCGCAGTGCGCGGGCCGCGTCGTCGGTCGAGAGGGGGGCGTCGCTGAGGCGGTCGATCTCCTCCTCGACGATGCGGAAGACGCGTGAGCGCAGGTGTCGCACGACGGGGTCCATGGAGCGTGCGCCGAGGCCGCGCTCGAAGGAGGTGACCTCCTCGTCGATGATGGTGCGGGCGCGTGTGAGTGCGTCGGCATCGGCGGCCGGGACCGACGCCTGGATGGTCGGCAGGTCGATGAGGGTCACGTTCGGCAGTGAGGCGACGGAGCTTTCGGTGTCGCGCATGAGCGCGAGGTCCAGGACCACGGTGGGCCCGGATGCAGCGGCCATGTCGCGGGTCAGGATGGGGCTTCCGAGCCCTCGGCATGTCACGACTAGGTCGGCGCGCTCCAGCGCAGAGGGTAGGCCTGCGCGGTCGACCCAGCCGATGCCTCGTCCTCGGGCAAACTCTTGGGCGCGCCCGGACGTCGAGTAGACGGACACGTCCGATGCGCCGAGCGCGTTTAGCGCACTGACGGTCGCGCCGGCGTAGGCGCCCGTGCCGACGATGAGCACGCGCGTGTCCTCCCACGCGCTCAGGTGATCGGCAGCCATGTCGAGGCCGACGGCGACGACCGAGCGGCCCGCTCCCGCCAGCCCGGTTTCGGTGGCGACGCGGCGCGAGGTGGCCGAGGCCCGTTCGGCGGCGCGTCCCAGGTCGCAGCTGAGGGTTCCGTCCTCCCAGGCGGTGCGCGCGGCGCGGCGCATCTGCCCGGCGATCTCGCGCTCGCCGATAACCATGGATTCCAGCCCGGATGCCGTCGCGAAAAGATCGACGAGGCCGTCGCGTCCCCACAGGTGCCGCAGCTGTACGTCGGCGCGCGGGGCGTGGGCGGCGGTGGCGAGTTCGCGCTCTACCGCGTCCTGGAGCGCGTGGGGGTCGGCCGAGGCCGGGGCGTCGACGTAGATGGTGACGCGGTTACAGGTGCGTAGGAACATGACTCCACGTACCTGCGCCAGCGAGCGCATGAGGGTAGGGCCGAGGTCGGTCGCGCCGGAGAGCCGGGCGATGTCGTCGAGGGGGGCGTAGCGGTGGTCCGCGGAAAGCACATGAATAGTCACAACGCGTCCATTTAAGGGCACGCGGGTAGAGCGGGCAGTGGAGAGAAGCTATTTATGTTGGTGACGCCGTGTCATTTCGGAATGTCGGCGAAATAAATGGCGCACTCACGCGGATAAATGCGCGTAAAGACAGGTGATTCCACGCTTTTAAGACGTGTGAGAAATTGTCTTGAACTAGACTGGAAGCAGACGGAAACGCGCGAATTAACGCATGAAAACATCATTAAATTAAGGGAGATACATGACGAAGCCCCCGCTGATCGCCGCCCTGACCGGGCGACGCGGGCCCACCCCCGTGTGGTTCATGCGTCAGGCCGGACGCTCCCTGCCTGAGTACCGCGAGCTGCGCGCCGACGTCGGCCTGCCCATGCTCGAGGCCTGCCTGCGCCCCGACGTGGCCGCCGAGGCAACTGTGCAGCCCGTGCGGCGCCACGGTGTGGACGCGGGCATCTTCTTTTCGGACATCATGGTCCCCCTGCGCCTGGCCGGGGTGGGTGTCGAGATTGAACCCGGTGTCGGCCCCGTCCTCGATCATCCCTATCGCACGCGCGAGAGCATCGACGAGCTCCTGAGTCATCGGTATGGGGAGGGGGCGTGGACCGATTCCACCGGGCGCACGCGCGACTGCGCCGAGGGTGCCCAGTCCGTGCGCGACGGCGTCGCAACGGCGGTGCGCGAGCTCGGCTCCACGCCGCTCATCGGATTCGGTGGAGCCCCCTTCACCCTGGCCGCGTACATGGTCGAGGGGCGTCCCTCGCGCGATCACATGGCTGCGCGCGCGCTCGCGGCGTCCGACCCGGGCACGTGGGATGCTCTCATGACCTGGTGTGCGCGGGTGAGCGCCGACTTTATTACCGCGCAGATCGAGGCCGGGGCCAGTGCCGCGCAGCTCTTCGACTCGTGGGTGGGGTCCCTCTCGCCTCGTACCTATAGGGAATCCGTCGCGCCGTACTCGCGCGTGGTCGCCCGGCGCGTCGCGGGTGCCGTCAGCCCGGTGACTGGTTGCCGCGCTCCGCTCATCCACTTCGGGACGGGCAGTGCGCCGATCCTGTCCGATATGGCCGAGGTTGGTGCTGACTGCGTGGGTGTGGACTGGAAGACGGACCTGTCGTGGGCCATCGAGCAGGTGCCAGGAAAGGCCGTGCAGGGGAATTTGGACCCCGCGCTTCTTCAGGCTCCATGGCACGTTATCGAACAGGCTGTTCGAGATATCCTCGAAGCCGGGCGCGCTGCCCCCGGCCATATCTTCAACCTCGGGCACGGCGTGCCGCCCACGACCGACCCCGACGTGCTGACGCGCATCGTCGAGCTGGTGCACGAGCTGGGTGAGGCTCGATGAACCCCCTGGACGCGATCCCCACCCACCCCGACGCGGTCGTCGTCGGCGGAGGCATCGCCGGAGCCGTGAGCGCGTGGGAACTGGCCCGCGCGGGCGTGCGCCCCCTCCTGATCGAGGCGCGCGGCTACCTGGGCGGCCTGATCGCCCGGGGGACGGTCGGCGGCGTGAACGTGGACCTGGGCGCGGAAACATACGTCGTGCGCGGCACCGACACCTCCTCGATTGTGGAGGCCCTGGGGCTGACCTCGGTCGAGCCCGCTGGCTCGGGCGCCCGCCTTTATGCTCCCGCCCTGCGCGGCGGCTGGGAGCTGCGCCCCTTCCTGCGCGACTCGTTCCTGGGAATCCCGGCCCACCCGGACGCGCCCGACTGCGCCCGCGTGCTCGGTGAGGCCGGGGTGCGCCGCGCCCTCGAGGATCGCTCGATGGGCGGCGGCGTCGGCATGGACGAGGCCGGGGAGACTCTGGCCGGTTTCGTGACCGCGCGCATGGGGGAGGCTGTGCTGGAGCGCTCGGTGCGGCCGATCATCGCGGGCATCTACACCGCCGACCCGACCATGCTGGCGACCGACACGGTTGCTCCCGGGCTGCGCGCCGAGACTGCTCGTCACGGGTCCCTGGCCGCTGCGGTCGCTGCGCGCCTGGCCTCCGCGGGATCACGCCGCACCCCCGAAGCCTGCGTCGAGGGCGGCATGTTCGTCCTCGTCGACGCGCTGCGGGCCGCCATCGAAGAGGCCGGGGGAACCGTCCTGACCCGCACGGGCGCGTTCGCGATGACGCGCGCGGCCGCGGCATGGACCCTCGAGTGCGGGCCGACCAAGCCCGGGCCCACCCCGGGCGCCGAACCCGTGCCGGCTGGGCCGGGCGTGAGCGTCACGACCCAGCGCCTCGTCCTCGCCTGCAGCGCCAGCGCCGCCCTGCGCCTGCTGACCGAGGCGCGCATCCCCGGCCTCGTGCCTGATGTGAGCGTTCCCGAGGGGGCGCCCATCGCGCGCCTCACCCTGGCCGTGCGCGCCCCCGAGCTGGACGACGCGCCTGTCTCCCAGGGTCTCCTGGTCGCGCCCGCGCCCGCCGACGAGCGGCCGGTGGCGGCCAAGGCCTTGTCTCACCTCACCGTCAAGTGGCCCTGGCTCGCCGACCAACTCCCGCCCCACACGCACCTGCTGCGCCTGTCCTACGGGCGCCTCGGCGAGGCCGAACCCGCCGTCACCGTCGATGGGGCCCTGCGCGACATCCGCACGCTCACCGGCGTGGACGTCGCGCCCGAGGCCGTCACCGACCACCTGCTCGCCCGCTGGAATGGCACGCTCCCGCCCCTGCCTCCCGAGTATCGCGGCCGCGTCGCCGCTCTCGAGGAACAGGTGCGGCCCTTGGGCGGTGTGGCTCTCACGGGCGCCTGGGTCGCAGGAACCGGCATCGCCTCCGTCGTCTCCCACGCCCGCGCGGGCGCGAAAGGACTGCTATGACCACGCGGACATTCGTTCTGGGAACCAGGGGATCGCGCCTGGCGCTCGCCCAATCCACCACTGTCGCGCGGGCGATCGAGGAGGCTGGGGCTCACCTCGGTGAGGACGTGCGCGTCAATCTGGAGGTCGTGCGCACGCACGGCGACGTGTCCGCGGCGCCCCTGGCGGCGCTCGGCGGTGTCGGCGTGTTCGCCGCGCAGCTGCGGCTCGCCCTCCTCGGAGGAGAGTGCGACCTGGCCGTCCACTCCTTCAGGGACCTGCCCACCGCCCCCACGCCGGGGCTGCGCATCGCGGCCGTCCCGCTGCGTGAAGACCCCCGCGACGCTCTGTGCGCGGCAGACGGGGCGACGCTGTCGTCGCTGCCCGAGGGCGCGCTCGTCGGCACGGGCTCGCCCAGGCGCGCCGCCCAGGTGCTCGCCGCGCGCCCCGACCTGCGCGTGTGCGACCTGCGCGGCAACGTCCCCACGCGGCTCTCGCGCGTGCGCGGCATCGACCTGGGTGCCGACGCGGGCACCGCGCCCTCCGCACTCGGCACGGGCGAGCGTCTCGACGCGGTCGTCCTCGCCCTCTCCGGGCTGCGGCGCATCGGCCTCGACGCCCACGCCACCGACGTGCTCGACCCAGCCATCATGATGCCCGCCCCCTCGCAGGGAGCCCTTGCCATCGAAACGCGCGACGAGGACGACCCCCTCCTGCGCGCCCTCCTGGGTGCCCTTCACCATCAGCCGACCGCGCTCGCGGCCGCCGCCGAGCGCGCCGTTTTGTCCACGCTGGGCGCGGGGTGCGCGGCGCCCGTGGGAGCCTTCGCCCGCGTGGACGAGGCCTCCTCGACCCTCCTGCTCGACGCGCGCGTCATGAGCGTCGACGGACGCGAGAGGGTCGAGGCGAGGGGCGCGCTCACGCTCACGGGCGCGGTAGGTTTGGACGAGGCCGCCCGCCTCGGCGAGGACGTGGCGCGCCAGCTGCTCGCCCGCGGCGCCGCCGAGGTCACCGACCTGGGGGCGACGAAAGCGCCGAGGCAATCCTCGTGAACGAACCCTCAGTGAGCGAACCTTGCGTGAGCGGCCCCGTTGTGAGCGGCCCCGTTGTGAGCGGCCCCGTTGTGAGCGGCTCCGTTGTGAGCGAGCCCCTCGCGAGTGCACCCCTGCACGGGCGGCGGATCCTCCTGACCCGCGCCAAGCCCGATGACGCCATCGCGCGCGCCCTGCGCCTCGCCGGGGCGCAGGTGGATGCTCTCGCCCTCACCGTCTCGACGCCGCTTGATTCCGCGCAGCTCGACGTGGCCCGCGGCCGGCTCGCTGACGGCGCGTACGCGTGGGTCGTGTTCTCCTCCTGGAGGGCCGCGCGCGCCGTCGTTTCCGCCCTGCCACGGGCACGCTCGCGCGGCACGCGCATCGCCGCCGTCGGAGAGGCCACGGCCCGATGGATCAGAGACCACGCGGGCGTGAGCGTCGACATGACCGGCAAAGGGTCCGCCGCCGCGCTGCTCGAGTGCTTCCCCGCTCCGTCCGCTGATGCGCGCCCGGTCCTCATCCCGCGGTCGGCGCTCGCCCCCGATACGCTGCCGGACGGGCTGCGGGCGCTGGGCTGGAGCGTCGAGGCCGTCGACGCCTACACCACTGCCCCCCGCCGACGTCGGCGATTGTGACGCCAATATCGCGGGGAATTTCCGCGCGGGGCACTACGACGCGGCGGTGCTCACCGCATCCTCCCAGGCGCGCGCCCTCCCCGCTCCTCGGCCTGCCGCCCCCGAAACTCGGGTCGTGACCATCGGCGCACCCACCGCCGCCACCGCCAGGCGTCAGGGGATCGCGGTCGCGGCCCAGGCCTCGTCCCCAACACCAGAGGCCATCGTCCGCGCCCTCACCGACGCCCTCGACCGCCCCCGCCCAAGCCGACGCACCTGAAGAAAGAGACTCATGACCACCGTCCCCGAATCCGTTACCTCCCTACCTCGCCGAGGCCGGGGTGGACTCCTCCCCGATCCCGACGATCCGCCCGCGCCGCCTGCGCTCGACCCCCGCGATGCGCGCCCTCGTGCGCGAAACCCACGTCGACCCCGCCAAGCTCATCTGGCCCGTCTTCGTGCGCGACGACATCGACGAACCTCGCGAGATCGCGGCCATGCCCGGCCAGTATCAGCACACGATCGACTCGCTGCGCCGGGCCGCTGCCGAGGCCGCCGAAGCGGGCGTGGGCGCCATCGACCTGTTCGGCGTGCCCGCCCGCCGCGACGCGATCGGCTCCCAGGCGTGGGCGGAGGACGGGATCCTCAACCGCGGCCTCGCCGCCGTGCGCGCCGAGGTCGGGGACGCCCTCGTCGTGTGCGCGGACACCTGCCTGGACGAGTTCACCGACCACGGGCACTGCGGCCTCCTCGATGCCGACGGCGGCGTCGATAACGACGCGACCCTGCCGCTCTACCAGGCGATGGCGATTTCCCAGGCGCGCGCGGGCGCGCACATGGTGTCGCCCTCGGGCATGATGGACGGCCAGGTCGCCGCGATCCGGGCCGCCCTCGACCAGGCCGGACACGCGGACGTCGCCATTCTCGCCTACTCCGCGAAGTACGCGTCCGCCTACTTCGGGCCCTTCCGCGAGGCCGTCGGATCCACCCTCAAGGGCGACCGACGCACCTACCAGCAGGACCCCGCGAACCGGCGCGAGGGCCTCTTCGAGGCGCTGCTCGACGCGGCCGAGGGCGCCGACATGCTGATGGTCAAGCCCGCCGGCCCCTACCTGGACGTGCTGGCCGACGTGGCCGCCGCCTCCGACATCCCCGTCGCCGCCTACCAGGTGTCCGGCGAGTACGCGATGGTCGAGGCCGCCGCCGCCAACGGGTGGATCGACCGCACGCGCGTCATCGACGAGTCCCTCACCGGTATCTTCCGCGCGGGCGCCGACTCCGTCCTCACCTACTGGGCCCTCGAGGTCGCCCGCCGGGCCCGCTGAGCGTGCTGAGCGCGCGTACCATAGCAACAATCCATTTTTTGTCGATGAAGGTAGCCGTGACTACTAACGAAACCGCATTCTCCCAAGCAAAATCCGTGATCCCCGGCGGCGTGGACTCGCCTGTGCGCGCCTTCGGTGGCGTCGGCGGCACCCCGCGCTTCATCGCGAGCGCGAGCGGCGCACGCGTCACCGACGTCGAGGGACGCTCCTACGTGGACCTGGTCGGCTCGTGGGGCCCGGCGCTGCTCGGCCACGCGCACCCCGAGGTGGTCGCCGCCGTCCAGGAGGCCGCCTCGCGCGGCCTGTCCTTCGGTGCGCCGACCGAAACTGAGACCCTGCTGGCCAGCGCCGTGCGCGAGCGCGTGCCCTTCGCGGAGCGTGTCCGCTTCGTGTCGACGGGCACCGAGGCGACGATGACGGCGATCCGCCTGGCGCGCGGCGCCACCGGGCGCGACCTCATCGTGAAATTCGCCGGCAATTACCACGGCCATTCCGACGGCCTGCTCGCCGCCGCCGGGTCGGGCGTCGCCACCGGCGGCCTGCCCGGGTCGGCCGGCGTCCCCGAGGCCATCACCGCCCAGACGATCGTCCTGCCCTACAACGACGGTGACGCCCTGCGCGCGTGCTTCGAGCAGGCGGGCAGTGCCATCGCCGCCGTCATCTTCGAGGGGGCCCCCGCCAACATGGGCACGGTCCCGCCTCACCCCGGGTGGAACCGCGAGATCCGCCGTGTGTGCACCGCGCACGGCGCGCTCATGATCCTCGACGAGGTCCTCACCGGCTTCCGCGTCGACCCCGCAGGCTGGTGGGGCCTCGAGGCGTGGCCGGGTGGGTCGATGGCGCGCCCGCGGGCCGCTACGGCGCAGGCTTCGTCGATGCCTCCTCCGTCGAGCGCGCCGACTGGGTGCCCGACCTCGTGACCTTCGGCAAGGTTGTGGGCGGCGGCATGCCCCTCGCCGCCGTGGCCGGGCGCGCGGACGTCATGGACCTGCTGGCTCCCCTCGGCCCCGTCTACCAGGCGGGCACGCTCTCGGGCAACCCTCTGGCCACGGTGGCCGGCCTGCGCACCCTCGAACTCGCTGATCAGGGCGTGTACGACCGCGTCAACGCCTCGGCCCAGGCGATCAGCACGATTGTGTCGGATGCGCTCAGCGCCGCCGGCGTTGCGCACCGCGTCCAGCGCACGGGATCCCTGTTCTCCGTCATGTTCGGCGAGGCCGCGGCCGCCTCGGGCGTGTACGACTACGACCAGGCGCGCGCCCAGGAGGCGTGGCGCTACGCCCCCTTCTTCCATTCCTTCCTGTCCTCGGGCGTGGCCCTGCCGCCCTCGGTGTACGAGGTGTGGTTCGTGTCTGGCGCTCACGGCGAGGCGGAGCTGGAGGCTATCGCCGCCGCAGCTCCGGCCGCCGCGCAGGCTGCCGCTGCGGCTCAGCCGGAGTAGTCGATCGCGTCGCGGCGACCGTGCCGTGAACGGTTGAGGGGTGGGGATCCCGGTGGGTCCCCACCCCTCATCTCTTCCCTCGGTGTACGGGCGACGGGTGCTTCTCCGTGGTGGTTGATGTCGTCAGCGGGTGTGTTAGGGCTCTTCACGGACGGTGAACGAGGGGTCTGGGTTGAAGCAGAATGTTGCTTTTCCTGGGTTGGGGGTGAACCAGACGATGTCGGAGTGGGCTTCCTTGAGGGTGAAGGTACCGACCCCCTCGATGGTTGTAGATTCTCCTAGGTGGAGTTGTGGGGAATGGGCGAAGTTGTCGATTTCATTCCCCCCTTTGTGCAGCCAGGCCGAAGTCACCAGTTTCTACTCCCATGTTGATTTCACCTCCAGCAATGAAATCGACCGGTGCTCCGTCCGATAAATGCCCTAACAGTTCTGGTGGCTTGTTGGGATAACCTCCTACCAAGTATTGGTCGTCGCAGGAAATGAGGGTGCCTGTTTGGAATCGTTTCCAGGGCCAGGCGTAGGCGATGTGTGCGTAGGTCCAGGGGATGACGAACGCTAGGACGAGGACGGCTACAACGATGGCGCGGATGCGTGCGGGTCTGTTGCTCATGGGTGTGCTTCTGTGGTGATGGTGGTTGCCAGCATGCTGTCAGAAGTAGGGGTTGACGGTAAATGTCGGGTCTGGTGTGAAGCAGAATGTCGCTCCACCGGGATTGGGGGTGAACCAGACGATGCCGGAGTGGGCGCGTGAGAGGGTGAAGGTGCCGACCCCCTCGATGGTTGTAGATTCTCCTAGGTGGAGCTGTGAGACCCGGGCAAAGACCCTGAAATGGCTATTGCTCTGCGATGTTAGGGACATTCCGGCAGACTCAACTCCCATGTTGATTCTTCCCGTGGAGCCGAAGAATATGGGGGTCCCGTCCGCCAGGAAACCTAAAGGAGGCGCGGACTGGCGCGGATCAAAGGTAATGGAGTATTGGCTGTCGCAGGAAATGAGGGTGCCTGTTTGGAATCGTTTCCAGGGCCAGGCGTAGGCGATGTGTGCGTAGGTCCAGGGGATGACGAAGGCCAGGACGAGGACGGCCACGACGATGGCACGGACGCGTGTGCGTGTGCGTCTGGGTGTGATGTTCATGGGTGTGCTTCCCTGGTGGTTGTTGTCGTCAGTGGCCTTGTTGTGCGTAGTTGTTGGTCGTGAATGTGGGGTCTGGGTCAAAGCAGAATGTTGCTTTTCCTGGGTTGGGGGTGAACCAGACGATGTCTGAGTGTGCTTCCTTCAGGGTGAAGGTGCCGACCCCCTCGATGGTGGTGCTGTCGCCGCGGTGTAGGTCTATGGCCTGGCCGATTAAGTCGTAGTGGTCGTAGCCAGTGAGCGCTGATACGCTGAAGGAACCGCTCTGGCGTCCCATGGAGACTTTTCCTGTTATGCCAACGAAAACGAGGCGTCCATCGGAGAGCGTTCCCAATTTCCAGGATCGTTGCTTGTCGTATGGGGTGAGGTAGTACTTGCCGGTGCAGGCTTCGCCTGTGGATTGTTCTTTCCAGGGCCAGGCGTAGGCGATGTGTGCGTAGGTCCAGGGGATGACGAACGCCAGGACGAGGACGGCCACGACGATGGCGCGGACGCGTGTGGGTCTGTTGCTCATGGGTGTGCTCCGTGGGGAACGGGTGTCGTTAGTGGCCTTGTTGTGCGAAGTTGTTCAACGTGAATGTGGGGTCTGGGTTGAAGCAGAATGTTGCTTTTCCTGGGTTGGGGGTGAACCAGACGATGTCGGAGTGGGCTTCCTTCAGAGTGAAGGTGCCGACCCCCTCGACGGTGGTGCTGTCGCCGCGGTGGAGGCCATATGCCCGGCCGAGTATGTCGTAGGATTCGTCGTCGCTGGTAGCGGAAATACCGAAAGAGGCGATTTCGCGTCCCATGGAAACTTCCCCCGTGCTGCCCATGCGAACCTTTCGCCCGTCGGAGAGAATGCCTAGGAAAATGGATCGTTGCTTGTCGTATGGGGTGAGGTAGTACTTGCCGGTGCAGGCCTCGCCCTCGGTTTTTTCTTTCCAGGGCCAGGCGTAGGCGATGTGTGCGTAGGTCCAGGGGATGACGAACGCCAGGACGAGGACGGCCACGACGATGGCGCGAATGCGTGCAGGTGTGGTGCTCATGGGTGTGCTCCGTGGGGAACGGGTGTCGTTAGTGGCCTTGTTGTGCGAAGTTGTTCATCGTGAATGTGGGGTCTGGGTTGAAGCAGAATGTTGCTTTTCCTGGGTTGGGGGTGAACCAGACGATGTCTGAGTGGGCTTCCTTCAAGGTGAAAGTTCCGACCCCCTCGACGGTGGCGCTGTCGCCCCGATGGAGGCCTTCTGCCCGGCCGAGGGGGTCGGAGCTATCAGTGTCGGTACTGACGGACAATCCGAAAGAAGCGATTTCGCGTCCCATGGAGACTTCTCCCGTGCTGCCCATGTAAACCGTACGTCCATCGGAGAGGGTGCCCAAAGGAAATGGATCGTTGCTTGTCGTATTGGGTGACGTAGTAACGACCTTGGCAGGCGTCGCCCTCGGTTTTTTCTTTCCATGCCCAGGCGTAGGCGATGTGTGCGTAGGTCCAGGGGATGGCGAAGGCCAGGACGAGGACGGCCACGACGATGGCGCGGATGCGTGCGGGTCTGATGCTCATGGGATTGTCCCGATAGTGATATCGCCATAATTGGCGTAGAACTCCTCCCAGCTGATCGTGAAGGTCGCCCCCGTGCTGGTCTTACTGCCATCACTACGATCGTTGTGTCCCCACGGGTTGATGAGGGTGACGCCGTTCTCGTCCGCTGCGGCCACCGTGTAGACGTGGCTGGAAGCGATCGTAATGTTCTCCTGCCTGTTGCCGACAGTGGCCTGCGCGTCTCCGGCGAATGGGCTGGATTCGGCGACAATGGGATATCCCCACTTAATTGCATCAATGGTCCTATATCTGAGGTCTCCATGATTGAGGCCAACGTTTGGGATGATGTTTCCCGGAGTGCCGGAGATGTTCTGCATAGTGATTGTGGATAAGCTCGCCGATGCTCCTCCGTGGGTGAATCTGCCTTTCGTTCCCCCTGGGTGGGACTGGATGAAAGCCTTCTCGAAGATCGAAGCGAGATCCGCCTTGGGCGATTTCCCGGCTGTGTCGCCATACGCCATGACATCCTGGACGAACACGCGTTGTTCGTTTCTTTCGTATCCGGGGAAGTCTACGAAGTACCCGTCGATCTTTCCCTGCGCGTTGTAGTGCGGAGTGACCAGGCTCGCCAGGTATTCTCGGCCTTTTTGGGTCTGGTTATAGGCATTCAGGGTGGACAACAGGTGGCAGTCGCCAATGTGGCCCTGATCGATGTCGAACAGCGGCTTCGACGGATCCTGCAGGCGCTTTGTGGATGTCCTCAAGCTCCTGTTGCGACATCATGCGCGTGTCTCCGAGGTCAACGTCGTCCTTGTCGCCGTCATTATCGATGTCGATCTGTTGATGGTCCTCGGGAGTGAAGTAGAGGGCTTCTCTCAAAGAGGCAGCGGTATTGAGGGCCTCGTCTGAGAGAGTAGCCGTTTTGTCGTCGTAACTAGCCTTCAGCTCCCTAATTTCGCCTCGTATTTTTCCCGGCGAGCGATGCGATCAAGGAGGGGGAGTGCCCAAAACTCATTCCATAGGTCATCTGCCTGCCCGCGGATGGCATCGACCTTCTGCTTCGCTTCTTCGAGCTTGAAGTAGTAATTCTTCAGTGCATCTGCTGCCTGGAGGGTTCCATCGCGCCAGCGGATGAGTTCGGGTAGTTCATTGTTCTTGCTGTCGATGAAGGCGACTTTGGCCGCCCCTTGCCAGTCTGTGAGGGTGATGGTCAATGCGGAGATGTCGTCGTGGAGCGATTTAATGTCTCGTGACCGGTTGCGCATTTCGTTTTGGCACGCCCAGATAGATCCGAGATCGCCAGGAAGCTGAGGGAAGAGCAGAGCGAATGGTGAATGCATGGGTGCCTCGTCTCTAGAGCTTGGAGAAAATGGACTTGAAGGTCTCGGCGATTTCGTCGTCCATGTCCTCGGTCGCCTGCGCCGTGTCGCGCAGCGCGCCTGCGGTCTTATCGAGCCAACGTTGCGCCGCGTTTTTGGTGTGCGTTGTACATGCCGGTGAAATAGACAAGTGCGGTGCCGACGGCGGCGTCGCCAGTGTCGACGGCGAAAGGGCTTGCCTTCTTGAGTTTGAACTCGGACATGTCGTCAGAGAGCTGGTGTACCGTGTCCGCTGCAGACCGTAGCTGCTCTGTGTTCATCTGAAAAACGCTCATGGCATCCTCCTTGATGTCGTGCTTAACAGATGGACTTTAGTGGGGGAGGACACAATATGCAAATCTCCTCATCGGGCCGTGCGGGCGACGGTGCTCGGACGGGGGTGCTGAGGTCGATGACAACGGGCGGTGCCGCAAGGGTGAGGAAACGAAGGCACCAAGAAAGTAAGAAAGCAACGAAAAAGCGTGACACCTCTGCGGTGTCACGCTGGCGGGGGTGGGGCGCGCGATGCTCACGCGCCCCGCATCAGCTCAGGCGCGAGTGCGAGCGATCGAGAGGATCGCGGGGGAGACGATCAGGGCGGTCAGGGCGATAACGACCGCGAAGACGACCGACGCGACCGAGGCAACCTGCAGGGCGGCGAACACGCCGAGGGCCGCGAGGACGACGATGAGTGCCACGAGCACGGAGGCCGAGGCGGTGGCCTGGGACATGGTGGGAGCGGTTTCAGCCTTGACGATGTTGTTCATGGGGTTCTCCTTGAGAATGTCTTCGCGCGGAAACGCGAAGCGCGCCCCGCACGCCAGCGTGTGTGGGCCTTGTTGGCCCGTGCCGCCCGGGTGAGCGACGGTATTGAAAAAGGGAGGTGACTCGTGGTCGCCCCCCTTGGTGCAGCTCCAATTCTACGCGGATTCCACCGCGCGGTCTATACCTCGCAATCCCTTGTAAGGCATGGCACAAGCATCGTAAAAACCAGTTAAAAAGCAGTTGTGTCAACGAAAAAATTATGTGCGAGATGGGTGAGGAACGTGTCGTTTCATGCAAGTGTGCCCGAGTGGGATCTCCACCCGGGCACACAGTGTCACTCGGCTCGTGCCACATTCATGGCTTGGAGGCCCTTTGGTCCTTCAATCGCCTCATATTCGACCTTCTCGCCCTCTAGAAGAGTGCGGCGCCCAGACTGGCCGATGATGTTTGAATAGTGCACGAAGACGTCGCCGGATTCGTCATCAGGAGTGATGAATCCGAAGCCTTTGGCGTCGTTGAACCATTTGATGGTCCCGGTAGCCATGGGCCCTCCTTCGTGTTCGCCCCAACGCTGGGGCACCGTTCGGCTCCGTCTGCGGAGCCGACATGGTCCCGTCGACCCGGCCCGGCATTGATGCCCCCGGACTGGGCGTGCGGAATCACACTTATACGGTACCGCACTCGCAGCCAAAATGTGGCTGACCTGCGCAATCGCGATGAAGAAGTTTTCGGCGCAACGCCGCTACTTAACTCCACTCAGTCGAACCGGAACGATGGCCTGCACGTCCTCGCCCTCGAAGTCCACGCTCCCGATCGCCACGTCCACCCCGAAGACGCGAGCGAGGGTCTCCGCGTTCATGACGGAGGAGGCGGGACCGACCACGGCCTCGTGCGTGGAGGAGAAGAGCGCGACCTGGTCCGCGACGCGCAGGGCGTGCGCCGGGTAGTGCGTGTTCATGATGACGGCGAGGCCTCGGTCCCTCACGAGGCGCTCGAGGAGTCCCAGGACGATCAGCTGGTTGCGGAAGTCGAGGCCGGTTTCCGGCTCGTCGAGCACGAGGACCCGCGGGTCGGCGACGAGGGCGCGGGCGATGAGGATCATCTGGAATTGGCCGCCCGACATGGTCGCGCAGGGCATCTCGGCCAGGTGGGAGGCGCCCACCTCGTCGAGGACGTCGCGGGCCATGCGCTCCTCGCGGGCTCCCGGCTGGGTGAGGGTGCGCATGTGCGGGGCTCGCCCGACCATCACCATCTCGAGGCCGGTGAGCGCCACGTTCGAGGCGTTGCGGGCCTGCGGCACGTAGGACAGGACGCGTCCCAGCGCCCTAGTCGACATCGACGAAATGGGGGTGCCGTCGATGAGCGTGCGGCCGCTGTCCCACTTCTGCAGGCCGATCATGGTGCGCAGCAGCGTCGTCTTTCCCGCGCCGTTGGGCCCCAGGATCGCCAGGAGCGAGCGCTCGGGCACCTCGAAGGACACGTTCGTCAGGATCGGGGAGGGGGCGCCCGGATAGGTGAAGGATGCGTTCTCGACGCTGATCATCGCGCTCCCCCCGTCCGGCGCAGCAGCACGATAAAGAAGGGTGCGCCGATGATGGCCGTCAGGATCGAAATGGGGATCTCCGAGGCCGACAGGGAACGCGCGAGCGTATCGATGACGATCATGAGCGCCGACCCGAGCAGCAGCGAGACCGGGATGACCGCGCGGTTGTTCTGCCCGCACAGCATGCGCGCGCAGTGCGGCACGAGCAGGCCGACCCAGCCGACCTGGCCGCACATCGAAATGACCGAGGCCGTGATGACCGTCGAGGCGACGATGAGGATCGCGCGCATGAGGGAGACGTTCACGCCGGCTGAGCGGGCCTCGTCCTCGGAGAGGGAGAGGATGTTGAGCTGCCAGCGCAGCGCCACGATGACGACGACGCCCGCGATGATGAAGGGGGCACCCAGCGCGATCTGGTGGTAGGTGACTGCGGCGAGCGAGCCCATGAGCCAGTAGGTGATCTCTGGGAGCTGACTCGTCGGGTCGGCCGTCAGCTTCAGGAGCGAGAGGACCGCGTTCGCGAGAGCCGAGACGATGACGCCGCCGAGCACGAGCGTGATGACGTTGAAAGAACCCGTGCGCGTGCGTGAAATCGCCGTCGTGAAAGCCATCGTCGCCAGGCCCGCCGCGAGGGCCGCGGCCTGCACGCCGATCAGGTTCCAATCCAGCAGCAGCGCGATGACCGCGCCGACGCACGTGCCCGCCGCGACGCCCAGGGTGTCCGGCGTGGCCAGGGGGTTGGAGAACAGCGACTGGAAGGAGGCGCCCGCGACGGACAGGCCCCCGCCGATCAGGATCGCCACGATGATGCGCGGCGCTCGCAGGTCAAAGACGACGGAGTTGACGCGCGGGGGCACCGCCGGGCCACCCCAGAACCTCGCGCGCAGCGCCGCAACCACGTCCTCCAGGGACACGGAAAAACGGCCAATCAGCATGGCTGCCACCGCGCACACGACGATGAGGGCGATCAGTGTGGGGACCACCCACACGCGCAGTCGCCCATTCCTGGTCAACACAGACTTCATGATGTCCTCTCCCCGGCGCCTACCGGGCGTTTCGCGCATAAGGTGCCCCGGCCTCGTCGATAGGGAGACGAGGCCGGGGACAGGTATCAGGATGCGGCGTCCGGGTTGACGATGCGCTGGGCCTGCTCGTCCGTGAGCGTGAAGCTGTACATCTTCTGGTAGTAGTCCTTCGTCATCGACACGAGGTCAACGTCCGAGAACTGCTCCGGGTACAGGGACGCGCCGAGCCAGTTGGCGACGATGGGAGCATCCGGGTTCGGGGTGAACCAGTTCCACATGCCCAGGCCGGTGGAGTAGACGCGGCCGGACTTCACCGAGCTGAGGGTGGAGAAGTCCACGCCCTCGACCGAGTTCGTCAAGACGGTGTTGGCCGTCATGTTCGACATGCCCTTGCCGGTGACGAGGAGGACCTGGGGATCCCACGTGAGAACCTGCTCGAAGGTGACCGGCGTGTGCGAGGTGTCGGTGTCGCGCGAGACGTTCGTGTAGTTCAGAGAGTCGGCCCATTCGTTGGTGAACCAGCCGTCCTTGCCGCCCGCGACCGCGAGCTGACCGTCCGCCGCGCCCATGAGCACCATCGTCGAGACGCGCTGATCCTCGGGAACCTTCGCGGTGCGCGCGCGGGCGCCGGCGACCAGGTCCTTGCCGAGCGCGATCTTGTCGGCCATGTGCCCGTCCTCGTTAAAGACGTCCTCGAGGAGCTCCATCCACTCTGTGTACGTCTCCGACGGGTTCCCCATCGTCGTGAAACCAACGGCCGGGATGCCCGCCTTGCGGAACATTTCGCCGTGTTCCTTGTTGAAGGCGTTGTAGAAGACGACGTCGACGTTCAGGTTGAGCAGGGCCTCGGCGTTGAGCTCGCCCTTGTCGTAGTAGCTGGTGTCCACCTGCATCATTTCGGGCGCCATCTCGGCGGCGATCGTCTGGCTCATGGCCTTGACGCGGGCGGCGCTCATGCCCACCAGGTAGGGGGCCTTGCCGTCGAAGTAGGCCAGGTAGGTGGATTCGATCGGGATCTGGTCGATGGCGACTCGGGTGATCTTCTCGGGCAGGGTGACCTCGTTGCCCGCGTGGTCGGTGATCGTGCGCGTGGACGAGGTCGTGGCCTCCTGGGTGGTTTGCTCCGGCTGGGCGGTGGTGGAGCCTGTACCGCCCGCGCAGGCGGTGAGGGCCAGGGCGGCGGTGGCCAGGATGGTGGTCAGGGTGGCGAGATGGGTCTTCATCGCGTCCTCTCGTGTGTTGTGGATTACGAGGGAAATGCTACACAAAATTAGGTGCCCCTCACAAGGGTGAGTGTGGCATTATGACACGGTGTTATTTCCTTGGTTTCTCACGGGGTGTTGTTGGCGCGTGAGGTGCGGTCCTGGCCTCGTCAATCCCCTCGCGGGGAGCGGGACGCAAATGTGCATGCCCGTTTTTATCCTGGCGTCGATAGGTAGAAGCGTGCGGAAGGAGCATCATGGCTACCGAGCTCGATCTGGAGCGTGCCCTTGTCATTGGGGTGGCCTCGAGTGCCCTCTTTGATCTGAGAGAGTCTGACGCGGTGTTCCGCGAGCAGGGGGAAGAGCGGTATCGGGAGTATCAGCGCGAGCATCTCGATGACGTGCTCGAACCGGGCGTCGCGTTTCCCTTTATTCGCCGCCTCCTCGACCTGAACGACCTGTCGGATCGTGAGCGCCTCGTGGAGGTTGTGATCCTCTCGCGTAACGACCCTGAGACTGGGATGCGGGTCATGCGTTCCGTTGCGCGTCACGGATTGGACATCACGCGCGCGCGATCTTCATGCAGGGGCGTGCACCTTATCGCTTCATGGAGCCGCTGCGCATGTCCCTCTTCCTTTCCGCGAACGAGGATGACGTGCGCGAGGCGATCGACATGGGCTTCGCGGCGGGGCGCGTCGTTGGGCGCGCCCAGCCGGATGACGGAGATACCGACCTGCGTATCGCCTTCGACTTCGATGGTGTGTTGGCCGATGATTCGGCCGAGCGAGTGTTCCAGAGTGGGGCCTTGAGAAGTATCAGCAGAATGAGAATGCCCTGGCCGAGGTGCCTCTCTCCCGTGGTCCGATGGCCGATTTTCTGGAGAAAATCAACCGAATTCAGGGGATTGAGGAGTCGAAAAGTCTGGATGATCCGTCGGGGTATCGACGCAGGGTGCACGTCGCCGTGGTGACGGCTCGGAGCGCCCCCGCGCATGAGCGTGCGATCAACTCGATTGGGCAGTGGGGCCTGCGCGTCAACGATGCCTTCTTCCTCGGCGGCATCGACAAGGGGCCCATCCTGGAGGTGTTGCGCCCGCACATCTTCTTCGATGACCAGCGCCGCCACGTGGAAGGCGCATCACTCTCCACCCCGAGTGTCCACATCCCCTTCGGTGAGATCAATCGGGTTTAGAAATCGCGGAGCTGTTCTGCTTCTTCGGTTGCCTGCGCAATCGTGATCGAGCGGAATAGTGTGGATACTGCATTCATGACAATCTTGAGGGAACGGACCTGGGGTGCATCTGTTAGTTCGTTTAATCGTCGGGTGTCAAGCTTGTCGTACATCATCGACTCAAAGAGGATGATGCCGTGTTTTTCGGATCCCTGGTCTCCATCGAGACGTATGCCGATCACGCTTCGAGGCTCCATTGTCAGTGTTAGTGCCTCGGCTTGTTCGCGAGTCAGGGGGAGGTTTTCTCTTCGTGCCTTCTCTGTCGGTACTGGGTTTCCATAGGTTTTCGCGTGCGCCGTTCGTTGAGCGGAAACTGCGTTGGACTCGACCATCCTCCCAAGCGGCACCGAGATAGCCAACCTGGGTGTCTTCGTAGAAGGCTCTTCCTAGCTTTTCATAGCGTGGATTATTGGAGCATCGTGCCAGCGGGAGGAAACCAGATGTGGTTCCGTCGTCAATGTGGCCGTAAATGGTTACGCGTGTGAATTCATCCCACAATGACAACTCGTGGCACTAGTCGTTAGCAAGGCGCTCAAGCACGCGCCTCATCGCGTTCCGCTCCTCCAGATTATCTGCCTCGAGTCGGGCTACCTTGTCACGCTCGTATCTATAGTCGCGATCTCGTTTTCTTCCGAGAAGCGTTCCAGCGAGAAAGAGGAAGCCTCCCAGTGTCAAAAGCAGCCAGCGTATGTTTCCATCAATAAAACCCAGTGCACCGAGTAGGAGTGTACTCAGCGTGTTCAGGGCTTCTGGAACATAGTGGAAAGCGCGGTGCATAGCCCGTGCGGCACCATCTTCAATATGGTGGTACCGCACGGTCGTCACACCCCTGCGAACATGGAAGAATTCTCTGCGAGGTCAGACTGGCTAAGATCTGCCCCGCAATCACTATCCTCGGTCAGTGTGACATGTGATGCGTTTGCGGCTGTCTGGAGGAGCTCGCGTGCAACCGCTTCAGCTTGTGTCCATGAATCGCATTCAAGTTCAACGAACACGTCAACACGCTGGAATCCTGCCCATGCTTCAAGAGGGTCATCGGTGATGTAGGCGGCGACGTTGCGGACTCCGCGTGTGGAAAACCCGTGCTTCGCGTAGTGGAGCAGATTGCGTCGGAAGGATACGAAGAGCGAGAAGGCCTCAGACGCTTTAAATGTGAGGCATGCTTCCACGCGCTGTGCCATTGTGTGCTCCATCCTCTTCTGGGTAAGAGATGGCTTTAATCAGTACTCCCCCTCGGCAGTGTTGTCAACCGATTTATTATAGTGTGTTGAATAACATAATTCCCTGATCTTAGTGAAGTCATAGCAGTGCATGTCTCGGCGGTCGCAGATGTGGGCGGGGCCTGGGAGACTAGACAC
>BNJU01001082.1_pt1 | contig 27744 bp, 38 predicted proteins | sample 8539281 | NCBI WGS metagenome assembly BNJU01 (sample SAMD00202456, study PRJDB9452) | human saliva metagenome | isolation source: human saliva | place: Japan
TGATGAGACTTGCATGATGTCTTCATTACTATGATTGATTTTTGGGTAATTATATACTCCAACCTCAAATGCATCTTGCGCTTTTCGACTAGGTTCAAATTGGTTCGTATCAGTCACTTGGAAAAATTTTTTATTTAATTTTTTGTTCGCCTCATCAAGGCCAACGATAAATCCCCCAACGCCATCAAACATTGAGAATACTTTAAGTTTTGACATGATTACCTCTTTCATTTTCATTCAAAATTTCTATCTTACTATATCATGAATTCAATATTTGATCAACTGATTTGCTAATCCCACTTACCCTGCAAAATTTCTTGTAAGAACTTCTTAGGCATCCAGAACGAATGCTTCGTAATTCTTCGCCCATCAGGAAGTGGATTTGTATCTGAGAGTTTTCCTTTTCCGACAAAGACGTCTTTTTCAATCTCGTAATAAGAATTTGACGCATGAATTTTTGTAAATAAGAATTGATTCACTTGGCTCTGAGGGAAATTCGTCGATACTCCCTTATCTGACTGTGTTAACTGTACCCCGTCATTAATAATGGCACGTGTTTCATTCCATACGCGTTGTGCTTCATCTATTAAACGCTCAGGGAATCCCCAGAACTTCACTTGATTTAATACGTACTCACCTGAAGCTTCTTCCTTAAATACGACAAACATATAACGTTTATCACAAATTTCTTGGAAAACATGAGACTCTTCCCAATTATCATTTTGCGCTAACTCGATAAAATCATAAACCTTAAATGGAGAATCTTCTTTAGGGAGGTCATCCTGATTCACTCGAATGACTCTAAGATTCATATTCGCTTTCTGAAACTCTTGAGTATTTTTCTAAGTCACCAGTAATGCCAATCATTTTTCTGATTAACAAACTATTTTTAGATTTTGAGCGAACAGGAACCTCAAACGCATCATATAAGTCTTCTGCTTTCCATCCTTTATACTTCAAAATCTTTTCTTCAATAAGCTGAGTAAAAGTTTTTTTCGTACCTTTTGCAGTAGCTAACACACTCTCCTGCTCATGACTAGCAAAGATTTTTATGATTAATCAAATACGTCATGTAACTTGACTTTAATTCCCAAGCACGTTGTTTTGCTAAAACATCACTAAAAGGTTGTTTTTTTCCAATCTTTTGCCTTTACCAGCTCCTTTGGTACAAGTTGATAAATAGTTGCCATCGGATTCAGATAGTTCGTGTGCTCGTCCCTCTTTAATCTTCTGAGTGATTCGAGCGTAATCATCTAAAAATGACATTCATATCTTCCTCAAACCATTCAAACAAGAATACTTTTTTTCAATCATATAATCATAAAGCGTTTGTTCAGGAATCAAGCCATTATAAAATAGTAAAAAGCATTTTTGGAACATTTTTTTCCACAAATGAGATTGATAAAAATCGTCCAAATTCTCTTCGAAGTAATTAATAATTGTTAAGACTAATCGTTCTTTAGCAGAAATTGTCCCATTCTTATTAACTTTAAATGGTGTCACCTTAAGCTCTACACCAATTTCTTCAAAAATCAGCTGCAGCGTTACTATTCGGTTGGTATCCAAAAATAATAGCGTTCAATATAATTCCCATACTGCCCTTTTTGAGGATGGTTTAATTTCTTTTTTTCTCATACTCATTGGCTTCTTGGTTTTGATAATCCTCGTAAGTCTTATAATCCGCCTCATCATATTCTTTTTAAAATGTCTGAGAATTTTCGATTTAGGATTTTTTTCAGAATACTGAATTACTTCTTCTAAATTTGTGTTGTCATAATTAAAGAGTTCTTGTCCCATACACTTATCTCCCTTATTGTAGTTTTATTGTACATGAAAACTACAGCAACATAAATAAAAAAATAATCACCAGCTGATACTGGTGATTATCTCCTTTAAAATTTACTTTCCCCTAATTCGTTCCCATGCTCATGGTTTCTGGTAAGGTGCTGCCACCGTCGATGACGATTTGGCTTCCTGTGAGGTAGCTAGCTTCGTCGCTTCCAAGGAATGCGAAGAGTTCGCCGACTTCGAGTGGGTCTGCCAAGCGTTTCATTGGCACGCCTACTGCGATGTCTTGGATGGCACTTTCTGGGTTGTCTGGGTTGGATTCGATGGCCATCTTTTCAACCATTGGGGTACGCGCATATCCCAGTTGAGAACAGTTCACGCGGATATGACGGTCTGCGTATTCCACGGCCAAGCATTTTGTTAAACCAACGAGCGCTGCTTTTGTCATAGCGTAGGCAGCTTCTCCGGCATCGGCTACGATATCCCCTGTAACAGATGAAGCAATGACGATGCTACCACCGCCTTGTTCGAGCATATAAGGGATGACCGCTTGACAGCTATTCCATACGCCCTTGATATTCACATCGATATGGAAGTCGCGCATTTCATCGCTCATTTCTTCAAATGGAGCTAAGCGACAAACCCCAGCGTTGCAACAAGCCACATTCACTTCCCCGAAGGCGTCTTTTGCCTTCTTAGCCGCTTCTTTCATATGCTCTTTGTTTGAGACATCTCCGACATAAGTGACGATTTGGGCGCCGTATGTTTCTCTTAATTCTTTCGCTGTTTCTTCGACTTCTGGTAATAAGTCGACCAGGCACATCTTAGCGCCATATTTGGCATAGACCGTTGCAATTCCCTTCCCGAGTCCAACGGCTGCTCCAGTGATCAGTGCTACTTTTCCTTCTAATTTTTTCATGGTTTTCTCTCCCTTCTTTGAACTTTTCTACATCTCCAGTGTACCTTTTTGAAAACGGTTTACCAATCTTATTTTTCTATGTTTTTAAGTTTTTAATCCTAACCTTGTTTGTTTTTCTAGAAATTGTTCTATTTATATTTTTGCAATTCACTTTTATTTTTCAATACGATAGTGTCAAAGAAAACTAGGAGGTGAACAGATGGCAAAGTCTGAAATCCATACGCTACAAATTGACTCCAGTCTAAAAAGAACAAGCAGAATCCCTATTTTCTAGCTTGGATATGACTCTAGAAGAAGCAGTCACTCTCTTTTTAGAGGCATCCATCCTACATGGTGGCATTCCTTTTCCACTCGAACAGCCTCGTTATAATGAACAAACAGAACTGGCCCTTCAAGAAGCACGTGACATTCTTTCTGGAAAGCTTCAACAATCTTCTACTTCTGTCATTGAATTAATTGAAGACTAACTAGCAGTATCCAGTCACTCCTCGGAGTGGCTTTTTTAGCACAAAAAAATCGCCTTCCAGAAGGCGTGCCTTCCGTCCAGCGATGATTTTGCGATATTTAATTATTCTTGCCCTTTGACTTCAGGCGTTGCGACATCCTCGCCAAACCACTTCTGGCTAATTTGTTGGAAGATGCCTTCTTGATAGAGTTCCTTGAAGGCTTGGTTCAACGCTTCAAGTAGCTTCTTATCGGCAGGACGTACCCCTACCGCAAAGGATTCACTCTCGAATCCTGAAGGAATGGTGTCGTACTCGTCGGCAATGCCTTCTGTTGTGAGGTAGTAATCCGCGTAGACACGGTCGATCAGTAAGGCGTCGATACGGTCATTCTTCAAGTCGATAATGGCCTCGTTCACGCTTTTGGTATTGGTCGGCGTCCCCGCCTTTGACACGGTTCTTCAACACTTCTGGATGTTCTTCAAAATCCAACATCCCAGAAGACCCGTTTTGTGCACCAAGGACTTTCCCCGTCATGTCTTCGACCGAGTGAATGCCACTCGTTTTCTTCACAACTAAGATTTGCGTATTTTGCATATAGGGAATCGTGAAGGCCACTTTCTCGCGGCGTTCGTCTGTGGCCGAATACCCATTCCAGATGGCGTCAATCGTACCGTTTTGGAGTTCCGTCTCCTTCATGTCCCAGTCAATCGGTTGGAAGTAAACCGTGATGCCAAGTTTCTTCGACACGTACTGCGCGAGTTCGATGTCAAAGCCGGCATAGTTGCCATTCTTTTCCTCGAAGCCCATCGGTACAAAGGTATTATCGAAGCCGACCGTGATGCTTTTTTGTTGTTGGTATTTATCCCAGTTATCGACTTTTGGATTGCTTGCCAGTTGCGTGCAGCCTGCAAGGCCCATGACCACCACCCCTACAAGCGCCAAAAGCCCCTAGGATTCCTTTTCGTTTCTTCATAGCGGCCTCCTATTTCGGTTCGAATGTCAATAATTCGTCCGCGATATTCTCGGCAAAGGTTAAATCGTGGGTCACGACGATTTGCGTCATTCCGAGTTCTTTGTTTTGGAGGATTAACTTCTCTACTTCTAGGCGAAGGGCTGGGTCGAGCGCTGACGTTGGTTCGTCGTAGCCGATGATTTCAGGGTCAATCATCATCGCACGTGCCAAAGCCACCCGTTGTTTTTGTCCGCCTGAGAGTGAATATGGGAACGCGTCCTCGTGTCCTGCAAGGCCAAGTCTCTCTAATAGTGCGCGTGCCTTCTCGTTGGCTTCAACTTGGGACATACCATTCATTTTCACCGGTGAAATCGTTAAGTTTTCTAACACGGATAAATGTGGGAATAATTGGAAGTCTTGGAACACGAATCCAAGCAGTTGGCGTTTCGAGAGTTCATCAAGCGCTAAGGATTCGCCGTTATAGAATACTTCTCCAGAATCGATTTTTTCTAGGCCTGCTAACATCCGAAGCAAGGTTGTTTTACCGCCTCCTGAAGGTCCCACGATGGCCAAGATTTTCCCTTCATGAATGGTTAAGTTGAAATCGGACAAGATTTGTTTATCGCCGAATCGTTTACTAATATTGCGTAATTCTAACATCTGCTTGTCCTCCTATTTATAATAACTGAATTTCTTTTCAATGCGTTTGGCCACAAGCGTCACAATCCCGATAACAATCAGGTAAATCGCCCCTGCTAGAAACATCGGAACAAGGCTCGCATCGCGGTTGGCTGCGGTACGGCTCGCCAAGATAAGGTCTGAGATTCCAAGCGCGTATACAAGAGACGTATCTTTGACAAGGCTCATGATTTCATTGAAGACACTTGGCAAGACAATCTTCGTCACTTGTGGAAGAACGATATAGCGAATCGTTGCTCCCGGCGTGAATTTCAACACTTTCGCCGCTTCATACTGCCCTTTTGGAATCGTATCGATCCCTCCGCGGAAAATCTCCGCAAAGTACGCCGCGTAGTTAAGCGTGAAGGCAATGAGCGCTGCTGGAAGTCGGTCTAGACGAATGCCGATACTTGGCAAGACGTAATAAATAAAAATAAGTTGTAATAACAGAGGTGTCCCGCGCATCACCCAGATGTAGATATGGATGAGCCAGTTGAGTGGCTTCCATTTCAGCTGCATCGCAAAGGCAATGAGAATGCCCAGCGGAATCGAGAAGATAAGAACGAGTGCGAACACTTCTAATGTCGTCACTGCTCCGTGTAATAAGCTTGGTAAAATTTCCATTAAATAAGACAATGATACGTCCTCCGACCTCTAAGAATAGCTACTAGTATATCATATTTCATCCCTCAATCAGAAATGATATTCCTAGTAATAAAAGAAGGAATCAAGCAGTGATGCACTTGATTCCTTTATTTGTTATATGAATGGTGATTCTATTAGAAAGATACGACTTGTTCAACAGAAGTTACAATTTGAGAAACGAGCGCTTCTTCACTCACTCCTGTCACTTCTTTGACAACTTCCGCAAGAGGTTTTTTTGTGCAAGTAATGATTGCAACTCAACTGATTGTTGGTCGCTATCATCTTTATAATCAAAGACATACGCAACAGTCTTCAATAGGTTGTCATATGAAAGTCCACGTTCACGTAATTCACGGATAGGACGGATGAAGCGTTCGTCGTATCCTAATTTACGAATTGGTGTTCTTGCCACACGAGTAACATCATCCACGATAAATGGATTTTCGAAACGACTGATAATAACTTTATGGTAGTCTTTTTAAGGCTTGTTCGTCAAAGCCCCATTTAGCGATAAGAAGACTTCTGATTTCTGCAAGAACGGCTTCTACATTTTTCTTTTACAGTTGGATTTTGAAGAGCTTCAAGGATTGTCTTAGAACCGTAGTGTGCGCCTGTATATGCTGAAGTCGCATGTCCTGAGTTCACTGAGAATAATTTTCTTTCGATGAATGGTTCAAGATCTTCTTCGTAATGCACTCCTTCTAATTGAAGAGATGGGTTTTTCATACGGCTTGTTTCAACCACCCATTCATTGAAAGGTTCCACCACCACAAAGAGTGGGTCTTCATGCGTTTGCGCTGGAACGATACGGTCTACAGCTGCATTCGGGAAGCCGACAAATTCTTCCGCATAGGCAAGGCCTTCTTCACTTAAGTATTTTTTGACTTCTTCGTATAAGAATTGAGAACCGCCAATCATGTTTTCACATGCTAGAACATCAACTGGAGTTGTATTTCCACTAACACGGCGTTGTTCAATTCCTTTTGCGATAAGTTCCGCAATGAATGGTAAGATATTTGGTCCGATGGCTGTTGTCACTAAGTCTGCCTTAGCAACGGCTTCTACGACTGCTTCTGGATTCTTAGCATTATTAATTCCACGCACGTTCGATACGGCAATATGGCGTTGTCCTTCTTCAGCAATCTCGATTTCGTAAGCACCACGTTCATTTAAGGCGTCAATGATTCTTTCGTTGACGTCAACGAATGTGATTGAAAAGTGATTTTCAAATAACAATTCTCCGATAAATCCACGGCCAATATTTCCTGCGCCAAAATGTACTGCATTTTTTTCATATTTGATGACTCCTTACTCTACATTATTTAATAAGCGAATAACTTCTTCAACCGATTGTGCATCCGCTAATTTCACAACGTTATCCACGTCTGCACAGAAGATTGAGATTTTTTGGATGATTTCTAAGTGTTCGTCTCCAAGTCCAGCAATTCCGAATAATACGGTCACGACTTTTGGATCTTCTTGCGTTCCGAAGTTCACTCCTCGAGGAACTTGAACAATCGCAACTCCTGAAGAATTCACTTCTTTTTTTAGTCGCATCTGTTCCGTGTGGTATTGCAATGAAGTTTCCCATATAAACAGATAAGTCTGCATCTCTTTGAACCATTGCATCCACATAGGCTTCATTGACATGGCCTGCTTCAACGAGCAAGCGTCCACAATAACGAATGGCTTCTTCTTTGTTCTCAAAAGCTTGATTCAATTTAATTAGTTTTTCCTGAAATTCCATGGTTAATTCTCCAATTTCTTAATTTTTTCGTTGAATATGGTATTCAATAAGTGATAGATGATTTCTTGATTCCCCGTACGATAGATTTCAGTATAGAGATTATTTTTCCAGAATGGACTGGCTAATCGCTGTCATCAAGTTTCTCACTTCTTCACTCTCATCCAATTTCGTTAACATCACTAGAATTCGTTTAACCTGTTCCCTGCCGTGCGTCATGGATTTGGCTTCAACAGGTTGTTCTAAGTCCATAACGACAAAGTGACTTTCTAAAACTGTATGCGACTGTGTATGCAGCAGTGCCAGGTTCGTATTAGGAATCGCAAGTGGACTCTCTTCAAAGCGTCTCAATAACTTATCCGCCAAATAGTCCGCTCCATTCACTAGCTGTAAGTTCTGGATGAGTTGGAAGACGGTCTTCTCAAAGGTCTCTGTATTCTGAACGTGCATCAAGCGGAAATTCTTTAACAGCTGACTCGAAGCTTGTAGGTACGCCTGTAAATCAAACGCAATTGTTTCAACAGGACGTTCCGTTCGGCGAACTGTGATATTTTCTTGGACGCGTTGTAAGCACTCTTGTAATTCCAGGATTTCCTTAGCAGAAGGAAAGGCAGAAATGGTATCAAACTGATAGCCCACCACTGGCTTTGTCGACAGTGTGTAATCAAAAGCTTGAAGGTCAATCCCCTCGAGCTCACTACTGGAGACCACCTTGATTTGTCCCACGAACGGTGCAATACTTTTGCATTTTTTTGTAATCAATAAGTTCGTCATGAGTGGTCGTTCATCCGTCACGAGTAAGACGTGAATCGGGTAGATATCCGGACTTCTTCTTAGACTCGAAGCAAAATGCAACGTAATGAGGGAATGCTCATACTCACTGTTCAGATAACTTGGGAAGATATCTCGAACAACGAGGCTGACGATATCATTCAGATACTCATTTTTCTTGGTGACTAGAGACGCCACATGATAAGACGAACCTTCTGGGTATAAAACCGGTACGGCTAAGGCTAGCTTTAGATGATGAAAGAGAAACGTAAAGAGCGCTTTATCTCGAATAAAATCAATCTTCGTAAAACGCGAAACGCTATCGATTAATTGGCTGACGCTGTAGTAGAATTCACTATCAAAGCGTTCGCGATAAAGAGGAACTTCCTGTCTCTTTAGTACCGTTTCATCGATGATTTTGGCAAACGACACGATCTCTTGTATATTATAAAAACGTGATGACGCTTCATCGCTAAGCTCCTTAAAGAGCGTTTGCGAAATGGTGAGAGCGTCTTTGGAGATGCCACTAATCGTTTTGGGGCTTAACCGATTATCCGCTAATGCTAATAAAAAAGTTAAGAACTCCTTGATTTTTGGATCTAATGTTCCAAGAGCGGTACTTTTGCCCTTCTAAGGCCTTTTTTTGCATACGGCAACTGTATTCTTTTTCTAAATGACTAAATCCTTCCCATTGCCCGTTCGCCAATTCCTGTATAGAAATAGCATTAGACAGGACGATTGCTAACACTCTCCTCTTTTGCCAATCATCTCCTTGAATCATATATCCTTTTTGGCGGTTGAGTGTCAGATTGAAATGTGCTAATCGCTTCTCAATCAGTGCAATGTCCTGAATAATCGTTACATTTGAAACGAAGAGGCGCTCTTGGAGCACCTCATTCGTAATAGGGCTCTCTTCACTAAGTAAGAGATAGGTGAGGTGTAATAACCGATCTGTCGGGGTGCTGCTCATCGTGATCGTATCACTCTCTAAGCGTTGCAAGTCTCCTTCTAGATAGTATTTTTTCCCCTCTTTAATTAGTTGGATGCCTAAAGGTTCCAAGCTAATGGTTAAATCAGAGATGGTCCGATAAACCGTTCTTGTTGAAACCTTTAAGAGTTCCATCATTTCTTTTACGGAAAGCTTTCCGAGTTCCAGAAAGGCTTTAATCAATTGTTCTTCTCGATTTGTAAATAACATATCTTCATTATACTCTTTTATCGAGAAAACCTTTAATTATTTGTGCATGCGAGCAATTAATTTATCATATTCTGGTGTTGTTACAACACTGTCGACTACTAATAATTGCGCATTTGGTGCAGCTTCTTGTACTTGTGATTGTTGTGCAATCGTTGTAACAACCAAGATATTTTTAGCATTATGTTCTGCTAATTTATCAAGTGGAACTGTCACAACTGGAATCTTCACATCATTTGAACGGAAGATAGATTGTAATGTTTCACGACCCATTGTTGCAGATCCTTCCGCTTTGTCATAAGCAAAGACAACTTCGTCGACAAAGTTTAAATCAACTGCTGCATCTTCTTGCGCTGGTGCAACTGTTTCAGCTGAGTGAACGGTTCCGTTTGTTAATTGTGCTACAATTTCATCGTATTTTGGTGATGTTAAGAAGTTATCAACGGCTACGTGAATAGCTCTTGGTGTACGTTGTGCAGCGCGGTCTGCTAATTCTTCTTGAGTGACAATTAATGTGTAATCTGTATCTTCAAGTGTTGAGATAGCTTGGTTTGTAACAGGAATATTTTCAAAACCTGCTTTTTGAATTTTGTTACGAAGAAGTGAAGCACCCATTGCTGAGCTTCCCATTCCAGCGTCACATGCAAAGATAATACGTTTTTACTGAATCAGTAGAGATTGTTGAAAAATTCAGGTGAAGCAGCAACGGCTTGTCCTTTTGCTTTTTGCTTTTTGCAGCTGTAGTAGCCGCTTGAGCAGCTTCAGTGATCCTTCTTCTGAATTGTCGAGTTTTAAGATGAATGAACCTACTACAAATGATACAGCAGCAGCTACTAATACACCGGCTAATACAACTAAGTGAGGCATGAACCCTTTAGGAGCCATTCCTAAGATTGCGATGATTGAACCTGGTGAAGCAGCTGAAGTTAATCCTGCTCCTAATAATTGGAATGTGAATGTACCAGATACACCACCTGCGATAACAGCAAGGAACATTGCTGGTTTCATCATTACGTATGGGAAGTAAATTTCATGAATCCCACCTACGAAGTGAATTAACATTGCACCCCATGAAGATGATTTTGCAGAACCTTTTCCGAAGAACGCAAAAGCAAGTAAGATACCAAGACCTGGTCCAGGGTTAGCTTCAAGTAAGAATAGGATTGATTTACCAGCATCTACCACTTGTTGTGTTCCAATTGGAGTAAAGATTCCGTGGTTTAATGCATTGTTTAAGAATAAGATTTTAGCTGGTTCAATAATGATGTTTGCTAATGGTAATAATTTAACAGTAACTAATGCATCTACCCCTTGTCCTACTAATGTTGTTAAGTTCGCAACAACTGGTCCAACTGAATAGAAAGCAACAAGCATCATACCGAATGCAAGGAAACCTGCAGAGAAGTTATTGACTAACATTTCAAAACCAGGTTTGATTTTTGGTTGTACTGTTTGGTCGAATTTCTTCATTAGCCAAGCTGTAAGAGGCCCCATAATCATCGCACCGATAATCATTGGTACTGTAGTTCCTGCGACTGCCCCGAATGAAGCAACAGCACCGACAACACCTCCACGATGTCCGTATACATTGAATCCAGCTGTAAACGCGATTAGAATCGGAATTACGTAAGTTAACATTGGGGATACCATCTTACTTAACTCTTCATTTGGAAGGTATCCGTTTGGAATTACTAATGCCGTTAAGACACCCCAAGCGATTAAGGCTGGGATATTTGGCATGACCATATTAGAAAGTGTTGTCCCAAGTTTTTGGAGTCTCACTTTAAAAAGATTTGTTTGACATTTTTTTCTTCTCCTTTATTCTAGAATGACGTTTTCCAGCACCTGAAAAAAACGCACTCCTTATTTGATGAATTTATCATACAATACTTATCTAGATAGAAAAACTCAAATTTTGGCAAAAAAAATGTGTCATAAAATGAATCCTGTTATGACAATTTTTTTAAATATAAAAAGAAATGAAGTAACAATGTACTGACCCAAAAAAAGTTAGACAATTAATTAAAGCGAAGTATTTAGTTCTGTATTGTACAGGATTAAGTCCTTATAATTTTACTTTAATTCGTTTTTTGTTGTAATAATCATAGACTCAACGATTGGCTCCTCAAGTTTTTTAGATTTTAATTTTTTCTCGTACCCATACTCATGCTTTCTAATAAGGTGCTGCCGACGTCGATGACGATTTGTCTTCCTATGAAGGAACTGGCTTCGTCGCTTGCAAGGAAGGCGAACAGTTCGCCGACTTCAAGTAGTTCGCCCAGCATTTCATTGGTACGACTACTGCGATATCTTGGATTGTACTTTCGTACATTAAATGCACCTTCGTCCTTTTTTCAGCAAAAGAAAAACACCTGTAGTTTTTATCCTGCAAGTGTTTATAAGGTTCGTTTCTAATCAATGACGCCTTGTTCCTTCTTACGGCGCTCTTTCAACAAGTCTTTGACCGAGATGAGGACCACCGCAGCTAGAATCATCGCCATGCCGACAAAGTCAATCGCAAAGAAGTGCTCATTCATGATGAGGAAGGCGAAGAATACCGCAGAAATCGGTTCGACGGCAGCAATCAAACTACTCTTCACTGGTCCGATATAGCTCGTTCCTTTTAAAAACATCGTGTACGAAATGATTGTTCCAATAAGGATAATTCCTGTTAGTGCGGCAAGAATATCCATGCTATACACAAGTTCCATCGACGTCAAGCCGCTCATCGGGAAGAGAATCACCCCTGCAATGACCATCCCTACTCCAATCACCGTAAGACTTCCGTACTCTTGAATGAGTTTAATCGGAAGCATGATGTAAATGGCGTACGTGAAGCCACTAAAGATGCCCCAGAAGAGCCCGAGTGGTGTCACGCTGAGTTGATTGAGTTGGCCGTGTGTGGCAATGATGAACGTCCCAAGAATTGCGAGGACAATAGACGTCACTTCAGATGCGGTCGGCGTCGTGCGATTTTTCAAGCACATGTACACCAGAATAATCACCGGACAGAGGTACTGCAAGACGGTCGCGGTTCCGGCATTACTGAGGTGAATCGCCTCCAGATACGTAAACTGGTTCATGAAGAGCCCGATAAACGCAAAGAGCGTAATCTTGGCGTAGTTCTTCTTTTCCTTGAAGAAGGCGACCAGTTGCTCGCGTGTGAACACGTAGCTCATCGCGAGTAGACACACTCCAGAAATAATAAGACGTAGGTCGGTTAAGGCAAGCACGCCCATCCCATGCGCCATCAAGTATTGACCACACGCGCCACTCATCCCCCAGGCAATCCCGGCAAAGAGCGTCATCAAGGTCCCTTTTAATAGTTGTTGTTTTGGTTGGTTTTGTTGTTCTGTCTTTTTCATACCACCGATTATAGCACAATCCGCCCTCTTCCTGTACCTCCATTTCCTGGAAAATGGAATTATTAAGATTTCACGAGAACGCAGGATTTAGTTTGCCCTCAAGAGGTTCATTTGTTGCAGTCCCATTTCACCCTTGTGACGAAACTGTGAAATTTATCGTAGGAAATTGCGTGTTCTACATATTTTTGATACACTTATAGAGGAAAAATTGTTACAAGGAGGTTTTTATGAAACATACAGGTAAAGTCACGCTCTTAACGGCTGCCCTACTCGCCCTTTCGGCACATGCGGTTGCTGCAGAGACGACACAAACTGAAACGACAGTTCAACCGACGACTGCGGAAGTCACGACGGTTCAACCAACAACAGAAGCAACAACGACTTCAGAAGCTTCTCTTCCGAAAGATTCTAAAAACGACGTCGATATTCATGTTTATAAGCCAGGTGAAGAACCAAATTATACTGGAATTTACAAAGCTGACGGCGAAACGTACTACCAAGTCGATAGTAAACCAATCACGAATACATGGAAATGGCACGGCGGACGCTGGTATTACTTTGGCGCTGACGGCAAGATGTTGAAATCAACTGTTACTCCAGATGGTTATCTTGTCGACATCGAAGGAATGCTCGTTAGTCCAGGCTGGAGCTACCAAGGTGGTAAATGGTACTATGCCCTATCAGGTGGGAAAGTATTCCGTGGCGACTGGAAGAAAATCGGTGGCGTTTGGTACGCATTCCACGATAATGGTGTGATGTACTCTCACGAATGGAACGACATCTATTTCTTAAAAGATAGCGGTGAGATGGCCGATAACGAATGGGTTTTCGACAGAAACTACAATAGCTGGTTCTATATTAAGCCAGGTGGTGTTTACGCAAGCCGCGAGTGGAAAGGCGACTACTACTTGAAGGCTGGCGGCTATATGGCCCAAAGCGAATTCATTTACGATCCAAATTACAAAGCGACATACTACTTAAAAGAAGATGGCTCTTATGCGCGTAATCAATGGCTTTTAATTAAAGGCAAATGGTACCACTTCCGTAAGTATGGGGAACTCGATACAAATAAATGGATTGGTTCTTACTATGTAAAAGAAGACGGAATGATGGCCGAAAATGAATTCATTTACGATTCAAACTACAAAGAAACGTACTATTTAAAAGAAGGCGGCTCTTATGCGCGTAATCAATGGCTTTTAATTAAAGGCAAACGGTACCACTTCCGTAAATACGGAGAACTCGATACGAATAAATGGATTGGTTCTTACTATGTAAAAGAAGACGGAATGATGGCCGAAAATGAATGGATTTACGATAAGAACTACGGTGGTAAATTCTATCTTCAAGCTGATGGTGTTTATGCTCGAAACATCGTTACCATCGATGGCAAAAAACAAGCCTTCCAAGAAAATGGGTTATGGATTGCAGAAGTTCCTGATCCTGTAAACTACGGCAACTACAAAAACGTTGTCTTCCTTGACCCAGGTCATGGCGGACGCGACCCAGGTGCAGTTTACAACGGACTTCGCGAAAAAGATTTAAACATGTCGATTTACCGTAAACTTAGAAGCGAGCTCGAAAAACTTGGCTACACAGTTTTAACGTCCCGCGATTCAGATGTGTATGTGGACTACGTTACTGAACGTTCTGAAATGGTGAACAAGACGGATGCGGATGTATTTATCAGTATCCACTTCAACGCAACAGGCGTTCCTGGAGCAAATCGTAGCGGTGTGGAAACATATATCTACGAACCAGACGACGACATTAAGCCTCGTATTAATAAAGTGGCTCATGACAACCCTATTCGTCTCAGCGAAAGCAAACGTCTAGCCGACAACATTCATAACTCTGTTGTATCTGTTGCTGGTGCAAACGACCGTGGTGTTCACGGGGCTAACTACGCAGTTCTTCGTGAAACAGTTAAACCAGCCGTTCTAGTAGAACTTGGGTACATGGATAGCCCTGAATACAAGAAGATTAGCGATGATAAATACCAAAACAAACTCGTTGAAGGAATTGTCACTGGTCTTCGCAACTTCTATAAGACAGCTAAATAAAAGTTTTAAAGTAAAAAGGTTGGCACTCGTTGCCAACCTTTCTTTATATTATGCGATTATTTTTTCTTCTTGAATGTCACTACTCCACTAAGGCCTAACGCTACAAGTCCAAGAAACGTTGTAGGAACTTCTGCAAATCCTGTGTTTGGTAGTTCCGGTTGCTTCGGTTCCTCCTTTGTAGTAACTTCAGTCGTTCGAACTGGTATTATTTCACCTTCCGTCGTTGGTGCTTCTGTTGAAGGTGTTGCTGTTGTTGGTGCTTCTGTCGTTGAACTTTCTGTTGTTGATTCTTCTGTTGGTGTCTCTGCCTTATCTAAATACACATAGTAATCAAATCCTGGTGAGTATGGATCATTTGAGAACACCGTGTTTGGATCAAATGTAAATCCTCCTGCCCCATCAGAAGCCACATTAATTGTTCCACCCACAACCTTTTCAGCTTCCCCAGGTTTCTTCTCGATAATTTGTACTTTTTGACTAGCTGCAAATGTATATCCTTCCGGAACAGCTGGTAAAGCAGTCACTGCTGCTCTTGTTGGGTCAACTGGGTCATTATTAAATGTCTTTGCTTCCCCTACTTTATTGCCATCTTTATCCACGAAGACAATTTTTCCTAATTTATGATAGTAAACATCATAGTTTAGTTCCATCTCTCCTGTTGGTGAAAGTTTTCCGCTCGGGATTTCTTTCACCGTTGTGAATTGTCCTGGTACGACTGGAGAAGGTACTGGCGGTAACTCCGCTTCCTCGTCTCCTACTGCTGGTTCTTCGGCAAATACACTTGTTGGAGCAATGGTCGCAAATGTCATTAATCCACATGTCACAAGAGTTCCTAGGCACAATGATGATTTCAATCGTTTTTTCATTTCCATGATTCCTCCTTGGTTAAACACATTTTTTTCACAAATATTTCTAAAACAATCCTACCACTCCTATAATGGAATTCAAGACTATTTCCAATCCATTCCAATTCAAGTTTGTTTCCTTTTACAGGAAGAGTTCACACACGTGTTTGTCGCTATCGTATTGTTAACTTTGTGAAATATTATTTATTAACATTGTTCCATTAAATGATTTTTCCAAAAATTTTATCCAATTCTATTCTACTCAAATCGTCACTTTATAATTATTTCACTTAATGGTAAAATAAAGGTAACCAACTTTAGGAGGCACGTTTATGTTTTATAAGATAAAGAAGATGATTTTTAGGATTGTTGGCCTTTACCGCCCTACTCCTCGTTGCAGGTTGTCAGACATCTACACAACAAGCACCTAAGACTCCACAAGATTTAACGAAGGACCAACAAGGAACTTGGGTGTGGACAGAACAACAATTGACATTGCAAAAAGTCTTCCTTGCTACTAATGTGGATCCTCGCGCAGCAGCATTCATGATAGATGACTTAGATAATGTCAAAATGACGATGACGATTAAAGACAAGACGGTTGAATTGAAGTATCGTTTTGACTATCTCAAAATTTACGAAGACCAATATAAAGGACAAAACCTACAGACACCTGATTTCAAGACATATGTCCAAAAGAAAACAGAAGACTTGAAGGCCTATGTAGCAACTCTTCAACATACAAAAATCACAGTCGACGAAGCAAATTACGCATATGACTATACGCTAACAGGAACTATTGATCCGGACAATCACACGATTACTTTCCCGGAAACTCCAACATTCCTAAGCAAAATTATCTTAGGACCTACTTCTAACCCACTAGAGGCCATGACGTATAACTATACAGTAGAGGGAAAACAAATGACCCTTTCTGCTGAGGGCAAAAACGATAAAGGGTTGAAACTCGTGATGCGTCTTCGCTTTAACTACACGGATGGGAAAGAATAAGAGGAGTGATGGATGATGAAAATGATGAAAAAAATTTCGCTATGGATGATGTCGCTTCTTACTCTTCTATTCATCGCAGGATGTGCTGAACAAAAGCAAGAACAAACGACTGCTGAAACAACAACGGAAGCCCCTGCTCCAGTCGCTCTTGAAGGTGAATGGCAAGCAGTCGACTTTAGAGATACATTAGAGCGTACATTTTTATACTATTACAAAGATGCGTATAGCCGATTGAAAGTAACAGAGGCTTTCGAAGATGTCTCTCCTACGTTAACAATCGAAGGAACAAAGGTGACTCTTACGTACACGGCCGATATGAATAAATACTTCGAGTTCTATGCCGAAGCCAATAAAGATAAAATCAAGGACAAGGCAGAAGCAGCTAAAGTACTTGCTGCCGTTGCCCAACGAAGCATCAAAAAATCAGAAGACTTATCTGGTACTTACAACGATGAGACTTATATTTATAAAGGAAAACAAGAAGGCGGTGTCTTAGATACAAACGCCAAAACGATTGTATTCCCGGACGTTCCAAATATTTTTGGAATTCTCTCACTTTATGTGTCTTCCAAAGAAGCCCCGATTACTTATCACTATGAAATTAATGGGGATATTCTTACGATGTATGCGGAAAAAGTCTATAATGAAAATGGACTTCATTTGGTTTATCCAATGAAATTCAAGAAAGTGCAAAAATAATTCACTGCCCTTTGAGATTTTCTCAAAGGGTTTTTGTGTGTAAAAAATATATAACTTCTGCTCTATTAAAATACTCTAGAACCTTTGGCTAGCGATTCTCATATTATGAACTTAAACAATATAGACGCAGTAGACAAATGGATTGACCTTCACTATCAAGTAGTTTGGTCAATCCTATTTGTCCTTGCGGGGGTAAGACTACGAAGAAACAGAATAGCACTGTTTCTTCTGTCTTACTCCCATTCCCATACCCCGAAGCTCCTTCGTATTTTAATAGATACGGAAAGCTAATTTACACATAGATTCCCTTGAGAATCTCAAAAGTTGAGTATACCAGTCAAAGAAACCTTTTCCTCTTTTCATTATGCTCACCGTTCAAATGAGACTCGCTCAAAGTTTCACTTTATAATCGTTCCAGTTAATGATAAAATGTAAATAACAACTTTAGGAGGTAACTCTATGTTTTGTAAGACAAAGAAGATGCTTTTCGGATTCTTGGCGTTCGTTACTCTACTCTTCGTTGCAGGATGCCAAAGCCAAACGCCTGATTCTAAAGCACAAAACACATCCCCACAGGAATCATGGGAATGGACTGAACAAACATTAACGATTCAGAAAATTCTTTTGGCCATGAATTTAAATAAATTTGTTTCCGCATATGCGGTAGAAGACTTCAATGACGTAAAAATGACACTCGATATTAATGACAATACGGTTGAATTGAAGTACCATCTTAGCGTAAAAAAAATTTATGAAGATCAATACAAAGGCCTCCAACTGAAAACTCCTGATATGGATACTTATGTAAAAAATAAATTTGACGAGTTTAAAGAGGCAGTCAAGAAATACCAGCATGCACAAGTTACAACAGACGATGCAAACTTGGCCTATGACTACTCTTTAAAAGGTGAAATCGATAAGGAAAAACATACAATTACCTTCCCCTGAAACACCGACTTTCTTAAAAGCACTTGTCATGGGAATTGGCATTGATCCTTTGAAACCTATTACGTATAACTACACAGTGGACGGCAATCAGATGACTCTGTTCATTGAAGGCGATCTTCAAGAAGGCTATCCTCGAGAAATGCGTATTCGTTTCAATCGATTAGGCGGACAATAAGAAAGGAGTGGCAAACATGAAAAAATTTACTTTATGGATGGTTTCCCTCTTCTCTCTACTGTTCATTGCAGGATGTGGAAACGAACAACAAACCGTACAACAAACACAAAGTCAAACTCCAACCACAGAAGCCCCAAAACCTGTTTCTGTTGATGTCGAAGGAACATGGCAAGCGGTCGACTTTAGAGATACACTCGAAAAAGTATTTCTACTCAAATATGACGATGCAGCCAGTCGCTTAAAGGCAACAGATGCCCTTAAAGACGTAGTTCCAGTCCTCAGGGTCCAAGGAAATGAGGTTACATTCGAATACACAGCAAACATGTCAAAATTCCTTGATGCGTATGCGGATGTTATTGATAAAAAACAATTTAGTTACAAAGAAAATGCGATTAACTATATTGTTGGTTTAGCAAAGACGACGTATAGTAATCTCAAATACCATACGGTTGATTGGAATGAACAAACATCGACGATTAAATCTGTGTTGAAAGATGGCGTTCTAGATACAAAAACTCAAACGATTACCTTCCCGGAAGTTCCAAATATTTTTGCTGTCATCCCACTGTATATCACCGATCAAGAAAAACCGATGAAATATCAATATGAGATTGTTGGTGACACGATGACGTTAAAAGCGGAACGAACACTGAAGAAGCAAAACTTACATCTGGTATACCAAATGAAATTCAAGAAAGTTTCTGAGGCAAAAACTAATTAACGAATATAAAACTCTTTTTAAGGAGGTCTAACAATGATTAGACATAGTAAAAAAATCATCCTTACTCTACTGACTCTCTTCTCAGTTTTGTTCATTGCTGGATGCTCTCAGGGGTCAAACAACTCTGAAAGTTCACCAGCTGCTACAACAGAAGTACCGAAGAAAGTAAACGATATTGAGGGTGAATGGAAACTAACGGACATTCGTAATTCAATCCAATCTATTTACTCTTTATTCGAAATAGATGAAATACAATTCGGATACTTTTTAACAATTTTTGACGACTTAGACATGCGTTTGAAGGTTAACGGTGACAAGGTTGAGGTCAGCTACTCGACTGACTTCAATAATTTCTCAAACAATCTTTATAAAGGAACTAATAAAAAAGATTCTGCTGAAGTTTTCAAAACAAACCTATTTAAACGTAGTAAAGAATTGGCAGATAAATACAAGACAAATAAAGCTACATTGGATGTGACAACGGGCGCCTTTAGTTTCTATGCTCCTGGAACCATAAATGATACAGATAAAACTATGTCCTTCCAAGAGCCGTTAAACTTTAACATGAGCTTTCCTATGACATTGACGGAGACATATGATCCAATTACATATAAATATGAATTGAAAGATAATCTTCTTCTCGTTTCTTTAGATGGTATTGATTCTAAAACCCAGCAACCCGTTCATGCCGAATTAAGATTCGAACGTGTCACTGGTTCAGAAAATAATACGGCAGCAACAACTACAAAACAGACAGCTTCTTTAGACGGAAAATGGGAACTTATAAATTCTGGTGACGCCTTCTTACGTGGGCTTTTCTATCGCCTTCATTCTCAATATGAAAGAAAACTGCTTCTACAAGTTTACTGGAATACGTTAAAGGATTTAAAGCCAACAATAACAATTTCTGGAAATAAGGCTACTTATGAGGGTTCGGTTAATCTAACAGACGCCTATAATAGCATCTACGAATATCATAAAAAAAATGCTAAAATAAAACTAGAGCCAAAAGAAGAGTACATACGTACGTACTATTTTAATAGTATGATTAAAACAAATTTAAGTGCGAGTAAATATTCTAAAAATTGATATTGATGAGGCAAACTACACTGTCCATACTGTAATCCCAGATGGAATAGTTAATACAGACAGAAATATAATTACTTTTCGATAATCCAATGGCTATTTTCGGATCTTGTCATTTTTTTCAAACTTTTTCTATAGCAATTTTGGATACAACTTATAACTACACAATAGACGGCGATATTTTAACCCTTACCTATGAAAGACATGAAACTGGCCAAAGATTTAATATTTACTATGAATTGAAGTTTAAGAAAGTTCAAAACTAATTCACTGCCCTTTGAGAATTTCTCAAGGGGCTTTTTTTGTGCATTGAATTTACTTATTAAGTGCACTATTAAAATACTCAAGAACCTTTGGTTCGTAATAGTTATGATAACTGCTACACCGGGTTGAGCCTTAGGTCTCAATCCTAGCAAGCTTCAAAGAGCGGGTAAAAGTTGAAAGCTTTAACACGCTCTATTTCACATTGCTTGTTTGTCGCGTTTATCATTACTATTACCCAAAGGTTCTTCGTATTTTAATAGACTTAAGGGACTGAAATCCAATTAATATACCTTATGAATCTCAAATACTGCTTCGCGTGTTGTGAAGACCTTTCCTGCTCTACTTTGAATAATCGGTGAAATTACGGGGCAAGCTTGTAAAATTCGTGAAAACCGTTGCAAACTTTAACTGTAACCTTTATAATATAAGCATATTAGAATTACTCTATTTAAGGAGGTCTAACGATGTTTAGACATTATAAGAAATTATTTTTTTAACACTAGTTGCTCTATGCTCAGTCTTCCTACTAGCTTCTTGTTCTCAAAAAAACAAAGTGGCTCTAAAAAGGCTGCTAAAACAGAAACAGCAAAAGTCGAAACGATTGATGGCGAATGGGAATTAGTCGATACTCTCGATGCTTTAACGGAATCCATCGGTGCCTATACCCTCCATGGAATCCACTTTGCACACTTGCTTGAATCTGTTAAAGACTTCAAAATGGACATGAAGATTGAAAACAATACGGCAACCATTAAATACGACTATAACATTGATAACTTTATTAAAGCTTTCTCCACTGTCACAACAGAAGCTAGAGGCAAGACTGAAGAAGAATTCAAAAAAATCATGTATGACTCTCATGAAGGATTTGCAGGCGACTTTAAGAAATACAAAGTCAGCATGAATAAAGATACTGGCGTGTTTAGCTACGAAGCAACGGGTTCTATTGATCAAGGTGCCAAAACAATGACCTTTGATGAAGGACTTTCAGTAGCAAACTCATTCTTCTTCTCATTCGGTGAAAATCGCGTTTCGCCAAACACATATCACTACAAATTAAAAGACGACATGCTTTATGTCACGATTGATGGAAAAGCGAAGAAAAATAATCTTCCAGTTCACTATGAACTACACTTCAAACGTAAAGGAAGCACTACTCAAAAAGACCCTGTTCCAATTGAAGGAAAATGGCAAGCCATCGACTTCCGACCAGCTCTTGAACGTAGCTTAGCCTTTAAAGATTTTGACAATGATGATTCGGCTATCAAGCTTATCTATCCTGAGGCATGGAAAGATTTAAAACCAACGTTGAACATTACAGGTACATCTGTTGAATTCGACTATACTGTATCTCTAGCAGATGGTTTTGGAAGGTTCTACGATTACTTAAAACAAAAAGATGCATCTAAAGTGACTCAAACGAAAGAAGAATATATTAAAAATCAATTTAATAAATTATCAGTCAATCTACAGGATGGCGCTAAAGACTTGCCCAATACAACTTATGAATTTGATAGAGGTAATGCTAAAATTCATTCTGTATTGAAGAACGGTAAATTAGATACAGCAAACCAAACGATTATCTTCCCAGAAGCTATCAATATTGTGCAACTTGCAACCATGTCCATTGGACCTGTCGCTAAAGAAACTACGTATAAATACTCTATTGATGGAGATATTTTAACGTTGACGATTGAGCAACGCGATGGACATAATAATCTAAATACGATTATTTCAGCAAAATTCAAAAAAGTGTCTGATGCAACGAGCAAGTAGTCATTCCACTGCCCTTTGAGAATTTCTCAAGGGGTTTTTGTGTGGAATTAATTTACTATTAAGTGGTCTATTAAAATACTCTAGAACCTTCGGTTTGTAATAGTAATGATAACTGCTACACCGGGTTGAGCCTAAGGTCTCAACCCTAGCAAGCTTCAAAGAGCGGGTAAAAGTTGAAAACTTTAACCCGCTCTAATTCACATTGCTTGTTTGTCGCGGTTATCATAACTATTACCCGAAGGTCCTTCGTATTTTAATAGATATAAGTAGATCTTTTGGCAGATAAAATCCCTTAAGAATCTCAACTATTGGTACTCCGCTTAATATAATTTCCCTCTTCTCAATTTGAATAATGGTGAAGTGACGGAAGAAAATGGTAATTTTTGTGGAAAGCCTTGCAAAACAAAAATATTAGAAGTATAATATAAGCATAATACAACAATCTGTTTGAAGGAGGTCTAACAATGATTAGACAAACTAAGAAACTGTTTCTTGGTCTGCTCTCTCTTGGCGCAGTTTTTCGTGATTGCTGGATGTGGACAGAATCAAGCTTCAGATCAAAATAGCAATAACGCGCAACAAGCGCAAGCACAACAAAAACAAAAAGACCCAAATAATATTGCTGGTGAATGGGAATCCGTATACGAGCTCGATTCATTGCAGAAAGCCTTTTTCCCGAAAGGAATGAAAAGTTATACTTATGCGAAATTCATTGAAGCCTTTAAAGACTTCAAGATGAAATTATCCGTTGATGGCACAAGCGCAAAGCTAAGCTATCAATATGACTCGAAGAAGTTCGCAAAAGCATTCTACGAGATTTCAAAGGACAAGAAAAAAATGACAGAAGACGAATTCGTCAGCCGTTATATTAACGGACAAACAGAGTTCGTGCAAAAATTCAAGAAATATAAAGCATCAATGGATACATCGACTGGAACTTATAGCTACGAGGCTACAGGAACTATCGATGAAAAAGCAAAGACTGTCACATTTGACGAAGGGCTCATCATTCTTGACTCTTTCCCATTAACAACAGCGGATAAAGATCACAGATTCGATTCAGCAACTTACAACTATGAAGTAAAAGACGGCATCTTGACAATCTACGCCGATATGAAAACGAAGGACAATCTTCCTGTTCATTTTGAACTGACTTTCAAACGCGTACCAAGTGCAGAAAGAAATAGAAAGGAGACGCGACCATGTTTAAACAATACTTAAAACCATTATTCATTGCTGGCTGCTCTCTTTTAATGCTTGCCGGCTGCGGAAATCAAACTGCTACTACAACAACTACAACAACTGCTCCTTCCAATCCACTGGAAGGAAAATGGGAACAAATCGACTTCAGAAGTACACTCGAACGTGCCTTAGGATATAATGATTTTAGTAATTCAGAAGAAATTCCACGTCGACTTATTTACTCTGATGCCTTCAAGGACGTAACACCGACACTAACGATTACAGGGGATTCTGCCGTATACGATCTTACAGCAACGACCAATGTGGCTGTCGGCAACTTCTATGACTACGCGAAGGCTCAAAAGTTAACAAGTGTCAAAGGGACCAAAGAACAATATATTAAAAATCAGTATGAAGATTTGAAAAAGCAACTGGAACTTTATAACAATATGAAAGGCCCCCTCAGCTTTGAATTCAACGATGAAAAGTATGAAATCCATCAAACCTTAAAAGAAATTACAATTAACGAGAGCGCGGGTACGTTTGAATTCAAGAACGCACCAATGTTCATTGATTTAGTAACATTCTCCAATGAGAAATTCATAAAACCAGTAAGCTATAAATATTCCATTGAAGATGGAATTTTAACACTGACTCTTGAACAGCCTAAAACACTTAGTGGTGAAGAAAAGATTGTTGGCTACTTCACGATGCGTTTCAAAAAAGTAGCGGAATAATCTATTTGCTAGGCTTACTTCACCATCTAGCATTGATAAATCACATGACTGATTATTTGGTGGCCAGCAATTTACAGGCTCTTTGATGGAGATTTTTATAGAGTTGATTATAACGAAGAGGAATGTGGTTTGACTACATTCCTCTTTTTATGTCCTATTTTTTTACATTAAAGTATTACAAATAACTACTTGCGTTTTTTTGTCCTCACACATTTATAATATGAATATAATATAAATAATTTTAGGAGGTCCTTTTATGAAACATTGGACTAAAAGATATTGGCTGTGTACTTTAACTGCTCTGTGCACTCTTATCTTTGCAGGATGCAGTACCGCAACAACAACTAGCCAGACGACTACACAAGAAACAACTGTTGCTCAGAACGAAACTCTTGAAGGTACATGGGAATTAGTCGATGCCCCCTTCTACCCTTCAAAAAAGCTTCCTAATGCGCGGCTCAAACGCAAAAGTCTACGGTCATGCCCTAGAAGACTTTGCAGACTTTAAACCACAATTGATCATTAGTGGAGACGGTGCGGAATTTAAGTACAACTTAGATTACACGGCCTTCCTCGACCACCTCTATGAAGTAGAAGGTAATGGAACGAAGAAAAAAGAGGAATACGTTAAAGACTTCATCAACAAGCTTCGAAATAATGCTCTTCGTTTCAAAGTCACAAAAATGTCAGTGAATGCATCGAAGCCCAAATACGACTACACCTTAGCTGGTGGTAAAGTGGATGAAAGCAATCAAACGATTACGTTCCAAGAGACTCCTAGTATCCTTACTATCTACTCTTTTGGAACAACAAATCTTGTATTAGACCCGATGACGTACAATTATGAGTGGAATGGAGATACGCTTGTATTAACAGCTGAGGGGAAAACGGAAAAAGGAACAGACACAATCATGAAGATGACCTTCAAGAGAGTCAATGAGTAGAAAGGAGAATTCACATGTTTCGATTCAATCTTAAAAAATATTCTATTTGTGTTGCTTTCCTACTACTCTTTCTTTTAGCAGGTTGTGGACAAAAGACGCAAGAGGCTTCAACAGAAACTGTAGACATTACAACCACGGAGAAAGCGACTCAAGCCCCTGTTTCTCTTGACGGTACTTGGGAAGCTTATAATATCCGTGAAACCATTGAAAGATTGCTAGTCTATTCGAGTTTAAATGATGAAGGTGGTTTAAAAATGGTGAACTTCCTAACACCTCTTATTCGCCCTGAATTAATAATCAAAGGAAATGACGTGCAATACCATATCGCTTACAACAATACTGACTACTTCAAACTCGACTACGAACTTAACGGAAAGAATTTTTATAGTAGCTATGACGAGTTTATGAATCAGAATGGCAAGCTCATCCAAAGCTTCTGGTCGAAGTTGCAGCATGGCTCTGGTGGCTATAATGAGGACATGTCCAAACTCGATTTAACCATTAAAGATGGAACGATTGACCCAACAACGAAGACGATTAAATTTCCACACTCGTTATTCATTACGCCAAGTTACATTTTGAATCCAAATCAAGCTGTGAGCGAAACGACTTATGAATACACGATTGAAGGGGATATCTTAACGTTAAAAGTATCCGGATTATATGAGCGTGACGGATACAATCGATCATACACGATTCAATTTAAGAAACAATAATCGTATGTTAGGGGGTAACATACATGAAAACTCATAAGAAGAAATTTTGGCTAGGGGCTCTGGCGACGTTGTGTACTTTTGCAATGGCTGGATGCAACGTCCCTTCCACAAGTTCTCAATCCACTCAAGAAGCCACAACTGTTGCTCAAAGTGACACTCTTGATGGTTCTTGGGAATTAACCGATGTAAAAACCACATTAAGAAAATCATTTGTTCTAAGAGGTTCCGACCCAACGCAGTACGCCTATGCTATTGATGATTTAGCTGACTGAAACCACAACTCGTCATTTCAGGAAATGATGCTGAATTTAAATATAGTTATAACTTCACAAAATATTACGAGAATCTATATGAACATATTTATAAAAATGGTTTCCCAGATCAATCTGAATTCAAAACTATTTTTATATGAAGGTTATGAAAACGCAATTTCGATTTTTAAAAGTTACTCAAATCAAGATGGACAAAGAAACAAACCAATTTGATTTCTCTCTTCCTGGAGGTGCTGTGGATACAAGCAACAAAACGATTACTTTTAAAGAAACACCATTCCTCCTAATGACATTTTCATTAGGACTGACCAAGCGACCAACTCGTCCAATCACGTATCAATATGAATTAGATGAGGATACCCTCGTAATCAGTGCTAGAGGCAATAATGAGCGTGGAGTTTTAACAACGATGAAAATGACATTTAAGAAAGTATCAGAATAGAAAGGAGCTCTCACATGTATACATCAATAACAAAAAAATTAATGCTGTGCGTAGCTTTCCTTTCACTTCTCCTTCTGGCAGGCTGTACTGGAAAACAGGAAGAAACTGCTGTAGCTCAGTTAGAAGCGACAACTGAAACTGCCACTCAGGAAGTCTCTTTAGATGGAAAATGGAAAATTTATAATCTTCGTGAAAGTCTAGAAAGTATCCTAATGTACTATAATTCGGTTAATCAATTGAACGGATCTCTAATTCTGCTATTTGCTGCCGAAAAAGCAACGATTGCATCAGAGATTACAATCAATGATAATACCGCAGAATATCATGGCGCCTATGATATGAAGCTAAGCTTTGAAGCTTACTACGATAGTGAGTTTGATTCTAAAGAGATTTCAAAAGAAGACGCACTTAAAAAATATCAGAGCTATGCTGAATTTCTTTTTAAAAAATTCCCAGATGCAGTCGGTGGTCTTTCAGAGGACAAGCAGACCCTCGACGGAACGATTAAAAACGGAAAAGTGGATACTCAAGAAAAAACAATTACCTTCACCGCTCCAATTTTCTTTTCAGGAGATATAGAAGCAACACCTTCCATTCTCAGCGACAAGCCTGTTACATATTCGTATTCAATCGAAAATGATATTCTAACATTAACAGTCAGTGGATATAATAATATTTATAATGTGCCCGTAACAATTGTCCTCCAATTCCAAAAAGTTCAAGAATAATTAAAAGGAATGTAGTCTATACTACATTCCTTTTTTCCTATCTTTATCCTCAAAAAAATGGAGGCAGAACAAGAAAAATAGTTCTTATTCAGTCATGTAGTCGTGTTGAAGGCAACCACAAAACTGTTCTCGCACTTACAAAATGAATACTTCCAAAAACATACATTAAAATACAAAAGAATCCTTGGATTTTTATAGTAATAAGAATAGCGAGTGTAACCAATGTGAAATGTGAGTAAGACAGAAGAAACAGTGCATTTCTGTTTCTTCGTAGTCTTACCCCCGCAAGGACAAATAGGATTGACCAAACTATTTGATAGTGAAGGTCAATCCATTTGTCTACTGCGTCTATATTATCTAAGTTCATAATATGATAATTACAAGCTTGGTAGGCGTGAGACCAAGGCTCACGCAGGTACAGCTATTCTATTTACTATAAATAAATCCAAAAGGATTCTAAAGGATTTTAACAAATCCCATTTTTTTATTTTTTTAATAACCCTTCACTTTGCAAGAAGTTGCGAGCAACTGTTTCAGCAGACTTGCCTTCTACTCCCACTTCATAGTTCATGACACTCATCTGTTCCGCCGTAATCTTTCCAGCTAAAACATTCAACACACCTTCCAATTCT
>BNJU01003122.1_pt1 | contig 27655 bp, 31 predicted proteins | sample 8539281 | NCBI WGS metagenome assembly BNJU01 (sample SAMD00202456, study PRJDB9452) | human saliva metagenome | isolation source: human saliva | place: Japan
TCTTAAGCTTTTTAACTTCCCTGTGTATCAGTCTCGAGGTAAGGTTTGTGGTGAAATCATCACCAGCATATGACGATGTGTTCCTTCCCGACTAGCGTCTGGACTTGGGGTCGCTGGATGGTCTGGCCATCACGTGTCACTGCATGGCAGGTACAGTTGCCTCGTTTCTGCTCTCGACTTGTGGTTCATCAAGTGTTATCACGGTAGGTAATGGTAATTTCCTGATGTTGAATGTAATTTCTTTTCTACCTTGAGACCCTTCACGTGGTCAGTACTTGAGGATATGGCAGCATTTTGCTCTTGAGTTTGCAAGGTTGAGTTTTTCTCAGGTTGGACTCAAGGTGGGGTTTGTTAACAGTATCTCCACTCACAGGGTTTTGTCGCTCGTTGAAACCTTTAATATAAATGTTGTAGTTGCTTTTCCCCATAATTCAGGTTATCTTGCTTGGTATTCATATTGTATTCCCAGGGGTCATAGGATTTCAAGTGTTCACTTCTCCCAACAGTTCCATAAGCTCTTGTAGTCCATAGTATTTGTGGATTAAGTCAGTTGTTTTGACCTCTGTTGTTTTTTGCTCTACACAAAGCCATACCTGGAACCTCCCAGTCAATCCTTTAATTTCTGGATTATTTTGGTTTTGTAAAAATCTGTAAAACCTTTAATAGAAAAATGATGTTGTAGTTTATTGCCTCATCATTGTCTTTAATGCGTGTGGCATTTTCAATAATGGGGGGCATTGTCGGCTTGCCGAACTCCTCGATTTACAGGTTTTTTTTCTTTGGGACCTGTGTCGGGATTACTTGTTGCTTGAAAGAATTACTGACGTACTACTTCCATCAACTGGCCAACTGCTTGCCGACCTGAGCTGTCAGCAGCTGTTTGAACTATCCTTATGGCATAACAAAATTGTACCTTAAGATTTCTTTTGATCATGCCTGTAAGTATAAACATATTTTCATTGTTGGGTTCTGCGTCGCTCCATTTCTTGGCCGTTAGATGTCCTTTGTAATTTTAGTGTTAGCATCAACTTGAGCAATAAGTCCCTGTGGTCTAATGGCGCGTGATGTCATGTTGATACGCCAAACCGCTTCCGCATAATACCGGGTTAAGTGCCTGATCGTCGCTGAACTAGTAATTTTACCCTAAATTTGGTTTTAACCGACAGCAATCTCTACTCCGTTGGGCATCGCTTGTCATTACGATATCCGCGCACCTCAGATTGGCGTAAAAGAGCACCATTAGCGATAGAGTTACGAGCTGAAGTGTGCGTCTTAATAACTGCAAGATCAGCAGTTGGATCGCGAGCAGACTCAATCAGTAATAGCAGCTGCAGGATGTCGGGCTCAGCCGTCATCGCCGGCTAACGACTTGATTTTCAGCTGAGCAGACTCGGATTCAACGGTTTCCTTTTCTTGGTGTAGTCGCCGAACTGTCCTCTGAATGAACCATCAACTGACTAGAACTTGCAGTAGTTGCGGATACACTAGCTGAAGTACTTGCTGGTACGCTGACAAACTGCGAAGTGCTAGCGCTCACTGATTGGCTGGCAAGTGATTCCTGAACTAGACACACTCTCGCTTTCTAGATGTGACAACTTGCTGATTCTTCTGGGTTTGCTTTCCAGAAACAGATCAGAACGACTGAATCATTTAGCTGACATCGATGACTCTAATGTCTTTTCAAAACAGCGCATCATTGCGCATGAACAGTAGTTGTGCCTGCTCCGCCTAATACAGCTCCTGTGGCTGCAAGCCCTGCCGATGGTCGCAATTGAGTTTCTTAACACGTTCGGTTTTCCGTCTGATCTTTGATGCCATTTATTATATGGACTAAATGGTTAATAAGTTTCAAAACATTTGCCCTAAAAAAGTATTTTGCTATTATATATATTATAAGATAAAGATATTTATAAGATATAAATTATATGTAACCAACTATTTTGGTTTATATTCCCTGTTTTTTATGGATGTAATTATTCGGTTGTTTCTTGGAGAGCAAAATTTTTTACTAAGTCTTAGATTTGAAAAGAAAAACCATATACAAGGCATTTCTTGTCATATATTCTTTTGTTTTATAAACCTCGTTTCTATATTGATTTATTTCTCCATGATATGAAAGCGCAACAGTGTGCTCATGCCCATGATACAACTTGAATGGAGCAATCAAAGAATCCAACGGGTGCACTCTCATATGTGATTCGAAAACTAACATTGGTCTTGCCTACACTCATTAGTCCGCTCAAGTGGATTAATGGCGAGTTATCCAACATTCCTATATTAAGATATTGAAACAAACTAAAACTAAACAAGTTAATTTGAGCATTCAAACAAATTTATAACAATATTTTATGAACCGTTGTCCCATTATAGATTCAATTTACTATATTTTTAACATCTGCACTTGCTCTCAAAATGTCATCTACAGGATGACGACTCTTAAAACTCTAACAAGTTACATCCTGCAAAAAATCTTTAACGAACAAATCATATCGGTCTTACATAAACCTCCGGGCATACGTTTCAACATGGAACTTTTTACTATAACTACTCCTAAAATAACCTTTACACACAAGTGTACCACAATGGATTGTCTAGGTAAAGAACCATGAGCTAATGTACCTCTATCCAGAGCCAAAACAAGCACTTTTCTACAGCAACTAAAGGTCACCTAGTTAGGCTGCTTCTATACGTTACAACAAAAGAAACTCACGAATCGATAATGTTCGTGGACTTTTCTGAAGTGTTTAGGTAAATGATTGTTACACTACGACACGAGTTGTGAAATCGATTTTTTTCTTGAAGTAGTGTTAAAAAAGTTGAGCTGAGTTGGCTTTCTTTATGTTCGACGGAATCCTCGAATCGATATGATTAGTGGAGTTTTTTAGTGAAATGTTAGAAATTAAACCATAGCGGTTGTTAAATGACAACAACTTTTATGTTGCTAGTCATTTATAACGATTATTTTTTTCTTAACTCTACGTCTGGATGCTTATCTCTGTAAACCAACGGAGGCAAGTCATTTTTCAAAGAGGGAGCTGTTTGGTCAAAAGCGGTTTTCGGCGAATGTTTGCGGCTTGATGACTGCGTTCATCAGAGGTTCCTGGCTTGTCAGCGAACGGTCTTTTTGTCGGGCTCATAACCATGCAAAACATTTTCACCTTCCATACGATGCCAAGACTCAAACTGGAGTTGTCGGTAACGCTAACATGTACTACCTGTTTGGTAATTGCTGCAGAAACAGATCACCCCCACTACACCAATTGCTCGATTCCTTATGGAAGGATTTCTGTTTCATGACATTCTTAGCCGAAACTTTCATGAAAATTTCAAAGTGCAAAGGTTGGCAGGGTTCAAATTCAAACTTGTTTTTCAACTGTCAGTGTTATTACAAATGGTACCTGTATCGTAACCCGATGATATCCTGCCACGGCGGTCATTCTCACGACTTTCAGCCATAAACTGGTGACATTAGACAGCTTAACTGCCCTTACCAGTACGAGGAAGATTGACACTCATGCCGTTCAAATTCGCGATACGATACGGACAAAACCCGTGCAATTCACAGTGACGAGGGTCCATGTTAGCTTGGATTTTAAGAATAAAAGCCACAAAGCCTCGTAAGGATCCACAATTTCACCATCCGTTTCTCTTATGTGCATGGTTCTGGAGCAAACTTGAGGAAGGGAGGTTTCAAGGAAAGGGTCTGCACCAAAGTTTGTCAAAGCTGAGACCGAAGAAGACTGGTGTCAATTCTCCAGCCAGAATAGCTTCACTCTGAAAAGCTCATTTCCCAAGCTGCATTTAAAAGTTCAATATCATCACTTGACTGCTCGTAGAGAAGGTTACTACGCCAAAAGCTTGTCCCCATCTTCTCTGTTAGCCAAAACGCTCATTTCCTTATAGGCTCAAGCGTTGGTTATAGGGTCATACAAAGCCTCGGAAAAGCATCCCGATTGGCCAATTCATGGGATGGCCAGCAGTGCCTAGGACTTCTTCCAACTCTTGCAAGAGATCCAAGGACTCACGACCGTCACGGTCGAAAACTTACTTGTTCATAAAAAGTGCAAAGGGCCGGAATACCGAACGGTGTTTGCTGACCTCAAACAATTTCTTGGTTTGGGCCTCGATACCCTTGGCGGAATCCACGACCATGACCCGCAGCATCCGCCGCCATCCAAGGTACGATAGGGTATCCTCTGAGAAGTCCTCGTGCCTGGTGTCGAGGATGTTGAGCTCGCTTACCATCATAGTCCAAACTCGCGCAACAGATGAGGGTTGCGAAATCACGTTGTTCTCGATGTCCATCAGTCAGACTTGGCAAAGTCCCTGTTTTCTTTCCTCTTTACGCAGTACCGAGCCTCACGAATCTCCTTTAAAAGTGAAACCTTTGCTCAGTAATAGTAGTTTTCCACGCATCCGGGTGAGAGAGATGATGGCAAAAGTGCGAAGCGTTCTTAGCTCTTCTTGAATATTCATGAGTTCTCTTTCTTTGATTCTCTATTTTAAGTTGTTTCATGCTTTAGAATGATACGTGGATTTTGCAATTCAGCACTTTCACTCCACATTATGTCGGATTTTAGCATTTTCAGACTTCCTTTCTTTTCGGTTTCCCCGTCCCTTGCTGCATGAGAAAATATGGTAAAATAGAACAGACTAAAATCATCATTTCGCGAAAGGATGCAGAGGTAGAAATTGCGCGAAGATTGGCACACGTTTACATTGCCAATCTTTTCCAAAAGTAAGATTCTCTGAAGAAGAAACTGCTGCCCTTTGCGGCCTACCTTGTCTAAGATTGTTGACGTGGTTACGTGCTGGGCGAAGTTGACGCTAACTAGTGTCGCTACCTGCAACTATGGCTGACCGCAAGGCCGTGCTCGCCCTGGTGCTTGGCCCGAAGAAAGACAGACCGTGATCGCTTGTTGAGCGTGCCTGAAAAGAGAACTACTATATATCAAAGTGCCAGCTATCCCTGGGCGAGTGGGATGCCTAGTGACTCAACAATAAAAACCGTGAAGACTTGCACTGATCTCCTTGTGCTCTGAGAAATTTCTGCAACTGAGATTAACCCAAAGCTGCACGCTTGAGATATCAAGTCTCATGAGGACAGCTATCAGCGCTTTTGTTACCATCGTCCGAGAGCAGGCTCTTGCATCGAGCTAAATGCGTGATGAAGCTGGAATTGATGCTGATAATGTCATTTCAGAATTCCGCACGGTTAAAGATATATATATCTCTACTGACGGTATTCTCACAACTGCTGCCTCAAAAATGCTCTACAACTACGAGCCTATCTCTGATTGCGACAGCCGTTGCGATACCAAAATCTAAAGGGGCATGATTGTCGTTGGAAAGGCCAATATGGGCGAATTTGCCATGGGTGGTTCCGTGAGACTTCCATTGTGGCGCTACTAGTAGCGGGATCACAGCAACAAGGTTCTGGTGCTGGGTCATCAAGTGGTTCAGCACAACTGTAGCCTCAGGACAAGTCCGCTTGTCCTTGGTTCTGATACTGGTGGTTCTATCCATAACCTGCTGCTGCCTTCAGCGGGATTGTTGGTCCTCAAACCAACCTACAGATCAGTTTCACCGTTTGCGGTCCTCATTGCCTTCGGTAGCTCATTGGACAGATTGGATTGCCCTTTGCTCTACTGCAATGAGGAGAATGCCCTCTTGCTCAACGCTATTGCCTTGAAGATGCGAAAGACTCCCCGCTTCATGCTGTCATTGTAGCTTCAGTCGGGCAAGACATCAGAGTGTGAAAATCGCTGCCCTAAAGGACCTGTACCTCCGGTGAGAGTATTGACCCAGTTGAAAACTATACAGATGCTGACTAAACACTTTTGAAAAGGCTTCGTTACTATCGTTGAAGAAGTCCAGCCTACCTCACTCTAAATGTCTGGTGTTGCCGTTTACTACATCATCCCTTCATCTGAAGCATCATCATGCTGCAACGCTTTTGTCGTTATCCGATTACGGCTGCCGCGCGGAAGATGCAACCCAGCAGTGAGAATCTGTATGTAAAAGCATGCGTAGCCAGGTTTCGAGGTGAAGGAGGTGCAAACGTCGTGTCATGCTGGGTGCCTCCAGCCTTTCATCAGGTTACTACGATGCCTACTACAAGAAGGCCGGACAAGTCCGCGCCCTCATCATCAAGATACAAACGTCTTTGCGAGATTGTGACTTGATTTTCGGACCAACTGCTCCAGAAGTATTGCCATGGCTGGTTTCTCCTATGATAGTCGAGTGCGCGTAATAGCAGCTGACGTGAACAATCGGTCAACTTGGCTGGTCTCCCAGGAATTTCGAGTTCCTGCTGGTTTTCTCTCAAGGACTACCTGCATTGGTCTACGATTGATTCGTCCTAAAAGTACTCTGAGAAACTATTTACCAAGCTGCTGCTGCTGAGGCAACAACAGACTACCACAAAGCAACAACCCGTGATTTTTGGAGGTGACAACTAATGAACTTTTGAAAGCGAGTCATTGGACTTTGAAGTCACGTAGAGGCTCAACACCATAGTCAAAAATCTTCTCACCTGCACTTCTGCGCTTTCAGGAAGCCAGGCCCATGCCACTAACGTGAGATGACTGGTCACCCAGGCGTCACTCGAGTCCTCAATAAAAGTGTGTGTCGATGCCGGTGATCAAAGCTGCTCTGCCCTCGGCATGGACATCCACAAGCTCTTTATGCGCTGACCGTACAGAACTACTTCTGTCAACAATCCCAAAGCCTGCAAAATTTCTCGTTTGATGCAATCGGCTGCTACGGTTGGATTGAAGTCGAGGCTGAAGGCAGTACAGCTAAGAAAATCGGTATCGAACGTGCTCACCTAGAAAGAAGACGCTGGTAAAACACACCACGGTACTGAGTGGCTGCTCTTGTATGTTGACCTCAACCACTCAAAGGGTGCGTGATTGAGGTGTATCTGAAGCCGACGGCGTTCTCGGGGTTGTGGGGAATTTATCAGGGGTGTTTCTGACGTTAAAGATGAAGAAAGGAACCTATGCGTGTGGATGCCAATATCTCTCTTCCGTCCTTATGGTCGAGAGAAATTCCGGTACCAAATGGGCTGGTTGAAAACCTCAGCTCAACCTCTCAAATGTTGATGAGGTCTCGAATACGAGAAGTCCAACGTCAGGCATGAAATCCTTCGCTCGTGGTCAGATCTTAAAACACGCCGTTACGATGAAAGCTAACAAGGCAGCCATCACTCATGCACGTGTCGAAGAAAGGTGCTGCAGGCCACCGCTACTTCCAAGAACCAGACCTACCACTCCTTGACGATCTCAGACAGGTGGGTTAACGAGGATACGTACTGTGCCAGAATTTCAAAGAAAGAACGGTGACTCGCTAAACTGTATCAGTACCTCAGCTTGTCCGACTACGATGCTAGCCAGTTGACGGCAAATAAAGTCACTTCTGACTTCGCTGAAAAGCGTGGCACCCTCGGTGGCGGATGCCAGAGCAGGTCTCTAACTGGCAAATCGAAGTCGCTCAATTCTTGAGCGCTGACGAGAGACACTAGAACAAATCGAATTGACGCAAGAAAACTTGGTTGAAATGATTGCCATCGTCGAGAGACGCACTTTTCTCACATCTAAGATTGCCATAGAAAGTGCTTTGTCCACCTGGCTAAAAATGGCGGCGGCGCGTGAATACGGCGTGGAAAAAGCAGGGTATGGTCCAAAGATCCTGAGATCCGGCTGTCTTGATTCCAATCATCCACCAAGTCTTTGCGGATAATGAGGCTGCTGTTATGAACTTCAGAAGTCAGGCAAACGGAACGCAGACAAAGGCCTTTACAGAGCTTCCTTGCTTAAACAACCAAAGGCCAAGCCAACCTGGGATTGCGCATAAAGCTCCTTGCCCAAGTGGCTAGGATTGAAAGAAAGATGTAAAGCAAAAAGAGACTATAAAAAGTCTTTTAAAAGTAGAGAAAACGCATACTATCAGGTGTTGACCTAGCGATACTATGCGTTTTATTGTCAAACTCTAGATTATTTTCTCCTGAAATTGAGGGTTTTGTACTGTCATCTCCCACCATTTCTCAGCAACTATCTTTGGCTTGTTCTCGAAAGATTTTATGGTAGAATGATAGAGTATAGTATTTATTAAAGAGGTAAAGAAACATGTGAAGCTTAAGCAAATTGAAATGGTGGTATGACATTTGAGCTGCAGACGGAAGAGTGATCCGCGTTTTGGAAGCCGTACCACACACCCGAGTGGGGAAGACACGATCGCCGTATGAAAGTGCGTGATGTCCGTACTGAGTTCTGCTGATACAATGCCGTCCAGAAGAAAAGAAAGTCGAACAAGCTGTGTATCGAGACTGTTCCAGCTCAATACTTGTGCAAAATGGATGAAACTGCCTACTTCATGAACACTGAAACTTTGCGATGACGACGAAATTCCAGTCGTAAATGTTGAAAATGAGTTGCTTTACATCCTTGAAAACTCTGATCATGAAAATCCAATTCTACGGAACTGAAGTAAATACGTTGTAACTGTACCAACTACTGTTGAATTGACAGTTGCTTGAAACACAACCATCTATCAAGGGTGCTACTGTTACGGTTCTGGTAATGGCTAGCAACCTTATAGCTTCGTCATTGTCGCGTTCCCGACTTCATCGAAGCTGGACAATTGATCTTCATACTGCCAGAAGGAACTTATGTTTCTCGTGCCTAGTCTCTAGAGAGGTCATTCTGTGAATTGAAGAGACAGTAGGCGAAATCGTTATCGCTCCACGTGTACTTGATCATTGCCATCGCAACTGCTAGAAAGTTGATGAGTGTCACTCGTTCTAAATAAATCTGTATCTGATACCTATCAAAACTCTCTCTTGAGATCGTAGCGTCTGCTTAGCAACGAAGAGCCCAACTGCTGACATCTACCTCTGCTTGGTACGAGCGAAAGTACCGAGGTTGCTCTTGCTATTGACAGCGGTCAAAAGATGCTGTCCATGATATGGCTGATGTAGAACTTTCTGCTGTCAATATCCGTGTTACAGGAATCGTTCAGTATAGCGCAAAAGCTATGAGTTGAAAGATCTGTGACGGACTACCCTCAGTAGCTAGTCCATTGGCTTAGAATCAGACGCGAACTTCGAAAATGCGCTTTTCCAAGCTCTTGCTGAGCCTTGAATTCGGTGCAGATGTGAGCAACGTCGTTGCCTACACATGACCGTGACGATGCGGATGTGCAAATTCAGCCTTTCTTCTAAAGCTTTGGTTTCTCGGTGTCAAGCTCAAAGAAGTTGGATAAACACATCAACCAGCACCTCAAGTCAGGCTGGACAGTTGAACGACTTGACCTTAGTCGACTACCTACCTTGGGTATCTTTGAAATCCACATCATTTGATACACCTCAGCTGGTAGCAGTTAATGAAGCCATTGAACTTGCCAAAATTTTTCAGATCCAAAAATCAACCCGCTTTTTAACGGACTGCTTAGTCAATTTGTAACTGAAGAAAATGAATAATCTTAAAGGTGTTTGGTCTTCCAAGCGCTGCTGACTTCCCTCTGCACAGAGTGAAAACCTTCAAAAACTAGAACTGGCAGTCAGTTCTGGTTTTTGCGTATTATTATGCTCAATGGAAAATCGAGCAAACTAGAAACTAGCCGCAGGCTGCTCAGCACCGTTTTGAGGTTGGTTATGGAAATAAGACTGGCGAAGTCAGTAACCATACCTACGGCAAGGCGACGTTGACATGGTTTGAAAAAGATTTTCTCGAAGTAGTAGTAGTATTTTCCTAAATCGTTGATAACGCTCTTTCAACAACTCTTCTAGCGGTTTTTGTGAAAGTAAAAGAAGCTCAACGGAGTTCTGACACTCTTAGTCAGTTTCTTGCTGGAAGGTCCTGCTTCAATCACCTGCTGTCCACCACGTCCATTTCTAACAGCTCATGTGGGTGATTTTCATCAGTTCTGCCGCCTATGGCACAAGTGCCGTCTTCCATAAAGAAATAAACCAGGCTTCTGGACTGAGAATAGCATAGATAAGATTTTCAACATCCGGAGACACGGTCTGCGACTGCTAGCCCAGAAACCCCACCTGAACCACCTTCACCGATAATGATGGCGATAGTCGAACTTTCAGGTCCTCATTTTCCATGGGAATTACGAACAATGACTGCTCCCTGTCCACGTTCTTCCGCTCCGACACCAGGATAGGCTCAACGGTATTGATAAAGGTCTAACTGGGCGTGAAACTTTTCAGCTGTTTTCCATCAACCATGAGACCTTGCGGTGAGCCTTCTGGATAGTTGTCCAAAAATTCGGTTTGAGGTTATCTTACACGCTCTTGCCTGAATACCAACCTGTTACAGCGGTCTCCTAGCCAGTCGATACCACCAACAACTGCACCATCATCTCGAAAAGAACGGTCACCGTGTAATTGGATAAATTCATCAAAAATGCCTGTCGCTAAAGTCGAGCTTGTCAAGCGACTCTGCTCACGCTTCTCTGACTATTTTGCAATATTCATCTAGGACTCCCTCATGCAATCTGACTAGACTAGCAATCGATGTCCGGCTAAAGTCTCTTCTTGCATAGCATCCACAAATCCATGTTCAATAGAATTCTGCCTTTTTGGAACCCCTCAGGATAGCTTTTCACGAACCGTATTTTCAATCACGACCTTGTAAAACCAGCAAAGCTCTGTGGTTCAGCCAGAATGATATCTCCTTCATGAAAAAGCTGTTTCACCACCTGTCGTTGGATCTGTCAAAAATGGTCAGGTAAAAGACCTGCATTTGAATGGCGTTTTAACCGCTGCAGAAATCTTTAGCCATCTACACGAGACTCGATTCCTTCCTTCACCATACAGGCTCCCGAAGCTGTGAAGAGAACAACGAATTGTTGACAGTCGCATACTCAAACAAACAGTGATTTTCTTTACCTACACCGCAGTGCCAGACCATGATAAGTTGGAATCCATTATCCCAAAGAGCCACAGTCTGCCCCTTAATCAGAGCAGTTCCTGTCATGCAACCTTCATCCAGCCCCGTGTCACGCACAGCTGCTGGTTTCTTTTTGATAGCCAGAAATACGAGGGATGCTTTCAATCCCTGTAAACAATTCCTTGAGGTTCCCCTTATCAATCGTCAAAGCCAAGCGTTCTTGAGCAGAAATACGAAAAGGTATAGCTTTACAATGTGGACAGATGCGCTCACTTTCGCAGATCCTTCTGATAGATAGTATGCTTACAGCCTGGACACTGGGAGAATAATTCATCTGGAACCTCTGGCTTGGCTTGAGGTTTTTCCTAACTCGAACGATTGGGTTGATTCGAACCTTCTATCTGCTAAATAGAACCATTGATTCCCTTTCGGTTTAAACTCTTGAAGTCATTTTTATTCTTTTCTTGATACTTGGGTGAAGGTTTCCATCTGAAGAAGGAAGTATCGCATCAGCAATGACATTTCGGTCTGAAATGAGGTCAAGCTGGAAAATCTGCATTGGTCTGCACCCTTCAATCTCTAATTCATAGAGGGCACGTTGCATTTTCATCAAGGCATCAAAACGATTTTCGCCGTGAACGATGATTTTGGCAATCATACTATCATAATGAGGGTGGAATGGTATAGCCTGGATAAACTGTGAATCCACGCGTAGCCAACTCCACCAACGGTTGAATAAGATTGGTATCTTACCTGGACTTGGAGCAAAGTTGAAGGCTGGATTTTCTGCATTGATGACACTGCCCGATAGCATGCCGCGTAGGACAATATCTTCTTGCTTGACAGACGGAGTTGACCTGCCGCAAGTGAAAATCTGTTTCATAACGATATCACACCTGAAACAAATTCTGTTACTGGATGTTCTACTTGTGAGACAGTATTCATTTCCAGGAAATAGAAATTTACTGCTAGCTTCATCAGAAGAAACTCAATAGTCCCTGCATTTTCATAGCCAGACTCTCTGACGCTCGAACAGCAGCAGCACCAGATTTCATGGCGCAACGTTTTTCCGATTGCCAATCGAAGGACTTTCTTCAAAACCTTTTTGATTATTCCGTTGAAAGAACAATCCCATTTCACAAGTGAATTACATTTCCGATGTTCATCTCCTGATTTGAACACTCGATACTTGACCGACTGGATAGATCACCCGTTCTATGTACGCAGCGCCATTCCATAGTTGCGCTTGGCTACGCGAGGCTGTTTCAAATGCGAACCAGAGTCTTCTGGCTTTTTCAACCTTACGAATCCCTTACCACCTCCCACCTGCTGACGCCTTGAGCATAACCAGGATAGCCAATTTTTCAGCGACAGTCAAAAAGCTTCCTCAGAGTTATGCGCTTCTCCATCGAACCTGGAATGACAGGCACCTGCTTTAACCATCTAGGCACGCGCATTGATCTTGTCTCCCATCATATCCATGACATGACCGAGATGGACCAATAAACTTGCAGTTCCCACCTCTTCACACATGGTTTGCCCAGAATTTTGATTTTTCCTCAGAAATCCAAAACCTGGGTGAATAACTGACCTCGAGTCAAGACTGCAGCTGATAGCACTGTTGATATTGAGATAGACTCTGTTGCCTTACCAGGACCGATACAAACTGCTTCATCTGCCAAAAGCGTATGAAGGGCTTCCTTATCAGCAGTTGAATAAACCGCCACCGTCGCAATCCCCAATTCACGCGCTGCACGGATAATCCGAACCACCAATTTCCACCACGATTGGCAATTAAAATTTTTCGAAACATGGAGAACCTCCTGGTTCCCTATTGCAAGGTAGAGTACCACTAGCTGACAAACTTGCCATCCCGCTATATGCTTAACCACAACAATAGTGCCGACGTTTTCACAAAGTCGCCGTCATAATCAATTGATCTCAGGTACAACAGCTTCTTGAATTTGATATCCATACCAGCGTAGAAGACCAGTTTCCCCTTATTTTCAGGTTTTGATAACTCCAAGACACCAGCTGTTTGCGCCAAGGCTTCCATAATCAGAACACCTGGCATAACTGGATATTGAGGGAAATGGCCGTTAAAGAAGGGTTCGTTGATGGTCTGATTTTGATGGCGTCAATAGTGTCCGTCCTCAGCTACACGGTCCACTAAGACATAGGATAACGGTGGGAAGAGCTTCTTTGATTCACTTGAATATCGAATCACTTTGATGCGTACCAATCCTTTACAAATTCAACCATTCTTCAGATTTCAGAAACGAGAATTTCCGTTACCACACCATCCCTTAGGAGCTGGGAGTTTCATTCATGACTTCATGGCTTCGAATGATTACCAGTGTTTGACCTTTTTGACACTATCACCAACTGTGACGAGCGGTTTATCAGGACCAGCAGCCAAGTGGGCTACTCCAACAAGTGGGCTCTCTGCAACATCTCCCTCGCAACTACGCTTGCTTCAACTAAAAGCTGGAACTTCTTCTGCTACAGTCTCTGCTGGAGCAGATGCAAAACTACTGGACTTGGTGTTGCTAGACAGGTGCTGGGCGACTTGAGGTGCAACTACGAATGCCAGTCTAGCTTCATTCTTGCTAAGCTGCTGCTCATCCGTCCCGTTCTTATCAGAAAGATTCTCTCCAACTTGACTGGTCAGATTGGGCCCATCAAGTCTTTAGCCTCGTTTCATTCATACTTATTTATTCTCCCAACGTTTGACTAAAGAAACTGCATTGTGTACCAAAACCAAGGTATGGAAATAGCGTATGGAATTTCTTGCTCAAGCCTTGTCCATAAACGACATTGAGCTTCGATATAATCCTGACTATGTTCCAGCTGTCATTGGTACAAAGTTGTGAGCGCATGAGCTCGATGGTGACGATAGCTTCTACACCTGCAGCTTTAGCAAATGTCCGTGAATGATTTGGTTGATGACACAGGTGCTCCTTACCAGAACAGCCACGATACACCGCTTTCACACTAGATCGTTAGCAGGGTTGACGTTCCGTGAGCATTGACATAGGCTACTTGCTCTGGAGAAATTTCGGCTTCTTCAGAGCTAGTTTGATGGCCTTGATAGCACCTGACCCTTCTGGATGTGGTGAAGTCATATGGTAGAGCATCACAAAGTACTACCGCAACTAACAACTTCAGCAGGATCGTTGCCCCCGTTTTCAGCATGTTCCAAGACTTTCCAGAACCAACATCCCTGAACCTTCACGCGCGAGCAAACCCATTGCGATCCTTATCAAAATGGGATAGACTTTGACTTTGGATCCTCCTGTGATGAAAAGAGCTGTCAAAAGCTTGAAACCAACAATAGCAAAGGTATTAATAGAGGCTTCTGAACACCTACCAACATATATCCTCTTGAAGCCAAACTTAGGTGAGCGGAAGGCATCCCCAATCGCATCATTTGATGAAAGCTGGAGGCAGTATTGATGGATTTACAAACACCGTTCGCTCCAAAACGCATAACAACATTTCCTGAAGCCATAGTTTGGCAGGCTTTGGAAGGGTCAATAACCTCACACGTTTTTGGTCCTTTTTCGTTGAGACAAGCATGATCTTCAATTTCGCCAGTTCACAATACCAGAAAGCCACGATAACACAAAACGATCTTTATCAAAGGCCTCTATCTAAATTGGCATGATTAACAACTTCTTGGACGCCTCCTAGGCATATAAAAGAATAGTTATCAAAACGATTGGTATCTTTCTTTCTACAAAGTATTTATCAAAAAGGAAAATCTTGGATTTCTGCCGCATTATACACATCAAAGTCACTATGATCAAATTTTGTAATTTGACCAATTCCGATTTTTCCAGTTGTCAAACTATTCCAAAATTCTTCTGGTGTATTTCCGATTGGAGATGTTACTCCATAACCTGTTACTACTACGCGATTTAGTTTCATCTACCTCTAACTTCTGCTACATGCTTAAGCCACCATCAATGGCAACCACTGCGACCAGTTGAATAATCTTGACGCTGCTAAAAATACTGGTAAATCTGCAGCCTGCTCTGCCTGCCCAAAATGCTCATGGAATTTGCGCCAACATATCTCTTTCACTGCTGTCTGATAGAACAGCTGTCATATCGGTTCAATCATTCCTGGTGCAATAGCATTAACCCTGATATTGCGATTGGCCACTTCACGACCCACAGACTTGGTAAAACCAATCAAACCAGCCTTAGAAGCTGCATAGTTAGCTTGACCGATATTTCCCATCAAACCAACAACACTAGACACTATTAATGATAGCACCTTCTCTAAGCTTTTATCATCGGTTTTCAAGACTGATTGTGTCATGTTAAGCCCCCGATCAGGATTAACCGAGAACTTTCAAAATCCGCTTCTGTCATCTTGAGCATAAACGCGGGTATCTTAGGTAATTCTGCATTGATGACAAGACATCTACGGAGCAACTCTACAATAGCGATCAACCATACAGCTGTCATCTAAAATCTGATACATCTCCTGAAATGGGAACTACCTTGACACCATAGTTTGAGCTCAGTTGCTCAAATCCTCATAGAGTTGTCCACGACTGTTTAGACAATGTTGAAAGCTCCTGCTTGAAAACAAACTTTTGGGCGATGTAAAGACCAATTCCACGACTCGAACCTGTAATAAGATATTTTTATTTTTTAGTTGCATTCTTTTCTCCTGTTTCCTCTTGTATTTATGGGAGAAGGGATTATTTATTTTCTAGCAAGGCTTCCAAGCTCGCCTTATCTTCGACATTGGCTAGTTTAGCTGTTTTTATCAATTTTGACAGCCTGACAAGACTTTCCCCGGTCAATCTCGATAAAGTTGGTTACGCCGCTTCTTGCATAACTACAATGCTTTCATAAAAACGAACTGGCTCCTTGACCTGACGCGTCAAAAGTTGAGCAATATCTTCTTTTTGCATGACTATAGCTTCTGTATTGCCAACTAGGGGACAAATAAAATCTGAAAAACTTACCTGAGCCAGAGTTTCAGCTAGTTTCTGGCTAACAGGCTCAAGGAGAGCGGTATGAAAGGGACCTGACACCTTGAGAGGAATCAAGCGTTTGGCACCTGCTTTCTGCAAAAGTTCGACAACTTGGTCGGCTGCAGCCCTTCTCCACCAATCACGATTTGTGCAGGTGTATTATAGTTGGCTGGGGTAACTACTCCAAGTTCAGAAGCTTTTTGACAGGCCTCTTCAATGACCTCTACTGGTGTATTGAGAACTGCTAGCATCTTGCCAGAGCCAGCAGGAGCCGCTTCTTCCATATAGGCTCCACGCTTGTAACCAAAGACTACCGCATCTTCCAAAATCGAGGCGCCGCTAGCCACCAAGGCGAGTATTCTCAAAGGGACAAACCAGCAACCATGTCTGACTGATAGCCCTTTTCTTGCAATAAACGATAGATAGCAACTGAAGTTGCTAAAATAGCTGAGTTGCGTATAGCAGGTCTGATTGAGTTTTTCTTCTTCCGTATCAATGAGATGACGCAAATCATAACCAAGTACCTGACTAGCTTGATCAATCGTTTCTTGGACAATCGGATACTGATCATAGAGATCCCGGCCCATACCTAGATACTGGGCACCTTGGCCAGCAAATAAAAAGGCTGTTTTAGTCATTTCTTACAACTCCTGCCCAACGAGATGCTTCTTCTTGAATTTTCTTAGCCGCTCCGTAATACAAATCTTTTAGAATTTCTTCAGCGGTTTCTTCTTTGGAAACAAGCCCCGCAATTTGACCTGCCATAACAGAGCCACTATCCACATCACCGTGAACAACCGCTTTGGCTAGTGCACCTGCTCCCATTTGTTCAAAAATTTCCAAATCTGGATTTTCTTGTTTAAAGGCATCTTTCTCAGCTTTTTCAAAATCACGAGTCAATTGGTTTTTAATAGCTCGAACTGCATGCCCAAAGTGTTGAGCTGAAATCGTAGTATCAATATCTCTAGCTTTTAAAATCTTGGCCTTGTAATTTGAATGGGCATTAGACTCTTTGGCAACGACAAAACGCGTTCCAACCTGAACAGCCTCTGCACCTAGCATAAATCCAGCCGCAGCACCTTCACCATCCGCAATCCCTCCTGCAGCAATAACAGGAATAGATACAGCAGCAACTACCCTGACGCACCAAGGTCATGGTTGTTAATTTGCCAATGTGTCCCCCAGCTTCCATTCCTTCTGCAATAACAGCATCCGCACCGATTTTTTCCATGCGTTTAGCTAAAGCAACACTTGGCACAACAGGAATAACTATAATACCAGCTTCATGGAAAGCGTTCCATGTATTGCCTGGATTTCCTGCGCCTGTTGTCACTCCTGTAACCCTTCCTCGATAACGGGGTCTACAATATCTTCCACAAAGGGAGACAAAAGCATGATGTTGACACCGAAGGGTTTATCAGTCAATGATTTGATTTTATCAATATTTGCCTTGACAACTTCTTTTGGAGCATTCCCCACCGATAATCCCTAGTCCTCCAGCCTAGAAACAGCCCCTGCCAAATCACCATCAACGACCCAGGCCATTCCTCCTTGGAAAAATAGGATAATCAATATTCAATAATTCTGTAGTACGCGTTTTTCATAGATGCCTCCATCGTTTCTTGCTTACGTAATGGTTCGATACCGTCATAATTTGACAATCAAACTATTGCCTAAACAGAGGAGCAGGTTTTCCTCCTTCTATCTTATATTCTGCTTATTTTGTTTGCTCTTCAACGTAGGCAGCAAGTCACTAACTGTTTTCAAGTCATCTTCTGCTTCGATTTGGATATCAAAAAGCATCTTCGATTTCTGAGATTGCTGGAGACAGGTCCAATAGAATCTGCATCCAAATCATCAAAAGTTGATTCAAGTGTTACTTCTGATGCGTCTTTTCCAAGTTCTTCAACGATAATTTCTTGTACTTTTTCAAATACTAGCAATGGGACTCCTTTTAAAATAAATAGTTTTTATAACAATGTGTTCACCACATGATTACCTAAATTGTAAGAAATAGGCGTGCTTTGGGTCGAAGCCTCCACCGAAGCCTGATAGCAGAACAGTCTGGCTACCATCTAAATGGATAAGACCTTGTCTACACACTCTGAAAGTAAAATCGGGATACTTGCTGCACTGGTATTGCCATATTCCATCATATTGGCTGGAAGTTTGTCTCGGTCGACACCGATTTTTCTAGCCATCTTATCCAAAATACGGTCATTAGCCTGATGAAGTAGCAGATAATCCAAGTCTGTCGCCTCTACAGGAGATTCTTCAATGGTCTGTTTGATAGACTTGGCTACATCCCGAATAGCAAAATCAAAGACTGCGCGTCCATCCATCTTCAAAAATGAATCTGCATTTTCTTGATCTGAAAATGGAGAATGCAAGCCTGAATGTCCATAGGTCAGACACTCACTACGACTCCCATCACTATTAAGACTCTCAGCCAAGAAATGCTCTTGCTCACTAGCTTCTAGTAAAACACCACCAGCACCATCTCCAAACAAAACAGCTGTTGATCGGTCCGACCAATCGACTGCTTTAGAGAAAGTTTCACTACCAATCCCAAGCCTTTTTGAAAGCGACCAGAAGCGATAAACTTTTCAGCAGTTGAAAGAGCAAATACAAATCCACTGCAAGCTGCTGTTAGGTCAAAAGCAAAGGCCTTATTAGCACGAATATTAGCTTGAACACGAGCAGCTGTAGAGGGCATCATCGAATCTGGAGTAATGGTAGCTAGGATGATAAAATCCAGTTCTTTCCCTGTGATTCCAGCTTTTTCCATTAGTTTCTTAGCAACCTCTGTAGCCAAATCACTGGTAGATTCTGTTCTTGAAATATGCCTTTGTCGTATTCCGTCCGACTTGAAATCCACTCATCATTGGTATCCATAATCTGGGCCAAATCATGATTTGTAACCACTTGCTCTGGCACATAATGAGCAACCTGGCTTATTTTTGCAAAAGCCATTATTTCAAATCCTCCAAAAATTGATAAAGATTAGTCAAACCTTTTGCCCATAACCTCAGTTTTCTTCCTTGCTCATACCGTCGATAATATTTTCGACCATGCCTTATAGGAAGCGTTTATGTAGTCTATGAACCAAGCGACCCTTCTTTGTCAAATGCAGATGCACCACACGACGATCCTGCTCTGAGCGAATACGTTCAATGTACCCCTTACGTTCGAGATTATTTAAACTCGTCGTAACAGTCCCAAGAGTCACCATCAACTCTTTTGACACTTGACTTGGTGTCACATCTGGAACGTTCCCAATTACATCGATCGTATGGACTTCTTTGATGGAGATATCCTTGAAACGACTACCCCTCAAGCTAACTTCCTCGATAACGAGGACATTGTTAAATATAGATGATATTGATTAATTCGTTGGTGGTCAATCTCTTTTCCTCCCTTTCAAAAACTTTTACAAATCAAAACGATTTGACAAAAGATTATATCAAACTTCAAAGAATGGTGCAAGTATTTTTCTTATTTTTCCAGTAAATTTCGGTCTTCTCTCTCGAATGGGCCGAACTCCTCTTTAGAAATCCTCTGTTTGGGCCAAGGATTCCTGTAGCTTCAATTCTAAAGCAGCATAATCTTGCCAATCTTTAAATTGGCTCTCCCAAACCAACTTCTTAATGGCTGCATAGGAATTAGCTGACCCACGTCTCAATTTTTTAAGGAGCTGTTCTCTCGTCTTTTCAAGTTTATCAACTTCACAGACGAGGTAAACCAGCCCCCATTCTAAAGCTTTTTCTACAGACAAAGCCTCTCCTGTCATAGCTAATTGAGCAGCGTGTCACACCGATACTGCGGCTCAAGAGATGAATTCCTCCTGCATCTGGAGCCAAAGCCAACTCCAGCAAAGGCTTGGATAAATTTAGCCTTATCCGTTGCAAGACAGAAATCTGCCGCAACAGCTATATTCGCTGCGGCACCTGCAACAGCACCGTCAACTTCCATTAAAACAGGTTTGCCTATTTGCTTGATTTTATAAGAAATAGTATTGACTAACTCTGCAATTTTCGTCAATGATGGAATATCATCCTCATCCACTGCCCGCTTCATCTCTACCAAATCTCCCCCAACGGAGAGACCTTTCCATTGGCATTAATTAAGATAAAATGCACAGCTGAATCCTCTTCTGCCAGAGTCAGTGCTTCTAAAATCTCCTCACACATAGGAATATGAAAGCCATTTGCAACCTCAGGACGGTTCAAGGTAAGTGCCAAATCCTCCTCAAGCTGATAAATAATGTGTTCCATCAGGACTCCTTTTTATTTTTATAAGCAGTTTAAATTATTTCATTCCCAAATTATATCTTTTTCAAAAAGTCGAAAAGCAAGAAAAATCGGCTAATAGTGTCTCATCCGATTAAAAAGACTCGCTTTATCCTAGAAAGCATCTCATTTTCTTCATTGAAAAAGGTTTTTCTTTCTGCTATAATCGTATAAAATACTTACTTTAGGAGTTCTTATGAAAGTTGTTAAATTTGGAGGTAGCTCTCTTGCCTCTGCTAGTCAATTAGAAAAAGTTTTAAACATCGTAAAAAGCGATCCTGAACGCCGTTTTGTAGTTGTTTCTGCGCCTGGTAAACGCAATGCTGAAGATACTAAGGTTACGGATGCCTTGATTAAATACTACCGCGACTATGTTGCTGGTAACGATATTAGCAAGAGTCAAAACTGGATTATCGACCGCTATGCTGCTATGGTTAGTGAATTGGGACTGAAACCAGCTGTTCTAGAGAAAATTTCAAAAAGCATTCGCGCCTTGGCCACTCTTCCTATTGATGAAAATGAATTTCTCTACGATACTTTCCTAGCAGCCGGTGAAAATAACAATGCTAAATTGATCGCTGCCTACTTTAATCAAAACGGTATCGATGCACGCTATGTACATCCTAGAGAAGCTGGGATTGTAGTCACAAGTGAACCTGGTCACGCTCGCATCCTTCCATCAAGTTATGACAAGATTGAAGAATTGACAAATACAAATGAAGTCCTTGTCATTCCTGGTTTCTTTGGAGTTACCAAGGAAAATCAAATCTGTACTTTCTCACGTGGAGGATCAGACATTACAGGTTCTATCATTGCTGCAGGTGTAAAAGCCGACCTCTATGAAAACTTTACAGACGTTGATGGTATCTTTGCAGCCCATCCTGGTATTATCCACCAACCACACTCTATTCCTGAATTAACCTACCGTGAAATGCGTGAGTTGGCTTATGCAGGATTCTCAGTTCTTCATGACGAAGCCCTTCTTCCTGCCTACCGAGGAAAAATTCCTCTGGTTATCAAGAATACCAACAACCCTGACCATCCAGGTACTCGTATCGTTCTAAAACATAGTAGTGATGAATTCCCAGTTGTGGGAATTGCTGGTGACTCAGGCTTTGTCAGCATCAACATGTCGAAATACCTCATGAACCGCGAGGTCGGATTTGGTCGCAAGGTTCTGCAAATCCTTGAAGACCTTAATATCGGTTTGAGAACATATGCCAGCTGGTATCGACGATCTTTCAATCATTCTCCGTTCTCGTGAACTAACTCCCTATCAAGGAAGAAGAAATCCTTCGTCAGTTGGTTCAAAAAGGCTGAAGTAGACCATGCAGAAATTGAACACGATCTTTCTATCATTATGATTGTTGGAGAAAAAATGAAGAGTCATATCGGAGTAACTGCTACTGCAACACGTGCTCTATCTGAAAACAAGATCAATATCCAGATGATGTCTCAAAGGTTCTAGTGAAGTTTCTATCATGTTTGTTGTCAATAAAGACCAAGAGAAAGCAGCAATCAAAGCCCTCTACAATGCCTTTTTCGGTGAAAGTAAGGAAGACTAATCATGGCCCAATCTCTTAATAAAACAGTGCTCCTCAATACCACAGGCACTTCCTACCTCTCTATAGCTGGGAAAGTTGGGAGATTCCTTGTCGGAGATCAGGCTCTGGATTTTACCCAGATATCAATGTCGAACAATTTATCCAAATTCCTGGAGCCATATCAACCAGATTGGAGCCAATGTCACTGAATCGTAAAAATCAGTCGCCACTGAAGTCTTCACAGACAGAGGAAAATTCCTCTTTGCATCAAAAGACTCCGGTGCCATTCTCAAAAATTGCTCGCGAAAAAGCTGGGCAATGACAAGGTCGTCAAGCTTCCGACCCTGATTCGGACCATTGGTCAAAATTTAAAAATCTATTTGCAAAAAGTAAAAAACTTTAGTATAATCATGGCAACGGATAAGTAGGTTATCTTCTTCTTTTCAGAAAGTCTGCGGGTGCTGCGAGCAGATGGGAGAGATAGGTGAAATTCTACCGTTAGTAACAGTACATACACAATCAAGTGCACACCTGTGAAGTTGGATGGAACCGTGGCCTCTGCACTCAACGCTTTGTCAGGTGTGCTTTTTCATAAAGGAGTTCTTATGTTAGATATCAAACGCATTCGTACAGACTTTGATGCTGTCGCAGAAAAATTGGCTACACGTGGTGTAGATCCTGCTGTCTTGAATGAGATGAAAGAAATTGATGCTAAACGTCGTGACATCTTGGTCAAGGTTGAAACTTTAAAAGCAGAACGCAACACAGTTTCTGCTGAGATTGCCCAAGCCAAACGCAACAAGGAAAATGCAGATGATCAAGATTGCTGCAATGCAAAATCTATCTGCTGAGTTAAAACCTTGGATGCTGAATTGGCGAAATCGATGCTAAATTGACAGAATTTACCACTACTCTTCCAAATATCCCAGCTGACAGTGTTCCTGTCGGGGCTGACGAAGACGACAATGTGGAAGTTCGCCGTTGGGGTACCCCACGCGAGTTCGATTTCGAACCTAAGGCGCACTGGGATCTTGGCGAAGACCTTGGTATCCTTGACTGGGAACGCGGTGGTAAGGTAACAGGCGCTCGCTTCCTCTTCTATAAAGGCCTCGGTGCTCGTTTGGAACGTGCTATCTACAACTTTATGTTGGATGAACATGGAAAAGAAGGCTATACTGAAGTCATCACGCCTTACATGGTTAACCACGATTCAATGTTTGGTACTGGTCAATATCCAAAATTCAAGGAAGATACTTTTGAATTGAGCGACAGTAATTACGTCCTTATTCCTACAGCTGAAGTTCCTCTGACAAACTACTACCGTGATGAAATCCTTGACGGTAAAGACCTGCCAATCTACTTCACTGCTATGAGCCCATCATTCCGTTCTGAGGCTGGTTCAGCTGGTCGTGATACTCGTGGCTTGATTCACTTACCAATTCACTAAGGTTGAAATGGTTAAATTTGCCAAACCAGAAGAATCTTACGAAGAGTTGGAAAAAATGACAGCCAACCTGAAAACATTCTTCAAAAACTCAACCTTCCATACCGTGTCGTTGCTCTCTCTACTGGAGATATGGGCTTCTCAGCTGCCAAGACTTACGACTTGGAAGTTTGGATTCCAGCGCAAAATACCTACCGTGAAATTTCAAGCTGTTCAAACACAGAAGATTTCCAAGCCCGTCGTGCCCAAATCCGTTACCGTGATGAAGCAGATGGCAAGGTGAACTGCTCCACACCTTGAACGGTTCTGGACTTGCAGTTGGACGTACAGTGGCTGCCATTCTTGAAAACTACCAAAATGAAGATGGTTCTGTAACCATCCCAGAAGTACTTCGTCCATACATGGGTGGCGCTGAAGTCATCAGACCATAAAAAATAAGGTTTAGCTATTTCTAGCTAGACCTTTTTTCGTAACCAAATCAGATAAGTACCTAATACAAAGACTAAAATAGTTAGGCAAATAACGGTTTCAACCAGTACCAGATAATCCAGAAATGGGAGTTTCAAGATTCCCTGAGCCATCTTGAGCAGTAGCTGATGATAATGGTTGGGAAGGTGAGGGCTGAGAAGCCTGGTTGAAAAGCCTTGTTTTTAAAAATATTGGGCAGGCGAGTCAAAACAAAGAAAAAGAAGGATTGAGAAGCCAAAATCATGACGATTAAGAGCCAAGTCGGTAGGCTGGCTCCTCCTATCCGAACTAGGGATGCCAAGAGTAGAGAGAAAGGAGCGCAGTAGATTCCTTCTTGCCCAAGCAAGGCTAGTGGGAGTGGATGTTTCTTTAAATCGCTATAAATAAGCGGGTAGAGATAGAAGGTCAAGAGAAATCCAAAAACTCAAGGTCACATAGGCAATTTCGATGATACCTACGAGGATAGGTCAAGGCTGCCCTGCTATCCCCACATAAAGAACCGTCCAGCTTGGAGTGGCATGAACCCTCCGACCCGGATAGGCAAACTTGATGGTGAAACCAACAATCAAGGCCAAATCCAAGAGAAAAGAGAACCACCAGAGTCCTTGTGCAACCAAAGGGAAAGAAGGGAACAAGCGAAAGACATAAGTCGATAAAATCATCCCAGCCATGGGAAAGGTCGCCATCCCTGATAAAGAGGGGGCCTGGTCAATTCTTGCTTGGTTTCCTTCCAATTAAAAATATGCAGAAGCAGAAAGTAAATCCACAAAATCAAACCTGTCAGACTCAATAGATGGGACAGAATCGGTAACGTATCTAACATAAGATTTCCAGCTCCTGCCAAACCCTAACAAACAACCAGAAAAAACTAAGGGGAGTTTCTTCATCCTAACCTCCAATAATCATGTTAGTTTCAGTATAGCATAAAAGCGCTTAAATGAGAATTTTAAAAAACGAAGTCCGATTATTTCAGACTTCATTTTACTCAGATATGAGATTAGGCATAGGTTGCAATTCTGGGTTAATTGGGAGTATTAGCTGAGATTATTGGCATGAGTGCAGAAGCGCTGAGCTGACACAAGAACCACATCCAAGGCATTTTGTTGGGTGTAGCCAGCTTCTAGAAACTCAGCCAAGGCTTCATCTCCTACACGACCCTTGGTATTGATAACTGCCAAGGTAAACTTAGCTAGGGTGTCCAATTTAGGATCTGTTTCAATTGGAGTACGATTGCGAAGGGCGTGAAGAAGGTCATCGTTCATCTGGATTTGTTTGATTGAAAAAGCTGTGTGACCTGCGACACAGAAGGCACAACCATTGGTCACGGCAGCTGTGATTTGCACTACTTCGCGCTCAACAGGCGTCAAGCTGTTGCGACGATTGATGGCTCCGACAGTTCTGTAGGCTTCTAAAGCAGTGGGTGCATTAGCCAAGAGACCGATTAGGTTGGGAATATAGCCATTGTTATCTTTTTCTACTGTTTCAAGAACCTCTTTCACTTCTGCTGGTGCTGATTCTACTGTATGGATGGTAAATGTTGTCATCATAAAACCTCTTTTCATTTTGTTGAAACCTAGTCTATCATGCAGATTCTAACCGTGTATAATATATATTTTAAGTGCACTGATAGAAATTTTTATGACTGACATCACACACAATGTGATTCCATTGCTATTAAAAATACTTTTTAGTCTCCAGCAACAACGACTGGTGATAAGACTCAGAGGCAATCAAGTTTGGCAGAGCCATCAAGGCATTGACAATATCTGCGATAATCCAGACCATATCAACTCGATAAAACCTCCCAACAAGACCATGAGCACAAAAACCACAGGTGAGCCAGATAGAAACTGAACCCCAAGAGAAACTCAAAACAGCGTTCTCCATAGTGGTTCCAACTAGAATCGTTGTCAAGCAAAGAGCAGGAAGATAGTCAAGGGCAGGCCCAAAGTGTGAAAAAGACTGTTGAGAAGGCTGACTGAGTCAAACAACTCATTCAAATCACCACTCCAAACACCAGTTACCAAAAATGGTCAAAACCAGTCAAGTACGAGATAATGAGGTATCAATAAAGGTCCCTGTCATAGAAATCAATCCTTGCTCTACTGGTTCAGTTTTGTCTGCACCGCTGCAATGGGAGCAGAACTGAGACCAGATTCGTTAGAGAACACACACGCGCCACACCATTTTTGGATAGCCATTCGAATGCTAGCTGCCCATACAAATCCACCTACATGCAGCGACCATAAAAGCTGATGTCAAAAATTAAAAGCGATTGTGAAGAATTTTCCCAATATTAAAGAAAATAACTGTAAGTGTTCTAAAAATATAGATGGATAATACAAAAGGAACAACAGTAGTTGAAAACCTTTGAAATGGACTTGAGTCACAAAAGACTGCAATGGTGCTACAGAAAGACAGACAATACAAGAGCTGTGATAGCTGGCGAAATAGTCGTTGTATTTTTGGATTGATTCTGTAATCGAGTTGACTTGGGTGAGGTCCCGATTCCCAATAAAAGCTACTAGAACACCTGCCAGCAAAGAAGATGTGCAGTGGGTGCCACTCTCCCATCCCTAGAAGGATATAGTGCATGGGACCTCCTGCAACAGCACCGTTATCGTCTTTAGTCCTGTATTTGATATCTAATAAACCTTCGCATGCTTGGTTGCCATTCCAGAAAGCAGCATCCACATCAAAAGAGAGCTCTGGTCACTCGACCTCGATAGCTGTCGCCACCCCGATAATATTTCCTGTACCAACTGTCCTGCCAGGAGCTGTACACAGAGCCGCAAAAGCTAGATACATCGCCATGCCCCTTATCCTTGGTAAAAGTAGCTGGAAGGCCTTGGGCAGACGCAAAACCTGCAGAGTCCTAGCCGGGCAGTTAGGTGAAATCCTGTTCCGACCAAAGAGAATCAAGAGGTGGCCCCAAGCAAAAGCATCAAGTGATTTAAGCAATTCTAACATTTCCTTCTCCTATCTTTTCAACCCCAAAGAAAAGAGCACATGCAGATACATGTACTCTGGAATGCTTAGAATAAATGCTAGCGTCTATCTAGCTCTGTCCTTTTACCTGAGAGTTTGAGCAGTTGCCTGCGCCCCTCTCGGTGCCTTTTACGGATCTCTCCAGAGTTCCGTCCATTTTACATGATCATGGAAAAATCAAACGATTTCACTTCTATTAAACTTCATTCGGTGTTGGTATTTGGTGATTCTTATTTTACATGTTGGCTTTTGTCAATGTGTTTATTAGTGAAAACTTTATTCAACAGTGCTTAAAGTCAGAATGCTATCTTTCAAATGTCGCAATAGTCAGCGCCACTACCTCCAGCATTTTGCTGGGGGCACTAACCAAAACCTCTTGACATGTCTTGTTTCTGCACGTGATCTGGTGACTTACCTTCACGGATGACTCCTGTACGATACCATGGATGAGCCCTCAACAGGCACCATATTGTTACAGCAGAGCTTGGTCAATAAAGGCATCCTAGCTCATTCATAGCCCTCTTCCATAGCGTTTGCCTCGAGGGTCCCAGTGCTGGCTTGTGGATCACGACCAGAAGTTCGTTTCTCAGCGACACTGCAGCTTCTTCTTAGCTTGCTTTTCTTGGTGGGCGAACAGGTCAAATTCTTTCTCTTCTAGGTCATCTTGAGTCAATCCGACTTGGGCTTCCCAGCGGCCGTCCTTGCGCCCGAGGACTGGTCCAGGTACCTCTCTGGCGCCATAACTGAGACCACGATGTCATCTCCACACCGCACGGAGCTCGTTTTCTTAGCCTTTTTGAAGGACCTTGTTTTTAGATAAGTCCACTTTTCCAGGAGCCAATTTTTCAACAGCGCCCAGCTTCAATGATTTCATATGGGGCTTGGGTTGGGACTACTGTGGAGATTTTGAGAGAATCTGGTCCTCCTCACTTGAGATCCATATCCACAATCTCAGCAGCCTGTTCTACACGCGCCTGTGTTAGCTCGGTTTCCTTTTCGCGGTGAGAGCTCATTTGTAAAGTTTTAGA
>BNJU01002988.1_pt1 | contig 27649 bp, 38 predicted proteins | sample 8539281 | NCBI WGS metagenome assembly BNJU01 (sample SAMD00202456, study PRJDB9452) | human saliva metagenome | isolation source: human saliva | place: Japan
GAGTTTGGTCGCAAACTTTGTCTCCCTCAATATTTTTCGGTCAAACACCTGTTTTAAACATGCCAGACCACATCCCCCATATCGATTTATCCAGTTATTGGATTTTTCTTAGTGATGGGAATTTTTTCTGGGCCTAACTGGTTATTTCTATGAAGTTGCTGTTTTTAAATATTGGTCGTGTTTATCAAAAGCTTGGAAGCTGTTTCAAGGTGACCGCTCCTTATTATCCACTCTTTGCCTTTTCTTTTTGATCCTACCGATCGGTTATTATTTTCCCTCACTTATTAGGCGGTGGTAACCAGTTGGTTTTGAACTTAGCCCATGTCCCTCTTAGTATCCAGACTCTGATCTTCTATTTTGCGATACGATTTATTTGGAGCATGATCAGTTACGGGAGTGGTCTTCCTGGTGGCATCTTTCTTCCGATTCTAGCTCTAGGCTCTGTTTTAGGAGCCTTGGTTGCGGCTGTTTTATTAAAGTTTGGTCTCATACATTCTAATCAACTTCCCTTGTTTGTTATTTTAGGAATGAGTGGTTATTTCAGTGCCATTTCAAAAGCGCCCTTGACAGCCATGATTCTAGTGACTGAAATGGTAGGAGATATACGAACCTTGATGCCGATTGGCTTGGTGACTTTGACAGCTTACATTACCATGGATCTGCTAAAAGGGGCCCCTGTCTACGAGGCTATGCTGGAGCAATTGATGCCTGAGGTGACCAGCGGTTCAGATGTCTTAACCCTGATCGAAATTCCAGTATCAGAGAAAATAGCAGGCCGTCAGGTTCGAGATTTAGACCTACCGAGAGACCTCCTGATCACAACTCATCAGCATAATGGAAAAAACAGTACGGTGCATGGTAGTACCCGCCTCTATCTAGGAGATAGCATCTACCTCGTAGTAAAAAGAGACAGATATCGGTCGAGTGAAAAGAATTACTTCTTTAATTCATTTTTATTAAAGTTTTCTGACAATTGTTGAAAAATGAGAAAATCTTTGCTATAATAGACCACGTAAAAAAACGAATCCAGGAGAAATTCTCATGAAAAAACTTGCAGTAACACTCTTATCAGTCGCTTTATTAGCAGGCTGTGCCAATACATCTTCAAAAAACACAACTACAAATAGTTCCTCTTCGACAGTGAAATTGTCAAAAGAGGACCAAAAAGCCTTGGACCAGGCGACAAGTGAATACAAGGAGTTTGTGCAAGGACAAATCGATCAGTTGTTAAAAGATACAGAGGAATTTCAAAGAGTCCTCAAAAGTGGTGATCTAGAAGAAGCTAAGAAGGTCTATCCTTTGATTCGGATGTCTTATGAACGCTCTGAACCAATCGCTGAAAGCTTTGGGGAGTCTGATGTCAAGATTGACTTCCGTTTGGTTGACTATGTCGATGAAAAACAAATCAGAAGAAGGATGGTCAGGTTTCCACCGTATCGAACGCATCCTCTGGGAACAAAATACAACCGAAGGCACTGAAAAATATGCAGAGCAATTGGTAAATGATATCAAAGAGTTGAAAGCTAAGATTGCGACAGTAGAAGTAACGCCAGATTTGATGTTGACAGGTGCGGTTGACCTCCTGAAATGAAGTGGCGACACAAAAAGATCACTGGGGAAGAAGAAATTTTCTCTCATACAGATCTCTATGACTTCCGTGCCAATATCGAAGGGGCTGAGAAGATCTTTTGCTCTCTTCAAACCTCTCATTGAGAAGAAGGATGCCAAAGCTAGTGAAAAACCCTTGAAACAGAATTCAAGGCAGTGAATGACCTGTTAGACAAACATATGACAGATGATTCCAACTATAAATCATATACAGATCTAACAGAAAGAAAGATACCAAAAGAACTAGCAGAAGCAGTTACAAAATTGGGAGAACCACTCTCTCAAATGGGAATCATTTTTAAACGGTAAATAACAATGACAAAAGACGAAAAATTTTTTTGAAAAGAAGATGGATCGTCGCGAATTTCTGAAAAAAGCAGGTATTGGGGGAGCAGGCTTAGCACTTGGTCTATCTGGTGCTTCTGCTTTTTTCGCTAATAAGGAGCAAGGCTCCAAGAATATCGCAGACGGTCAAGAAGAAATTAGTTTTTACGGTAAGCATCAGGCTGGGGATTACCACCCCCATGCAGAAGAATATCTATTTTTGTGGTGCTCGATCTCCGGACGACAGATAAAAAAACGAATTGATTCAGTTGTTTAAAGACTGGACAGATTATAGCCAGAAATTAGTCAATGGGGAACTGGTCAAAAAAGATGGATCCAACGCTCTCTTGCCTCCAAGTGATACAGGAGAAACAGTCGGACTAAATCCTTACCGCCTCACCCTAACCTTTGGTGTTTCAGCTAGCTTTTTTTGACCAAACTAGGCCTTGAGAAGAAACGTCCCTAAACTCTTCCGGGATCTGCCAGCTTTTCCTAAGGAACAGTTGAGAGAGCAGTATACGGGTGGTGATATTGTCATCCAAGCATGTGCAGATGATGAACAGGTAGCCTTTCATGCTGTCCGCAATCTGATCCGTAAAGGACGGAACAAGGTGACCATGAAGTGGAGCCAATCAGGATTTGCTGCTATTGGGGATCGCATGGAAACGCCCCAGGAACCTCTTTGGCTTCAAGGATGGAACTGCCAATGTCACGACCGAGAAAGATTTTGATAAGGTCGTCTGGGCTGATAGTCAAGACTGGATGAATAACGGCTCTTACATGGCTGTCCGCCGGATTATCATGCACCCTAGAGACCTGGGACCGGACCAACCTGCAGGAGCAAGAAAATACCTTTGGACGCTATAAAGAAAGTGGCGCACCATTTGGAAAGAAAAACGAGTTTGACGAAGTGGACCTCTCCCTCTTACCAGTTGACTCACATGTCCGTTTGGCTAAAGAAGTGGATCTGCCAATTTTGCGACGCTCTTATTCTTACTCTGATGGGATTGACCCTAAAACAGGGCAGTTTGATGCAGGATTGCTTTTTATTGCTTTTCAAAAGGATCCAGACCGCTTTGTGAAAATCCAAACCAATCTTGGGGCAGACGATAAGATGAATGAATATGTGACCCATATTGGCAGTGGCCTCTTTGCCTGCTTCGGAGGTGTGAAGGAAGGAGGGTACATTGGTCAAGACTTATTTGAATAAATTGTTAGTCGTCCTAGTAGCCTGTCTCTTTTTCATCGTGACTCCTGTTCAGGCCGAATCCTATAGTGATCTCTTTATCAAAATCACTGATGCAACGACAGCAGTTCGGGATAAGGACCAAGAAAAGGCTCACACTCTGGTCGCAGAGATAAAAGAGGAGTTTCTAAAGAAGGCCAATCATGATTCCAAGGCAGGAAAAGAAGTCCAGAAGAGTCTGGACTTGAAAGGAGAGATCACAGAAAAGCAGTTGGTGACCGTCTCCACTTCCTTGCTAGCCTTTGAAAAAGAGCAAAATCCAGTCGATCTGGATGCTGAAAAAGAGAAGCTAGAAACTCGCTTGAAACCTTACTTTGAGAAGCTTCAAGAGGCGATTACAGCAAAGGATCTCCAAGCGACACGAAAGGCTTATGCCGATTTAAACAACACTTGGACCCGGAATGAGGCGGTTGTCAGAGATCATAGTACGGCATACTATGGAAAGGTAGAAACAGCCATTTCCTTCTTGAGAAGTGCCATCGAAACAGAGCCTACAAACTTTGACGCTATCCAATCTTCGTACAATGACTTAAAGAATGTACTGGATCAATTTATCAGTGGGGAAAAGATTGAGGAAACAAGCTCCAATCTGACCCTTTCAGACGGGATTAAGCTCCTCAAGAAAGCTCTGAGCCTCTTTCAAGCCAATGAGACTAGCCAAGCTAGTCAAGTCATGAAGGAGTTCATTACCATTTGGCCAACAATCGAGGGCGATGTCAGCACGACCAATCCAGCTCTCTATACCCGAGTAGAAAGTCAAAGTCCAGTTATTATGGTCAAGGGAAAGGAAAGCAAGTACCAAAAACAACTGGAAGCCCTGATTAGTGATCTGACTGCTATTGATACCACCGCCTCTTATTCGGCGGTTGACGCTATGTTGATCCTCTTACGCGAGGGTGTCGAAGCGCTCTTGATTGTTATGGCTTTGGTGACAGTTCTCAAATCTGCTAAATTGATCAAAGGTTTGAAATGGGTCTATGCAGGCGCTCTTCTAGGTATCCTAGCCAGTGCAGCCATTGCAGTCGCTCTTCAATTCTTATTCCCAGCTGTGACCTCAGCTTCCAACCGTGAGGTGATCGAAGGGGCAGTAGGGATTATCGCAGTAGGCATGATGATTGTCATTGGGATTTGGCTACATCGTAAGTCCTCTGTAAAAAAATGGAACCAATTCATGGAAAGTCAGATGAAGGCTGTGACAGCAACTGGAAGCTTTATTTCTATGTTTGCCCTCAGCTTCTTAGCTGTTTTCCGTGAGGGGGCTGAGACCATCCTTTTCTATGTGGGGATCCTCCCTCGTATCCGCTCCTTTGATTTCTTCCTAGGGATTGGCTTGGCACTTGCAGTTTTAGACATTCTTGCTATTCTCATGACCAAGGCGAGCCATCTGGTCAAGCCACATAAGATTTTCTTCATCCTGACTTGGATGATCTATGCCCTGGCCTTTAAGATGCTAGGTGTGAGCCTGCACGCGCTCCAATTGACCAACATGCTTCCCAATCATATCTTGAGTAATTTCCCGACCATCGATTGGGCGGGGATCTACCCGAGCTGGGAAGTTCTTGCTTGCCAAGTTCTATTCGTTCTTATTGTCGGGATTGTAACGGTGAAGCAGCATGAAAAATGAAGATAGTAAGCTCACTATTGTAGAGCATTTAAGCGAGTTTAGACGACGCTTCATCGCTTGTATCCTTTGTTTTTTCCTTGTCTTTTGTGGAGCCCTCTTGTTTTCTGATCAGCTTTATGCCTTTTTGACGGCTGGATTTCGAGAGAAACTCTTGGTCCTTGGCCCTAATGACATTTTAAGCATCTACCTTCAGTTGGCGAGTTTAATAGCTTTTACCATCACCCTGCCCTTCACCCTCTTTCAAGTCTGGCAATTTGTAAAACCAGCTTTGAGAAAAGGAGAAGCTGGAGCTATTCTGCTCTATGTGCCGGCCAGTTTGATTTGTTTCTTGCTAGGCTTACTCTTCGGCTATTATCTGGTTAGTCCAGCTATTCTCGAGGTGCTCTTGAAGTTGGGACAAGGCCAGTTTACCATCCAGTTAACGGCACAGAACTACTTGGCCTTCATCTTTCATACGACAGTGCCTTTGGGTGTCTTGTTTGAATTGCCGGTCCTTGTAGCCTTTTTGACCTCGATTCATATCTTAACGCCAGACTGGTTAAGGCGCTATCGTCGGATAGCCTACTTTCTATTGCTGGTACTGGCAGTCGTCCTGACGCCAGCTGATTTTATCAGTGATTTAGCAATGACCGTGCCTCTGATCTTGCTTTACGAAGTGAGTCTGGGCATCAGTCGCATCATCTATAACCGCATACAAAAAAGGAGATAAATATGGGAATTTTACGTGATATCGGTGCACCAGGACTGATTATTATCATCCTGGGAGCCCTCTTAATCTTTGGACCAAAGCGTTTGCCTGAGTTAGGACACTCACTTGGGAAAATGTTCTCTGAATTCAAGTCAGCCGTCAACAATGGTGCTGCTGAAAAAGAAGAGGACAAAGAAAAGACTGGTAAGACTGAAGAATAATAGCTTACCTTTCATGATATTTTCTGACAGAACTATCTTTTGTTCTTTCATTTTCAATAATAGCAAAAGCAGGAGTAGATCGTTAAAACGATATCTGAGTATGAATCCTGCTTTTTGTTATTATTGAACCGTCTGAAAATTTTTGTAAATTACAAATTGAAAACAAATCAACTTTTGATAGCGTTTTCCTTGAATCTAAATTTGGCCAGGAGTATAATAGAGGGTGGAAAAAGTACATTAAAAAGGAGTGTGTCATGATGATCATTAGTGTGATTTTTGCTGTAGCTTACTTTTTGTTGGTTGCCCTTGTTGCGGCTCTTGTTTTCCGAGCGATAGGAAAAATTTTTGAGCTCTTCGATGGCTACCTGATGTACCATTAAGAGATAAACAAGCCCACTCACTATGAGTGGTTTTTTACTATAGGACGGAGATAATTATGAAAACAGAATATGAAAAGATGATTGCTGGTGAGTTTTACAGTCCCATGGATCCAGAATTGAGAAAGTTGGCACAAGAAGCTCGGGCCAAGCAATTTGCCTTTAACCAAGAAGCAGACGGTGAGAAGCGGAGTCAACTCATAAAAAGTTGGTTCGGGATCCACTGGAGAAAATCTATCCTTGCACCCCTTCTTGGCTTGTGACTATGGGATCAATATCCATTTGGGAGAGAACTTCTATGCCAACTGGAACCTAACCATGCTGGATGTCTGCCCAATCAGGATTGGAAAGAACGCCATGATCGGTCCCAATTGCCAATTTCTCACCCCTCTCCATCCGCTAGATCCACACGAGCGAAATGCTGGAAAGGAATATGGAGCTCCGATAACGATTGGAGATAACTTCTGGGCAGGTGGTGGAACTATCATCCTTCCAGGAGTGACCTTAGGCGATAATGTCGTCGTTGGAGCAGGAGCAGTGGTGACCAAATCCTTCGGGGATAATGTAGTCCTAGCTGGTAATCCAGCCAGAATCATTAAGGAAATAGAGGTGAAAGAATGAGGTTTTTCTTTATCGGAGGACTCGGAAGTAACGAAAATCATATGAGCGAATTTGCTCATTACTTTCCATACCCCATCACCTATCTAGATCCCTATAATCTGAAACTGGAATCTCCCCAAGATTTAGTTGACTGGTTTGAAGCCCATGCCGATTCTAATGAAAAGACTTGTATCATTGCCCATTCACTGGGTGGAGATTTGGCTCGATACCTAGCATCCAATATGTCTCAAATTACACATCTGGTTCTGCTAGATGGTGGCTATCTTGACATGGACCAGATCTTACCACTAGAGCAGGAAATCGAAGAGACACTCGCCTATCTGAAGCAACAGGTATTTCCGTCTCTAGAGGAAGCTGTTGCAAGTGAACTTGGAGATACTGTCATTCCTTCGCCAGCGACTATAAAGGCCATCCAAGCCAGTTATCGTTGGAATCCTGATCTCCATCATTATGAACTAGCTTTGGATCCACAAGCTGTTCTTTCCTTGCTGAGACTCAGACGAGAGCTCCGATCTTATCAAGCTCCACTAACGGATACCAAGGCTTTGTTTATCGGTCCTAAATACGAGGATGAGCCTGAATGGAGAGCAAGAGCACTTGAAAATTTAGATCCTTCTATCAAGAAGGTGCTCTTAAAGGATCTAGGCCACGATTTTTATACAGCAGTTCCCGAGTTTGTCAGCAAAGAAATCATCAATTGGATTTAAATTTGTTCATAAATAACTCATATATAGAAGTTGTTCTATCCATTCGTCTAGTAATTTCCGAACATTATTTATATAATCAGCATTCTATTTGAATCGCCTCCGTATCTTTGTTATAATCTTGAATGGAAACGTCGGAAGACGAAGTGATGATCCATCACGATTTAAAATTTAGAAACGAGATTTCAATCCGAATGTTAAACGAATTTCCAATCTTTGATTACGAAGATATTCAACTAATCCCTAACAAGTGTATTATCAAAAGTCGTGCAGAAGCAGACACGACAGTTCAGTTTGGTAAGCACACCTTCAAGCTACCAGTCGTACCTGCCAACATGCAGACCATCCTGGATGAAGATGTGGCCGAACAACTGGCTAAAGGGGGCTATTTTTACATTATGCACCGCTTTGACGAAGCTGGTCGCATTCCCTTTATCAAACGGATGCACGATCAGGGCTTGATTGCTTCTATCTCAGTTGGAGTAAAAGACTATGAGTACGACTTCGTGACTCAACTCAAGGACGATGCACCTGAATACATCACCATCGACATCGCTCACGGTCATGCAGATAGTGTGATCCAAATGATCCAGCATATCAAGAAGGAATTGCCAAATACCTTTGTCATCGCAGGAAATGTCGGAACTCCAGAGGCCGTTCGTGAGTTGGAAAACGCTGGAGCAGATGCTACCAAGGTCGGGATCGGTCCTGGTAAGGTCTGCATCACAAAAGTGAAGACTGGCTTTGGTACTGGCGGTTGGCAGTTAGCCGCCCTTCGTTGGTGTTCAAAGCAGCTCGCAAGCCCATTATTGCAGATGGTGGCATTCGGACCCATGGAGATATTGCTAAATCCATTCGTTTTGGTGCCAGCATGGTCATGATTGGTTCTCTCTTTGCAGGTCATATTGAAAGTCCAGGGAAAACCGTTGAAGTAGATGGTGAATCCTTTAAGGAGTATTACGGATCTGCTTCCGAGTACCAAAAAGGGGCTTATAAGAATGTTGAAGGCAAGAAAATCCTCCTACCAGCCAAAGGTCATCTGCAAGATACCTTAACAGAGATGGAGCAAGACTTGCAAAGTTCTATTTCCTATGCTGGAGGTCGCAAGGTTGCTGATCTCAAGCATGTCGATTATGTCATCGTAAAGAATTCTATCTGGAATGGTGACTATCATTAAAACTACAATTACTTATTTATCTTGCGGATTGGCGCAAGGTCTCTACAAGGTGCCGGAACACCTAACAATAAGTAAGTCTTAGATTGATCCAGGGATACTTGGATTCTGTAGAGGCTTACTTGGTAAGTCTCTATTTTTGTTCCAAACTGTTTAGGAGAAAACATGAAATTATTAGAAGAACGCATATTGAAAGACGGAAATGTCCTGGGAGAAAACATCCTCAAGGTCGATTCCTTCTTGACCCACCAAGTGGATTACCAGTTGATGAAAGAAATTGGGAAGGCTTTTGCGGAACGCTTTAAAGATGCTGGTCTGACCAAGGTTGTGACCATTGAAGCTTCAGGAATTGCCCCTGCCCTCTATGTGGCAGAAGCTTTGGAACTTCCCATGATCTTTGCCAAAAAAGCCAAGAATATTACCATGAATGAAGGCATTTTGACAGCAGAGGTCTATTCCTTTACCAAACAAGTGACCAGTACGGTTTCCATTGCTAGCAAGTTTTTAACACCTGATGATCGCGTCTTAATCGTCGATGACTTTCTAGCAAATGGCCAAGCAGCTAAAGGCTTGATCCAGATTATCGAACAAGCTGGTGCGATTGTAGAAGCAGTCGGTATCGTCATCGAGAAATCCTTCCAAGATGGCCGTGGATTGCTAGAAGAACTCGGCTACCCAGTTGTTTCACTTTCTCGTTTGGACCGTTTTGAAAATGGTCAGGTTGTATTTAAAGGAGGCAGACATCTAATGCAAAAACAAGAAAACCATTCACAGGCGGCCATTCTAGGCTTGCAGCACCTATTGGCCATGTATTCGGGCTCTATTTTAGTACCGATCATGATTGCAGGTGCTTTGGGTTATAATGCCCAACAATTGACCTATCTCATCTCTACAGATATCTTTATGTGTGGGGTAGCCACCTTCCTGCAATTGCAATTAAACAAATACTTCGGGATTGGTCTTCCAGTCGTCCTTGGGGTTGCCTTCCAGTCTGTGGCACCTCTCAGCATGATTGGGGCTAGTCATGGTAGTGGTGCCATGTTTGGTGCCTTGATTGTTTCCGGGATTTATGTGGTTCTGGTCTCAGGTTTCTTCTCTAAAATCGCTAACCTTTTCCCATCCATTGTGACGGGATCTGTCATTACGACCATTGGTTTGACCTTGATTCCAGTCGCCATTGGAAACATGGGGAACAATGCTGAAGAACCAACAGTTCAAAGTCTGATCTTGGCCGTGATTACCATTCTCATCATTCTGGTGGTTAACATCTATACAACTGGCTTTATCAAATCCATCTCTATTTTGATTGGGTTGATCGTTGGGACAGCCATCGCAGCTTCAATGGGCTTGGTGGACTTCGCACCAGTAGCACAAGCTCCAGTTGTTCACGTTCCAACACCATTCTTCTTTGGAGCTCCCTAAGTTTGAAATTACTTCAATCGTCATGATGTGTATCATCGCAACTGTTTCCATGGTCGAATCGACTGGTGTCTATCTTGCCCTATCAGATATTACCAAAGATCCAATTGATAGCACGCGCCTCCGTAATGGTTACCGCGCTGAAGGTTTGGCCGTCCTTCTTGGCGGTATCTTCAATACCTTCCCATACACTGGATTCTCACAAAATGTCGGCTTGGTGAAATTGTCTGGTATCAAGACCCGTCTTCCAATCTACTACGCGGCTGGCTTCCTCGTTCTTCTTGGTCTCCTGCCTAAGTTTGGAGCTTTGGCGCAAATCATTCCAAGTCCAGTACTTGGTGGAGCTATGCTAGTCATGTTTGGTTTTGTGTCTATTCAAGGGATGCAGATCCTTGCGCGTGTTGATTTTGAGCACAATGAGCACAATTTCCTCATCGCAGCTGTATCGATCGCAGCAGGGGTAGGATTGAACAACAGCACCCTCTTTAATGGCCTACCAAGTGCCTTTAAAATGTTCTTTGCAAACGGAATTGTTGTTGCCAGTGTCTTGGCTATCATTCTGAACGCCATCTTAAACCGCAACAAAAATAATCTAAAAAAACTGAGGATCCGTTAGATCTTCAGTTTTTTAATTTTTTTGACATTTAAGGAGACATATAGTAGAGTGGTAAGAGAAAATTTCACCATGATAAGAAGAGAGTCCTACCATGTATCTAACCCATCATTTTAAAGAGCGCTTGCGCTTGTTTATCAGTCTATTTATCCCTCTCCTGGTCTATCAACTTGCCAACTACTCTGCTAGTTTTGTGGATACAGCCATGACGGGACAATACAATACCTTAGACTTAGCTGGAGTCTCGACTGCCACAAGTCTCTGGAATCCATTTTTTACCTTTTTAACGGGAATTGTATCAGCTTTAACACCGATTATCGGTCATCATTTAGGACAGGGAAATAAAAAACGAATCGCTTCTGATTTTTATCAATTTATCTATCTCTCTTTCATGATGGCTGTCCTTTTGATTGCTTTTGTCTTGCTGATTGCACCAATCGTCTTAAGAAAAATTGGTCTAGAAAGTGTCGTAGCTGGGATCGCAACCCATTATTTAGCCTTTCTCTCTCTAGGGATTTTGCCACTTTTACTCTTTAGTGTGGTCCGTTCCTTGCTGGATACCTTGGGCCTCACTCGCTTGTCCATGTACCTCATGCTCCTCTTATTGCCTTTAAATGCAAGTTTTAACTACATGTTGATCTATGGAGCTTTTGGTCTACCTGAGCTAGGAGGAGCAGGAGCAGGACTGGGGACATCCTTAGCTTACTGGGTTCTCCTCATCATTGCTTTCTTGATTCTTTTCAAACATCCTAAAGTAGCTATCTACCAACTATGGAAGATCCAACCTCTCAACCTCAAAGAGATGAAAGAAACGATCCGACTCGGCTTACCGATTGGAGGGATTGTGTTTGCAGAAGTGATTATTTTCTCTGTAGTGGGCTTGCTCATGGCTAAATTCCCATCTATGACTATTGCCAGTCACCAGTCTGCTATGAACTTCTCAACCCTTATGTACGCTTTCCCAGCTAGTATCTCCAATACCATGGCTATTATCGTTTCCTTTGAGATTGGGGCTGGGCGTCCCGATGTCGTTCGTCAATATTGCCGGATTGGACGCTGGACAGCCTTTGGATTTGCCTTCTTTACCCTCACCTTTCCTCTATCTGTATCGCTATCAAGTGGCGGGTCTCTATGGAACTGACTCAGAATTTATTCATCAGACAGCCATTTTCATGACCTATAGTCTGCTTTTCCAAATAGCAGATACGGTCGCAGCACCAATTCAAGGGAATTCTTCGAGGGCTACAAGGACACTACCGTTCCTTTCCTACTTGGTGTCTTTAGTTACTGGTGTGTCTCTATTCCATTGGGGATCTTTTTAGACCATGTCACTAACCTAGGTCCGTATGCTTACTGGATTGGCTTGATTTCTAGCATTGTCGTTAGTGGTATTTGTTACCAGATGCGACTATGGCAGATTCAAAAGAAATACCAAATTTCCTAAAAGAGGCTGGGACAAAAGTCCTAGCCTCTCAATTGTCTTTGGATTATCGAGCAAAACGCAGTGGTTGAGTGGGCTCTACTACGCTGATTTCATGAGCTTTTACAGCCCTACTCAACTGTGCGGAGGTGGGACGACGAAATCGAATTCTAACGAATTACCGATTTCTGTCCCACTCTCTTATTTAGTGCGCATCTCACCTTGAGGGAAGTAGGTTCCTTCAGGCATATCATTGATAATGACATGGACAGCAGATTGGGGAGCACCTGTATTCCGAACGACAGCCTCGGTTACTTCCTTGGCCAAAAGCTTTCTTTTTGCTCCAAGGTGCGTCCCTTCGAAATAAATCAATACGTACAAATGGCATTGCGCCACCTCCTTCATAAATCTTAACCTTATTTTATCACATTTTATTTGAAAAGAAGAAGTCTATGTAGATGTTGCGAGTATAAGTTTAATAACCATATAAAAAAATTTTTTTACCAATATTTAGTACTACCTACTTACATAACTTCACTTATTATGGTATAATTAATTTGTGAGAAGTGGTCTCTCACCATGCGTTTGTCATTTTGTCAGGGAAATGATAGACGCTTTTTTTATTCTCAAATAACAAAAATGATGTGGCAACAGAGTTAAATTTTTGCTAGTGCAAACAGGAAAAACAAGGCTCCGTAGAACTCTACGTCCATAGTCGCATCATCCAATAGAGAACCTCTCTATAAGTTGCCCTAATTTACTGCCCGTGTTATAATATAATGAAACACATTTTAGAGAGAACAGAAGGAAAATGGCACAATTATATTATAAATATGGGACCATGAACTCAGGGAAAACCATTGAAATCTTGAAGGTGGCCCATAATTATGAAGAGCAAGGCAAGAGCGTCGTCATCATGACCTCGGCAATCGATACACGAGATGGAGTTGGAGTAGTTTCTAGCCGGATCGGTATGAAACGAGAAGCTATGGCCATTGAAGACGAGACAGATATCTTCGGTTATATCCAAAGTTTGGAAGAGAAACCCTATTGTGTCTTGATCGATGAAGCTCAGTTTTTGAAACGCCACCATGTCTATGACTTGGCTAGGGTTGTTGATGAACTGGATGTGCCGGTGATGGCTTTTGGCCTCAAAAATGATTTCCGAAATGAACTCTTTGAAGGTTCCAAACACCTCCTCTTGTTAGCGGACAAGATTGAGGAGATCAAAACTATCTGCCAATACTGTTCCCGCAAGGCGACCATGGTCTTGCGTACCCAAGCGGGCAAACCTGTCTACGATGGAGAGCAGATCCAGATCGGTGGACACGAGACCTATATCTCCGTTTGCCGCAAACATTATTTTAATCCAGATATACCAACTGAAAGCGTCTAGAACGTTTTAGAGAGGCTAATAATGTCTATTTGTTTAAAAGATATTACAATAGAGAATTATTTTGAAGTTTTAAATCTAGAAGTCCATCCAAACCAAAGGAATTTTATTGCATCCAATTCCATTAGTTTAGCCGAAGCCTATGTATATGATAAAAATGGTGATTTTATAGCTCCCTTAGCAGTTTATGATAAGGAAGTATTAGTTGGTTTTGTTATGATTGCCTATGACCAGAAAATTGGGATCAGCAAGGGGAACTACTTGTTATTTCGTTTTATGATCGATCAACGATTTCAAGGTTTAGGCTATTTTAAACCGACTATGGATGCAGTCATTGACTTTGTTCGAACAGAGCCAGCTGGAAAAGCAACAAGTCTTTGGTTATCTTATGAACCGGAAAATAATCAAGCGAGATCTTGCTATCTCCATTATGGATTTAAAGAAACTGGCGAAGTCATAGAAGACGAAATTGTAGCAATCTATGATCTAACAACCAAGAATTAAGGAGCGAAAATGAATATCTATGATCAACTACAAGCTGTAGAAGACCGATACGAAGAGTTAGGAGAGTTATTGAGTGACCCAGATGTGGTCTCTGATACCAAACGCTTTATGGAGCTTTCAAAAGAAGAGGCTTCCACTCGTGATACGGTGACAGCCTACCGAGAGTACAAGCAAGTCCTTCAAAATATCGTCGATGCTGAAGAAATGATTAAGGAATCAGGCGGCGATGCAGATTTGGAAGAAATGGCCAAGCAAGAGCTAAAAGATGCTAAGGCTGAAAAAGAAGAGTACGAAGAAAAACTGAAAGATCTTACTTCTTCCAAAAGATCCAAACGATGACAAGAACATTATCTTGGAAATCCGTGGGGCAGCAGGAGGAGACGAAGCTCAGTTGTTTGCTGGTGACCTCTTGCAGATGTACCAAAAATACGCGGAAAGCCAAGGCTGGCGCTTTGAAGTCATGGAAGCTTCCTACAATGGCGTTGGTGGGATCAAAGAAGTAGTGGCCATGGTTTCTGGTCAATCTGTCTACTCAAAACTCAAGTATGAATCTGGTGCCCACCGGGTACAACGCGTTCCTGTGACTGAAAGCCAAGGTCGTGTCCATACCTCTACAGCAACCGTTCTGGTCATGCCAGAAATCGAAGAAGTTGAGTACGACATCGATCCAAAAGATCTTCGGATTGACATCTACCACGCATCTGGTGCGGGTGGACAGAACGTCAACAAGGTCGCAACAGCCGTTCGTATCGTCCACTTGCCGACCAATATCAAGGTAGAGATGCAGGAAGAACGGACGCAACAGAAGAACCGTGAAAAAGCCATGAAGATCATCCGTGCGCGTGTGGCTGACCACTTTGCTCAGATTGCCCAAGACGAGCAAGATGCTGAGCGGAAGTCTACTATCGGGACTGGTGACCGTTCAGAGCGGATCCGAACTTATAACTTCCCTCAAAATCGTGTAACCGATCACCGGATTGGCTTGACCCTTCAAAAACTGGATACTATCTTATCTGGTAAACTGGACGAAGTGGTCGATGCTTTGGTCTTGTATGATCAAACTCAAAAACTAGAAGAGTTGAACAAATAATGTTGTTAGGACCATTATTAGCCCAGTATGAAGAAGCATTAATAGCCGTCGGAGAGGAAGCAGAAAGCCTCTCCTTCGCGTATCGGGCTTTAAAAAACTGGACCTTTACAGACTTTGTCCTTGCCTTGCAAAAAGAAGTGGAAGCAGAGGACCAGGACTTGCTTGAATCCATCTTTGAGCAGTTGAAACATCACGTTCCTCCCCAGTATATTATTGGCAGCGCAGAATTCTGTGGCCATGTTTTTACAGTTGATGAGCGCGTGCTGATTCCACGCCCAGAAACAGAGGAGTTGGTCGCTCTCATTCTTGAGGAAAATGAAAGGGAAGCCTTACGAGTTCTAGATATCGGAACAGGTAGTGGTGCCATCGCCATTAGCTTAGCCCTTGCTAGACCTAACTGGCAGGTTCAAGCTAGCGATGTATCAGAAGAAGCTTTGGAGCTTGCTCAAGAAAATGCCAAGCAGCTAGAAGTAGTCCTTGAATTCAAGTCGTCAGATGTACTGGACGAACTAGAAGGTCCTTATGACCTTATTGTGTCTAACCCACCCTATATCTCTCGGGATGATGTAGAAGAGGTTGGAGCCAACGTTTTAGCCTCTGAACCCCACTTAGCTCTTTTTGCGGATTGTGATGGATATGCCATCTACGAAAAGATTGCTCAACAGGCACCAAGTGTTTTAACAGCAGATGGAAAGATTTATCTAGAAATCGGCTATAAGCAAGGAGGCAAAGTAAAAGAGCTCTTTCAAGAAGTATTTCCCAACAAACGCGTTCGCGTTCTGAAAGACCAATTTGGACAAGATAGAATGGTAGTAGTAGACAATGGATAACATTGAGAAAGAATTAGAAGCAGGCCGTGCGGTTATTCTGCCAACTGAAACAGTCTATGGTATTTTTCGCTAAAAGCTTTGGACCAAGAGGCAGTTGATTATATATACGAGTCTAAAAACGTAGACCGAGAGACAAGGCTACTGAATTTAAATGTAGCCAGTGAAGAAGATATCAGACTTTTATTCGAAAAATCAACCCTAGCTATTTAACAAAAACTGATTGATTCAGTTTCTTTACCAGGGCCTCTCACTATCATTCTTCAGGCGAATGACAAAGGTCCCAGACTGGATTCATTCAGGATTGGATACAGTTGGTTTCGTATTCCAGCTCACCCAAAAACATTGGAATTAGTTCGTAAATACAGGTCCCTTTGGTCGGGTCCCTTCTGCTAATCTTTCAGGTCAAAGCAAGTGGAACAAAGTATGAGGCTATTGTAAGGAATTTGATCATAGTGGTTTTCATGGTATAGAGGATGATGACTTTCTGACTGGGCCAAGATTCAACTATTTCTGGATATTTCTGGTTCTAAAGCCAGGATTTTGCGACAAGGTTCTATAACGAAAGCTGATTTGCTTGCACATGTGCCCTGAGCTTTCCTTTTGAGGATGATGAATTTCCTCAGTGATAATGTACATAAATATTTTTTTATAAAGGAGAAGACCTATGATTTTTTTGACAAAGAAGATTACAAAGCCTATGATGCGGACCTATGGAATGCCATCGCTAAAAGAAGAGGAGCGCCAACAAAACAATATCGAGTTGATTGCTTCTGAGAACGTCGTCTCTAAAGGCAGTTATGGCTGCACAAGGGTCTATCCTGACCAATAAATATGCTGAAGGCTACCCTGGTCATCGTTACTATGGTGGGACAGATGTTGTAGACGTCGTTGAAAGCTTGGCGATTGAACGCGCTAAGGAAATTTTTGGGTGCTAAGTTTGCCAATGTTCAACCCCACTCAGGTAGTCAGGCCAACTGTGCTGCCTATATGGCCTTGATTGAGCCTGGAGATACTGTTATGGGGATGGATCTGGCTGCAGGTGGACATTTGACTCACGGAGCTTCTGTAAGCTTCTCAGGGCAAACTTATAACTTTGTATCCTACAGCGTGGACCCTGAAACAGAACTCTTGGATTTTGACGCTATCTTAAAACAAGCCCAAGAAGTGAAGCCAAAACTCATCGTTGCTGGTGCATCAGCCTACTCTCAGATCATTGATTTCTCAAAATTCCGTGAGATTGCGGATGCAGTAGGAGCCAAGCTCATGGTTGACATGGCCCATATTGCCGGCTTAGTCGCTGCAGGTCTTCACCCAAGCCCAGTTCCTTATGCCCATATCACGACCACGACCACTCACAAGACCCTTCGTGGCCCTCGTGGTGGCTTGATCTTTGACCAATGATGAAGACTTGGCTAAGAAGATCAATTCAGCTATCTTCCCTGGTATCCAAGGAGGACCTTTGGAGCATGTCATCGCAGCTAAAGCAGTAGCCTTCAAGGAAGCACTGGATCCAGCCTTTAAAGAGTATGCATCGAACGTCATTAAAAACAGTCAGGCTATGGCTGATGTCTTTTTACAAGATCCTGATTTCCGTGTCATTGCAGGCGGAACAGAGAACCACCTTTTCCTTGTTGATGTGACGAAAGCCGTTGAAAACGGAAAAGTAGCTCAAAACTTACTGGATGAAGTCAACATTACTCTCAACAAGAACTCTATTCCTTACGAAACTTTATCACCATTCAAGACCAGTGGGATTCGGATCGGGGCAGCAGCCATCACCGCTCGTGGTTTTGGAGTAGAGGAAAGCCGTACAGTGGCTGAACTGATGATCAAAACCTTGAAAAACGCAGAGAACCCAGCTGTATTAGAAGAGGTGCGGAACCAAGTCAAAGCTTTGACAGATGCCTTCCCACTTTACGAGGACTAAACCATCTTATGGATATTTACGTAAAAAAAGCCATCATTCATCAATTTAGCCCAGATGATACCGATCTTTATCTAGCAGACAAATTCCTGAATATCACCCCAAAAATTGAGGAATACTTGCGCAAAAAGATTGAGCGGGTCTATTCCGATGAGGCGAAGACCGGCATTTTTGAGGAAGACAATCCATTCCTTGAGATGATAACGGATGATCTCCTAGAAACTTCAGTAGCCTTAGCCAATCGCTGGAAAGAAGAATTTGTCGTATCTGAGAATCAAAAGACCAACGATTTGGTGTTCATTCAATTCTCAAAAGAAGGAGTAGACCACTTTGCCTTTCTTCGGATCGCCTTACGGGAAACCTTGACCCATCTTGGTGGGGAAGTGGATAATCCGATTAAGTTGACACAAAATAATCTACCTGGCTTTGGAACAGGCGCCGATGAAGCTTTGGTCATCAATCTTCAAAGCCGCAAGTACCATTTGATCGAAAAACGAATCAAGTACAATGGGGCTTTCTTGAACTATTTCTCTGAGAATCTCCTCCAGGAGCAACCTAAGATTTCACCTAAAAAATCGATCAAAGAAATCGAAAAAACGGCCCAACGGATTGCTGAAAACTTCCAACAAGATGATTTTCAGTTCCAATCCAAGGTCAAATCAGCAATTTTCAACCAACTGGAAGAAGAGAATGAACTGTCACCTGAAAAGTTAGCCAATGATTTGTTTGATAACAACCTAACGGCTCGACTCAGTTTTGTCGATCAGGTGAAAGAGACTATTCCAGATCCTGTTCGCTTCGATGAGATTGATGCCAGCCGCCAATTGAAGAAATTTGAAAACCAAAAACTCTCCCTTTCAAACGGAATTGAGCTTTTGGTCCCTAACCATGTTTACGAAGATGCTGAATCGGTAGAGTTCATTCAGAATGAAAATGGGACCTACTCGATCCTCATCAAGAATATAGAGGACATTCAGAATAAATAATGATGAAACGAATAATAAAAATTTTCTTTTGCCTCTTGCTCGTCTTTTTCATATACAAGGGCTATCAGATACACCGGGATGTCAAACAGGTCATGACTTATCGTACCTTAGTGCGTGAAGTACTGGCTGAGGAAGATACTGGTACGAATGAAGATCTGATCCTTGCTATGATTTATACAGAGACCAAGGGCAAGGAAGATGATGTCATGCAGGCCAGTGAAAGTGCAACAGGCCAGACAAATTCTATCACCAATAACAAAGAAAGTATCCGCCAAGGAATTCAAACCCTCTCTGAGAATCTACGAAAAGCAAAGGAGAAGGGAGTTGATCCTTGGACAGCTGTACAGGCTTATAATTTCGGACAGGATTACATTGAATATGTAGAAAAAAATGGCGGGAAAAACAGTCTTGAATTAGCTCGTAAATACTCAAAAGAAGTGGTTGCACCGAGTCTTGGTAATGTCACAGGGAAGACCTATCTTTATCTCCATCCTATTTCATTTTTACATGGCTCAGAGCTCTACGTTAATGGGGGAAATTATTATTATTCACGTCTCGTTGAAATGAATCAGTTCATCATGAAACTATTTTCCTGGTTCTAATACAAGCAGTCACTCTAAACAAGGGAAGAATCCCTTGTTTTTTTATGGAGCAAACTGCCATCTGTTTTATGAAAGGAGCTGTAAGTCAGTCTTAAGATAAAAAAAGGATAAACTAGTTGGGAGGCAAAGGGATAAAACCTGCTTCCTTTTTCTGTAGGCTTATATTAAAAATTTAAGTCCTAAAAAAAAACCAATTTTCATTGGCTTTTTAATCTGTTACTTCGATTGAGAGATAAGGAAGACCTAAGATTTTTCCGAAAATACCTAGAAGTGTTTTCATAGCTGAAGCTTTAATAATAGCTGTTTGACCAGCTTTTACGATCACTTCCTTAGAACGAGTGAAGGCTCCTCTTTGATCTACGTAGACCTTAACCATATCAAGCCCTTCAGGAAGCGGAAGTATAACGGTTTCGTCTTTGCTTAAGTTGGCAACACATTCTCCATTGATATAAACGTTTACCTTCATTAATACACCTACAAGGCCAGTTTGACGCGATACTGTAATTTCTGACATTTGATTCTCCTAACTTTATGAATTCCTTACTCAAAAGGAATAGATTTAAAACTATCATAACATAAGTACGAGCTTCATACAAGAACCTGTTTCATTCTAGATTATTTAATATTAATCTAACACCCAAATAGAGTTCACAAGTTCCGTCTACATTTTCTTTGTTTTTTGAATTAGGAAATTTTGCTCCTTGATATAGACTGCCTGGAATTGGTCTAGAGGTAGAGGTTATTTTGATTATAAACGCTGTCTTACATATATAAAAAAAACGCTGAAATCAATGATTTCAAGCGTTATTTTATCAAGTCATTTTATTCCCACTCAACAGTTGCAGGTGGTTTACTTGTGATATCGTAGACAATACGGTTAACGTGATCAACTTCGTTTACGATACGTACAGAGATTTTTTGGAGTACTTCCCAAGGGATTTTGGCAAAGTCAGCTGTCATTCCATCGATAGAAGTGATAGCACGGATGGCAATGGTATAGTCGTAAGTACGACCATCTCCCATAACACCTACGGAACGAACGCCAGTGTTAACAGTGAAGTATTGCCAGATATCGCGGTCAAGACCTGCTTTGGCAATTTCTTCACGAAGGATCGCATCGGATTCACGAACAGTTTCAAGTTTCTCTTCCGTGATTTCACCCATGACACGGATGGCAAGACCTGGACCTGGGAATGGTTGGCGCCATACGATGTGGTCTGGCATACCAAGCTCTGTACCAAGGGCACGAACCTCATCCTTGTAAAGAGTATTGAGTGGTTCAATCAGCTCGAACTGCATGTCTTCTGGTAGACCACCCACATTGTGGTGAGACTTGATGGTTTGAGCAGTATCCGTACCTGACTCGATCACGTCAGTGTAGAGTGTTCCTTGTGCCAAGAATTTCACGTCTTTTAGCTTGCTTGCTTCATCATCAAAGACATAAACAAACTCGTTACCGATGATTTTACGTTTTTGTTCAGGATCAGATACACCAGCCAACTTGTCCAAGAAACGTTTGGCAGCATCTGCTTTAACGATATTGAGACCAAACTTACCACCAAGCATATCCATGACTTGGTCAGCTTCTCCTTTACGAAGAAGACCGTGGTCTACAAAGATACAGATCAATTGATCTCCGATAGCTTTTTGGAGAAGAACCCCAACAACTGAAGAGTCAACACCACCTGAAAGACCAAGGAGAACACGTTTATCTCCAACTTTTTCACGGATTTGTTTGATTTGCATCTCGATGAAGTTATCCATGGTCCAGTCACCTTTGGCACCACAGATATTCAAAGCAAAGTTACGCAAAATATCATAACCATGAACTGAATGACGAACCTCTGGGTGGAATTGGATACCGTAGATTTTCTTATCTGGGTTTTCAATCGATGCATACGGACAGTCAGCAGAAGTACCTGTACGAACAAAGTCAGCAGGAATTTCTGTAACAGCATCCCCGTGGCTCATCAAGACCAATTGTTTGTCTGGTGTGCCTGCAAAGAGAGCAGAAGACTCCGTCAAGCTAAGCTCAGATTGACCATATTCACGGTTACCAGCATCGCCTGCAGGAACAACCTTTCCTCCAAGTTTGTGTGTCAATAGCTGCATCCCGTAGCAGATCCCCAAAATTGGAATTCCAAGTTCAAAAATTTCAGGATCAATGTCAAAAGATCCTTCTTCATACACTGAGTTTGGTCCGCCTGAAAGAACGATCCCAACTGGATTGATTTCACGCACTTCAGCTGCAGTAATCTTGTGACTCTTCAATTCTGAAAAGACACCGATCTCACGAATACGACGAGAGATGAGCTGATTGTACTGGCTACCGTAGTCAAGCACGATGATTTTTTCAACATCATGCAAATCAGTTGATAGGTTTGTCATCTTTTTCCCCTTCTTCTAGAAAAATTCTTTTTCCTCTATTCTAACACAAAAGCCCCTTCATTACCAATCAAGACTGACTAGGATTGAAGATTTAACAAAATTGCGCTACAATAGGTTATAACACACAGAAAGAGTAGCAAGATGATTCCAGCTTACATACAAATTCACGATCAAATTAAAGCCGAAATTGACCAGAAAATCTGGAAAATTGGACAGCGCCTCCCTAGTGAGCGGGACTTGGCTGAGAAGTTCCAGGTTAGTCGGATGACCCTCCGTCAAGCTATTACACTCTTGGTAGAAGAAGGAGTACTGGAGCGCCGTGTTGGTAGTGGTACCTTTGTCGCTAGCACGCGCGTCCAGGAAAAGATGCGGGGGACAACTAGTTTTACTGAAATCATGAAGGCACAGGGGAAGATCCCTTCGACACAGGTTATTTCCTACAAACGTACCATTCCTAGCCTTCAAGAAGTAGATAAGCTTGGTATCGACAAGACCGAAACAATTGTTCGAATGGAACGGGTTCGTTATGCGGATGGTATACCAGTCGTTTATGAAGTTACCTCCATCCCAGAGAAATTTATCAAGAACTTCAAGAAAGAAGAAGTAACCAGTCATTTCTTCCAAACCTTGGAAAAGCACGGCTATCGAATTGGCAAATCTCAACAAACCATCTATGCACGATTAGCCAAAGAGAAGATTGCTGAATATTTAGAAATCCCCAAAGGACAGGCCATCCTTGGATTGACTCAAATCTCATATTTTGATAATGGTGTCGCTTTTGAGTATGTAAAGAGCCAATATGTTGGAGAACGCTTTGAGTTTTACTTAGAAAATAATTAGATTTACATAATTTATATTACGTAATTCACAGGAGTCTTTCGCTAGTAAACATCAATCTTGTTTTAAATCATTTGAAATCGGACCTCCTTGTTTCTTATGAGACAAAATAGGTAAGTCCCGCTAGTCTTTGGCGGGCTTTTTTGATATAATGAAAGGTATGGAAATTGAGAAAACCAACCGAATGAATGCGCTCTTTGAGTTTTACGCAGCGCTCTTAACGGACAAGCAAATGAACTACATCGAGCTTTATTACGCAGATGACTACAGCTTAGCTGAGATTGCGGAAGAGTTTGGAGTGAGCCGTCAGGCGGTTTATGACAATATTAAGCGGACAGAGAAGATTCTAGAGGATTATGAGATGAAGTTGCATATGTACTCTGACTACATTGTACGCAGCCAGATTTTTGATCAGATTTTAGAACGCTATCCGGAAGATACTTTTCTACAAGAGCAGGTTGAAATTTTATCAAGTATTGACAATCGGGAGTAATCATGGAAAATCTTGTCATCTATAAAGGAATACCCTGTAAATTATTAGCTGCAGAGGAACCATTTCCTAGTCGGCTACAGATTATCTCGCCCAATGATATCTCCAAGGCTATGCAAATAGGTTTTAGCTGTTGGGGATATCCAAATGAAATCATGAAAGAAGTTACACCCGAAGAACTAGAATGTTTCCAACATTTCGGACGATTTCCACTGAATTGAAAAAATAGGAGAAAATAATGGCATTTGAAAGCTTAACCGAACGTTTACAAAACGTCTTTAAAAATCTTCGTAAGAAAGGGAAAATCTCTGAAGCAGATGTCCAAGAGGCAACCAAAGAGATTCGTCTAGCCCTCTTAGAGGCCGACGTTGCCCTTCCTGTTGTAAAAGACTTCATCAAACGCGTCCGTGAGCGGGCCGTAGGTCATGAGGTCATCGAAACCCTCAACCCTGCCCAACAAATCGTAAAGATTGTCGATGAAGAATTGACAGCGATTTTAGGTTCAGAAACAGCAGACATTATCAAATCTCCAAAGATTCCAACCATTATCATGATGGTCGGTCTTCAAGGGGCTGGTAAAACAACCTTTGCTGGGAAATTGGCCAACAAATTGGTCAAGGAAGAAAATGCACGTCCTTTGATGATTGCGGCCGATATCTATCGTCCAGCAGCCATCGACCAGTTGAAGACCCTTGGTCAGCAGATTAATGTCCCTGTCTTTTCACTTGGTACAGAAGTCCCTGCAGTGGAGATCGTTCGTCAAGGTTTGGAGCAAGCGAGAGCCAACCACAATGACTATGTCTTGATCGATACGGCGGGTCGTCTGCAAATCGATGAAAAACTCATGGGCGAGTTGCGTGATGTCAAAGCCCTTGCTGAGCCAAATGAAATCCTCTTGGTTGTCGATGCCATGATCGGTCAAGAAGCGGCCAATGTGGCGCGTGAGTTTCAACGAACAACTCGAAGTGACCGGGGTGATCTTGACCAAGATTGATGGGGATACCCGTGGTGGTGCGGCCCTTTCTGTCCGTCAGATTACTGGGAAAAGCCAATCAAGTTCACTGGTACTGGTGAAAAAAATCACTGATATCGAAAACCTTCCACCCAGACCGCATGTCTGGTCGGATCCTCGGTATGGGGGATATGCTGACGCTGATCGAGAAGGCTTCTCAAGAATACGATGAGAAACGTTCCCTTGAACTCGCTGAGAAGATGCGGGAAAATACCTTCGATTTTAATGACTTCATCGATCAATTAGATCAAGTTCAAAACATGGGACCAATGGAAGACCTGCTCAAGATGCTTCCAGGGATGGCCAACAATCCAGCCATGAAGAACCTCAAGGTCGATGAACGAGAAATTGCTCGCAAACGTGCGATCGTATCATCCATGACCCCAGCTGAACGTGAAAATCCAGATTTGTTAAATCCAAGCCGTCGTCGTCGGATTGCTGCTGGTTCAGGAAATAGCTTTGTCGAAGTCAATAAATTCATCAAGGACTTTAATCAAGCCAAACAGATGATGCAAGGCGTCCTCTCTGGCGATATGAACAAGATGATGAAACAAATGGGGCTCAATCCAAATAATATGCCGAAGAATATGCCTGGTGGAATGCCTGATATGTCTGCCCTCGAAGGCATGATGGGTCAAGGTGGCATGCCTGACTTGTCAGCTCTTGGTGGAGGCGCTGGAATGCCTGATATGAGCCAAATGTTTGGTGGTGGTCTCAAAGGAAAAGCCGGTGAATTCATGATGAAACGGGCGATGAACAAGATGGCCAAACAAATGCGCAAAAATAAGAAAAAACGGAAATAATCGTTTCTAAGAGGGCCTGGAACACACTGTTCTGGGTTCTTTTAGAAACTACTACTAGAGGAAAGATGTTAAAAAAACTATTTCAACAAGTCATTCGTTTCTTTTGTAAGACTGTTTTCTTCGCACAGAAAGCCCTTTGAATTTCCTAAAGGGTCAAAGAAACCACCAATCAGGCCAATCATCTTTGTACCTGGGAGTTCAGCCAGTATCCAGCGATTCAACGGAACCATCCGCATGCTCCATCGCTTTTCTAGAAAAAAACAGAGTCTCTTAAAAATAAAAGTCAATAAAGATGATTCTATAGAAATGGAGGGAAGACTGAATACGAAAGAGCCGAATCCGATGATTGTGATTGGCTTCGAGAACAATCGAGATGGCTACAGCAATATCAAGCAGCAAATCGAATCCCTTAAGATCGCCATCACCTACCTCCTTGATCACTATTATTTTACAGAGTTCAAGGCAGTCGGGCACTCCAATGGTGGACTAGTTTTGACTGGCTTATTGGAAAGTGGTTTTTTAGAAAAGAAAAAACTTACCGTGAGCAAGCTCGCTATTATTGGCAGTCCTTACCAATTCAATCAGGAAATGTATGATGATTTTCAAAAATGGAAGCATCGCTTAGAAAAAGAAGTAGAGGTCCTTAACTTTGTCGGTAGCTTTGCTGGAAAATCAGACGGGATCGTCCCCCTTTCTAGTGCCCAAGCAGCACAATCTATTTTTGAGAAACAAGCCTATACAGAAGTGAATTTAAACGGTCGTAAAGCTCATCATTCAGCTTTACCCACTAATCCAGATCTAGTGAAACAATTAAGTCTATTTTTGAATCTATAAGTAAATTACATAATTTCGGTTATGTAATTTTTATTTGTCTCTTGCAATCCTTAAGTAAATATGGTACATTTTTGGTAGCGATTACACATACTTAAGGAGGATTATATGAAAGATCCCAAATTATTAGAAACAATGAAAGATTATAAGGGACGAGATGAGGTTCCCGCAGATTTTGATGCTTTTTGGGATCAAGCCCTAGCAAACCTTACTAGTCTGCCTGAATACAAGCTCGAAGAACAAGATTTCAGCATTCCAAATGTGATTTGTTATGAATTAACCTTTAAAGGAACACGAGATGGGCTTGTTTATGCGCGGGTTGTTCTCCCAAAAACGGATCAAAGGTTCCAGTTATTTTCCATTTTCATGGCTATATGGGCCGTTGTTGGGATTGGTCTGACATGCTGCCTTATACAGTAGCCGGCTATGGTGTTGTGACTATGGATGTAAGAGGTCAGTCAGGCTTTTCAACCGACGGAGATCGTTCACCACTTGGAAATACGGTAAAAGGACAGATTATCCGTGGCGCCGTGGAAGGTCCAGATGAGCTCTTTTATAAGGATATCTACTTAGATCTTTACCAGTTAATTGAAATTGTAGCCAGCCTTCCTCAAGTAGATGACAGCAAACTTGCCAGCTATGGAGCCTCACAAGGTGGTGCCTTGGCCCTGGTTGCTGCTGGATTGAATCCTCGTATACAACGAACGGTAGCTATTTATCCATTCTTATCAGATTTCAGACGAGTATTGGAGATTGGGAACACCAGCGAGGCATATGACGAGCTTTTCCGTTATTTCAAGTTCCATGATCCATTCCACGAAACCGAAGATCGTTTGATGCAGACATTGGCCTATATTGATGTAAAAAACTTTGCCCATCGCATCAAAGGACAGGTTCACATGATTACAGGGCTGGATGATGATGTCTGTTATCCTGAAACGCAGTTTGCCATTTATAATCGATTAAAATGTCCAAAAGAGCATTTAATCATGCCAGAATATGCCCACGAAGCTATGAATGTTCAAGTCAATGATCGAGTCTATAATTGGCTCTGTGGTAGCAAGATTCCATTTCAGTATGTAGAAAAATAATAAGTTACAGAAGAAAACAATCAGTAGATCCGGGAGATTTACTGATTGTTTTGTGTTTGAAAGGGATCTAGTATAGAAAGAAAAACTAAAAATTTATGTACAATTGACTAAACTATAGCTTAAAACCATTGATACAACTGAATTAGAAGCATAAAGTACACTCTTTAAATAGTGTACTTTATTTTTGTTTTGTACATTATTTTAGAGTGTTATTTTGTATGTTTTATAGTGCATCATATAATCAAATCTAAGAAATTGATTTGTACATTTTTTACTCAAGTAACAGTAGAAGGAGTGACGGTTCAATTGTACATTTTATTTAAAATATTTATGGCTATAATAATAGTATTTGAAGCATAGATAAAGTAGATACAGTGGTATAATAGTGTCAAAAGACTTTCAGGAGAAATGAGATGAGATCGCATACAGTTATTCTAGGCGCTGGTGCTACTATTGCAGCAATTCCAGATGGTGATAAAAATGGGAAAAGCTCTTCAGTTATGAATGGATTGCTAAAAAAACTTAATTTAGAAGAAATTCTTGCCGGTGTTGAATTACAGACAAAGAGCGAAAATTTGGAAGATATCTATTCAGAATTATTTGAGAGAGAAGAGTGCTCTGAAATAGTTAGGAAGCTAGAAGAAAGACTCTATGATTATTTTGCTTCGTTGGAGTTACCTGATGAACCAACAATTTATGATCTTTTAATATTAAGTTTAACTAATAAAGATTGCATAGCTACGTTTAATTGGGACCCTTTACTTATACAAGCTTATGTTCGCTGTTCAAAAATTACTCTGAACCTGCCACAAATTCTTTTGTTTACATG
>BNJU01004579.1_pt1 | contig 27622 bp, 26 predicted proteins | sample 8539281 | NCBI WGS metagenome assembly BNJU01 (sample SAMD00202456, study PRJDB9452) | human saliva metagenome | isolation source: human saliva | place: Japan
AGCTGAGATTAGCTGACGGCGATGTTTATTATGACACAGCACGAGACCTGATCTCAGATCTTTAATCCAGACACGCTGGCGGCGACTGCTCAACGATCATCATTGAGGCGTCTATTGCGATACGAAGTTTTCGCCGGCATCCGGATCGAAGATCATTATAGATGCTTCCAGAGTTCATGACTCATCATCGTGACAACTCCAAACAGACGGAATGGTCGAAGCTTCCCATGATGAAAAGCAGCAAGATTGCCAACCTAGATTATGTTGATGATGCATGGTAAGGATAAAACCTGCAATCATCCGTATGCGTGAATATAAATGGGCTTTATGTCTCTGATATACCACAATCATATACAATCATACACAGGAGAATTAGAAACAAACTGATGCTGAGGCATAATTATCAAGATAGATGTGCTGAACATTGTATGATAGTATTTTCCCCATGCTGGAGCACGACAACAAGGGAACACCCATCAGATTAATGCCCGTCAAACAGTACCGAAGGACAACCAATGGTGTCGAAAACGAGAATAAGGACGAAAATCAGCTTGTATAGGGAGGTTGCAGGGTCAGACTTTAGTTAGTTCCCATATTTACCGCCATTGAATACCTCCAGATGGATTTTTATGCTCCCCACCATCCGCAAAGAGTTATCGTGCCTGGATGCTGTAGGTTGGATGTAGAGGAATACCATCTTCAAAAAGTCCACTCGTATTGACTTCCACCCTTACTCTTGTTGGTAATAGATACCATGCCTGGGGCAATGTCGTTGAGAGCGATTGAAAAATCAAAGTCTATAGTCATGGCGGAATCAACCCTGATGGTTTGCTGACTTGTCCTTTCCTCTACAGCATTCCACACTGCAAAGTTATTTTTGTGCTCACCAGCCTGAGTGAACACGACCTTAGCCGGAGTTCTCATTGAACCATTAAAAGCACCCTCAAAAAGTCCATTCATATGCATCAGCCCCATAACTCTCGTTTTTCAATTGAATAGTTACAGGTGAGGTTTTGTCTTCCGATGTCTCTATGGTGAATGCCGATTCGATAGGAACGGCAGTCTCTTTTGAGACAGGATGATAGCAAACTAAAAAAGCCATATCGCTATTGAGCGATATGGAATCTTGCTATTATGATTTTATTTTTTTATCTTATTCAATATCATTATTTCAATACATTTTCAAAGTTAGTTTCTTTTTAGAATCATAGTCACAAAAGGTTTGTATCCTCTTATGTATTGGAGGATGCCCATGCACATAAACCATCTAGGTCATAATATCACGTATTGTCAATTCCTAAATTTTTTCGCTTCTTTTTCCAGAAGTCATTTATATTATCAAAATCTTCTCTATACTCAAAAATCTTCATAAGGAGGTTCAAAACCAATGAAAATTATAGCCTGCTTGGCGATTCTGCAAAACATAAGATCCTGTTTTATCCTTCCGGCAAAAAGACATGCCTCTCTAATCTATCTTCTAGATGATTCCTCCAGTCCATTGTATTATCCCAGCTACTAAATTCGGATTATATCGCCCTCTTTAAAGTTTTTAGTGAGATATTTTGTCTCCCATAAAAACTATAACCATACATAGAGTTATATCTATTTATTGTATCCAGTGTTATATTTTTCCAAAAAGAAAGTTTCTAAGTTTCTCCTAAAGAGTTCTTTAGGCAAGGAGCATTCGCCACAAGGATAATACTTGCTGCATATATCTTTTTCTCATTGTCATTACCAGTATTACCAGTACGACATTCAAGGACATAATAACTGCTTTTGTCAATCATATTGCATCTTGATATAAAAAGATAAGACCTCCAAGGCAAAAATACTAATCCTCCTAAAAAGAACTTTCATATTCATAATCTTCCTTCTATTTCAATTTCTTTGATGTGAATCTTATACCCCCACGACTATTTTTGAAAGATGCACTAATGTCCTTGTTTTTACTCCTCCACCAACCATACGCCATCTTTCTTTAAGATAAACAATTGGCTCTACATCAAATTTGAAACCCTCAATGAGGTACGTTCCTCCTAAACGTCGGTTACTTCTTCTTGCTTTATTTCAAATCTTGGATCCCTTGAATCATACCAACCCTTATGCCAAATTCTCCTTGGATAAACTTAAAAAGAATCTTCATTCAAAGGAGCGACTAAAAGCATCTTACCACCACAATTTCTATGTATAAGTCAAATCCTTGATACTTGGCAAAAGAGCTGAATCTTAAAAGGCCCTTATTCCTGTATTTCTGGAGCTTCTAATTCATAAGAAATATTTTTCAAAAAGAGGTTCTCTTATTGCTTTAAACTTATATTCCTCTATAAGATCTTTTATTTTCTGTATAATATATATAGGTACCTGATTTCTCACATTCTCAATAAATGTCTACCAAGATATCCATATTCCTGTTGGTTTTATTCGTTCCATTTGTTTATTTATTTAATTGCGTGAAATTTATTATTTTTAAACACAGCCTCAGTACCTCTTGTCCATTGCTGCATACTTCCCAAAGTTCAGCGTCATCTTCAAAATCTATCCTTTGTAACAAATTCCATTCAGGTATTCCTAATCTACCATTGTTACCAGAGGTAAATCCTAGAAGTAAAACGGATAGACCCGACTTCTAATCTATATCGTTTTGTGGTTCAATATAACGCATATTAGCGCATAAAATTATATCTTTTGCCCGATAATATGATATATATTGTAACGCAACTTCATCTAAAAATAACTTTTACCCTCATCCCCAACAATTTTAAATGCTTTTTAGTTGAATCATTACAGACAAAAGTCTTGTCTTCTGATGATTCGTTTAAGAATGCAGACTTGATTGGAACAGCAGTCTCCTTTGAGACAAGAAATTACTATTATTCATTTTTGCTTATTTGATATTTTGTTATGCCATGCACCATGCAGATTCTCTTCAATATATGAATTATCTTTGAACAGATAGACTAATGGTTCTACATCAAAAACAAAATCAGAGATAGGCTGCTCTTCCCAAATAATTGGAGAAGAAGCGATGAATTTCATAGGAACTTCTATTCGGCTATCATCATGATCATATAACTTCAAATATCTTCTCGTTTTTACGTTCGTTTGGATATAGTATGAATAATCCATGCCATATATTCTCAATGTCATACTTGTACCCCAAGTAAATGCAATACATACGACCTTCATAGGCAGAATAAGGATACTCTGATCCATTTTTAAGGAATAGCTAAAATACTCCGCTTTTTGAGAATAACCTTGAATCAACTCTTCTTTCGTATAGATATACCAGAACCACATATTGTCATTATTACAGTAAGTATCTAATCGTAGTTCTTTCCATTTATTAAGATTCGCTTACCTACCTCTATTTTCATCATTTGATAACTATAAATTCTTCCTTCTTTTGAATACTGCATATAAAGTTTGCTTACCATCACGTGTTATCTTCCAAATTTCTGCTCCATCTTTAATGGATATTTTAGCCCCTTTTTCACCGTAAATTTGGGACCTGATTCTCCCTTTTATTCCAGCTAAAACCATGTGCTGCAAATGGATAATCCATATCTTCTGAAGTAGGGATGACAAGTATCTGAGGGCATCTTCGATTTAAATCGGATTACTCCACAACTATTTTTGAAAGATGCAACTTAATGTCCTTGTTTTACCCTCCACCAACCAAATACCATCTTTTTAAGATAAACAATTGGCTCTACATCAAATTTGAAGTCCTTTTATTGGAGTACGTTCCTCCCAAATGTCAGAAATTTCTTCTGTCGCCCTCATATATAGGATCATATCCCTGTCTTGGAAAATCTTTGAAATATTTCATTGTTTCTTCTAATGGACGAAGTATAAATTTGCTTTACTGAAGAATTTTCTACAAAGAAACTAAATCCCATATATTTAACAAAGGTTATTGCATTAAAGGCGCTTGAAATCTCTTTTTGAAACATATTTATAGCTTATTGTTTTTTATTTTGTTGCAAAAATCCTATTTTGCTCAACTTTTCATATTGGCACTTTCTATCATAATTCTGAATATATCAGGATTATCTGTTTTTATAAAAATAATACTCTGTGATAGATAGATAGCAAAAATTTCCTCGTTTGTACGTTCTCATAAAATTACTTTATAGATATAAATTTATTTTCTTTTCTCGCTAAATATTGCTTTTAATACTCTCTGCCATCGCTAAAAACTTCATATAACTCTGCTCCATCGTTTAGTTCGGCATAAAATTGGTTTCTAAATTTAAACTCAGGGACTCCAATTCTTCCTTGTTTTTCCTGATGTAAACCGTGTCCCTGTATAAGGATATTTGTTGTTATCAAGCAATTCCTCTCTCGGTATAAATAATTCCGAAGTTGATTCAGTCTTAAACCTAATCACACCACAACTACCATCTTCGACAAAAATTCATTAATTTCCCTCCATCATTTATATAATCCAAACGCAAACCAAAAATAAAGGTCGTCATAAGTTTTCAAATGTTTAGCATCAGATGCACGCGTTACAAAACCGCCAATGGTTGTATAGGGGTTTACTTTAAATAGTTGTTTATTTCATCTTTTGGTATCACTTTTGCATCAGCGTATTGGCATTTGGTTTAGGAATAGCATTTCGGATTCTTGCCAGCTTGCTTTTTCAGCTCCAGTCAAGGCTTTTACATTTTTCTGCATTATATAATGAAAATCGTCCATCGTTAAGCCTTCTTTTTTTAAGTAAATTAGGCAGCAAATCAATGAAACCACGTTCCTTGCTGATACTGGCAAGAGTGTATTTACTCGTAGCTTTTACAGTTTCAGATACGACCGCTGTTGCGCTTTTTCCACTCTTCCATAACTCTTCGAACTTAGTCGCTAGTTTTGAAGTCTTTGCATTCTGATAGACATTTTTGTGAAATTATCAGGTCGAGACTTCTGATGGAACGTATTACCACCTGCGGAACATTGGCAAGTGCATCTATTGCGAGTGTTGTGTTATATAATACATTCCAGGCATCATAAAAACTTGCATATTTAGAATCGTATTCGTCACTTTTTCCCAAGTTGTAGTCTTCCTTCTTTAGAGCTTCATCGACGCCAGCCACAAAACCTGCGGCAACAGTTGTGTATGCCGCCCATGAACCACCTGCTGTATATGGAGCTGTAAGTACAGCCGCAGTTATGGCTATACCGTTGCAGATACTTCTTAATGTCTGTTCACTCGCATTGTCATTCAGACTCTGCTGATAAATCGCGGCAACAAAAAGCAGGTACGATATATTCCTGTCCACTAACAATGCCAAGCTCCCTATAATTTCGTGATGCTATTAAGACAATCTGGCTCGAACGGAGAAACACTAAGATTTCCTTCTTGGAATGTTTCTTGGGGTACAGTCTTTCCCGCTTGTGTTACGACCTGTCCTTGCAGTCTTCCAAAGAAGTATTGTGCGAAATGGAATTTTCCGTCAGAGATGGAGATGCTCGGCTTTTTGTATATCTCCAGTGCGTATGGCAGATTGCCAAACATTCGTAGTATAGAATGCAGTACTTCCATCATCAGGTACGCCGAGACATATTGGATTAACTGATGCAACTGGATATTCATAAGAAGAAAATCCAGGTACGCCAATGCCATCAATAGTCTTTGTTGTAATGGGAATAGATAGCTGGTTATAATAAGCCTTAACCCATTCACTTAAATCGCCGATTAATGGTATTATGTCAGATGTAGTAACATCATTATTCCAAAAACCAGTAGAATAATTCCATAGGATTTCAAGCCATTTGTAGTTGTTGGCCATAAAGCCATCCTTAAGCAAACGTACTCTATCTTTTTCTGGCGTCGAATTGACTAAATGGTCAAGGAAGAAGCGGTCTCCTATATTGAAGTCGCCACTGAATTCCCAATTGCTGTCATCACCAGATAGTAGATTATTTTAATATTACTATCCTTTTTCTCAATACCAATATGCTCAAATAAAGCAAGGAGAATAATTTTTCTTCTAATATTTTTATTGGTTTCAGATGCACTATAAGATGATCGTTACCTTATTTTACTTTATCAAGTAAGGGTTTTAAAAGGTCTAACTGATTTTTGATTTCCATTACAATCAATGGTATTTTTATTATCTTCACTCATATTAATGCTGGATAGCAGTATTCCATGAGACTTCTCTTCTGTTGCTTTTTTTCTATACAATCAGGTTTAGCACCAGATACGTAATCAGCTATCCATTCATCTGTGGTACTAACATTTATTTGTTTTTTTATCTTATCAAAATCCTTAGATGTGTAATTTTTTTACATGTATGAATTTATACCAAACATAACAATCTGGATTTTTGAATTAGCCCAAACTGCGACCTTCCCTGTCACAGGTATGTCTGGGAACCTCAAAAGTTTCCTTTGTCATTAGTATAGTTTTTTCCCTGTCCATGTGTAGAAACTGCCATTCTTATCTTTAAACTTATAGATGAAATAAGATGTATCATTGTCAAATATTCTGCATATTCCTTTGGACGTTTTTTGTATAACTCGCCCATCAGGCGTAAATCCAAGATATTCTCCTTTTTAAATTAATTTCTCCATCCTTAGCTTTTTATCCATAGCAGTAAATACTGCAGGATTAGCCATGACATTCCATTGGAAAGCTGCTATATCTGTTCCATCCTTGTAGTCCAGTAAATTGTTTGTTGTGCCCTGTGTGTCTTTGCCATATTCTGCATCAAAAGTATGCTGCAAGGTGAAGATGCCATGTCCCTAATTCATGGGCTATGGTATGAACTATTTCTTCTGTATTAGGGCTGTTACCTGCGAAGATATACCCAAACCTGCTCTTTGCGAGGCATTTCACCCAGTAAACCGCCTTTTTTGTCCCTCAAGCCCCTGTAGCACCATTCAGCACGAATAAATAGGCACCATCCAATGTACCTGCTGCTTGCTGGTAAGTCTTTTTGCAGATTGAGCATCTCGGTACTTTCTTTAAGTTCCTTGTCATAGCCCCAAAAAGACTTGCCAACCGTGCTCAGCAATCCATCCTTTTCGCTCTCCACTTCCCAATCATAGTTTCCACGCATACTTTCATCGATATCTACCGAAAACTGCACTCCAACGGGATTATAGATGGTATTGAGTCCCTGCTCAATGGCTATCTTATCCAACTTTACCTCGTTGATCGGAACAAGTGTTATCTTATGCTGGTGCTTGTCATAGCTACCACGCAGAGTTTGCCAATAACTACTCCTTCCATAAACAGCAAAAACATCGTAGCTGGCACCTGCAGAAACAGATTTCAAAGTGATGGTCCAAGTCTGCTCTGTTTCATTAAGTCTTGCAGGTAGTGCTGCAGAATTAGGTTCAGAGACAAAACGGACTTTCTTTAGGTCGATATTCTTCAGCCCATCATACTTCGCCATCACTATATCATTTTTCACCCACTGGAACAAGTTTCCAAGGAGCAATATAACCCTTTGCAAACGGCTTGTAGAAGCGATCTACCTTAACACTCTTCTTGTACCACTTCTCCTGACCATCATCAAAGGCATATTTTCCCTCTCCGCGCTCAAAATGTATATAGCCATACTTGCTTGATAGAGATTCCATGTTGAAATCACCAACACGATCAACACGTTCACAATTAAGTTCTATCTTTTCGTTCTTATTCTCGTTTTCGACACCATTGGCTGTCCCTTCGGTACTTTTGTTTTGACGGGCTAATCTGATAGGTATTTCCCTTGTTGTCAGTAACCAGCATAGGGAAAATACTATCATACGAAGCATTTTCCGGCACATCTATCTTGATAGTCTGTGGATTACCCTCAGCATCGGTTGTTTCTAATTCTCCTGTATTATGATTGTATATAAATTGTGGTATATCAGGGAGCATAAAGCCCATTTTATATTCACGCATACGGATAGTTGCAGGTTTTATATCCTTACCGCCATCATCAACATAATCTAGGTTGGCAATCTTTGTCTTTTCATCATAGGAAGCTTCGACCGTTCCGTCTATTTGGAAGTTATCCACATTGATGCGGAGTCTGTCAAAACGAAGAGATACAGGAGCATCTATAATGGTCTTCAGTCGGGTTTTTCCACGGCCAGAGTACCAGCCGTCACCCAATGAGACAGCCTCAATGATGGTCATTGGGTAGTCGCCACCAATGGTAACAATATCCCCAGCTTTAATCCGCAAGTTAGGGTCCTGAGAGAGATCAGGTCTCACAGGTTCCTTTCCACAGTCAGCCAGCAACTCGTCATTCTGGCTACTGAGCATAAACTCATGTACGTCCGAAAAGACAGGACGATCATCCGTGCAGAGTGTACCCACACGCCATCTCGTATGTCCATCCCGGTTTCAATTGGGCAGTGTAAGGTATTCACCGGCAACACGTGTACTGCTCCATTCGTAAACATTTAGCTTAGTCTTAGGACGACATTCCACCACATACCCAGTTGTGCCAATAACCTTGTTCCATGAAAGTTCTACCTTGGCAAAGCGGGGAAGGGCTTTCAATCCGGTCGGAGCTTGACAATTGTCATTAAGATAGAACCAGTTGATTTCACTGAAGCCGCCATTCTCAAACATGCCGACTTCATCCACCCCACCACGGGCAGTGCCTGTACTTGCCAAGCATAGCGTCGATTTGGAAAAAGGATAGGTTCAAGATGGGTATAGGGTCAACGTTGTATTACGGGTACGAATACGATAAATCTCATTGCCATAGGCAAACGCAGATTGAGGAGCTGCACCATTGTCCGGCAGTTCCTTCAATACAAACTCATACTCTGTTCCGGCAAGTCCCTGATGGCGGGGCATCCACTGGAAACCGATATAGAGGGGTTCCGTGATGCCTATTGTGCATCTTTCTCCGGAAAAATTAAGCAGGGAGGCTTCTTTACATCAAGATAAGAGCGTCCACTGTGCCAGTCGGACAAAGCCCGTCCTGTATAATAGTCTATTACTTGAACGGAAAACTCTGTATATCCGACAGGAAGTTGCCCATTTCTCAGATTTCCGTTGGTTTGGAGGTTCGGAGGCTGTAGATAGGGGCGAGATCAATATTAGTCAGACGTGTCGGCACATTGGCATTGAGTTCCAATATTGGATAATTGCCCTCCTCACGACTTGAGGCAAGAAACCCTGTACTTAATCCTAATACGCAGTTTGGCTAAGAGAAGGTTGCTGCAAATCACGATTTAGAAAGAGTGACAATGAGTCTATCCCGGCTTCCACTATAATAATCCGACAGTAAGGACTTTAGAGATGGCCATTGAACGGTAGCATGAATTGGGTGTATTGAGCACAGCAAGGCTGTCCTACCCCTGTAAACAGGAGCAGGAGTAGTAACAAATATCTAACCAACCGATGATGCTTCATACTTGTATCGTCTCTATTTATATTTATAGCGTTTTCACCATCACCTTATCATGCGACTTCTAATCTATATCGTTTTGATATGATATAACATATTAGCGCATAAAAATTATATCTTTTGCCTGGTGATATGGATATATAATTGCAACGCAACTTCATCTAAAAATAACTTTTACCCTCATCCCCAACAATTTTAAATGCTTTGTTGAATCATTACAGACAAAGCCTCCCTTCCAGAGAATTCTATTGAGAATGCAGACCTCGATTGAAACAGCTGTCTCCTTTGAGACAAGAAGAGACTAGAAAGCCAACATGAATATTAGTACAGCCCCTATTCTGTAGATTATTCTTTTTCATATTTCTTTACCATCATATATCCTCTCGTTCAAAAGATATGCAAATTGTCTTTGATATCTTTGACATACAATTTATTACCGCTCATATACAATGGTTGGGGAGGCACTAATTGGTTTCTCGTTTCATCGAATTCTCTTCGCTGATGACTTCATATTCCCAAACAAGTTTGCGGGCTTTATAATCGAAAATACCAATCCAACGAATGTATCCAAAGTCCTCCTTTAATCCCCAAAAAGGTGAAATAATCTCCTTGAAGCATCGGACTATATATACTTCGATAAGTTCCTATACCCATGGGATCGGCTTCCCGAAAATCATACTGCTCTGTAACTGCTAACTGCTCAGTGTCGATGATTTGAAAAATCAAATCCACTCAACACTTACAATGTTTTTATCTAATGGTCGGAAAAACAATCTCCTAATCCCAAAGTCATTTCATAAGTAGAATCCTTGTCGGAAGGATTGCCCGATATCTTTTAACTACATCCTGTTTCCAAGTCCAAAGCTACCAACCTTCCAAAAATCTGTATAAAACCAAATATTGCCGTGAGCAATGCCTAAAATTTTATCTATTTTTATCGGTTTTTGCCAGGTTCTATTCTCGTCCTTCCCAATGAAGAGAGAAATTACAATTCGCTCCCCAGATAAAGTGATAAGCTTTTATGCTATTATTGTCCTCGGAAATGATTTTTATCAAAAATAAAAGAGAAATAAGTATTGAAAAAGATTGGTTTCTATACATACTTTATCTTCAAGTATATTATATGTAACAAATTGAAAGACATATAATCGTCTGAAAATTTATAAGACAAAAATCATTCTCTGCAAAAGCGATTGTCGGTAATGCTTATGTTTTTGGAAATCTCTTTCAATTGTAATGTATTGAGATTGTATATAATGTTTTTGTATAATCTCTATTGAAGAAAGAGATCATAGAATGGTTTATAAGCTTAATGTCATCGGCGTTGTCCATTATTTTTCTTGTTATTTACAAAAACAATGGCCAGCATCTCTGTAATACAAATTATTATCATCTACAACAAACTGTATTACATGTTCAATCTTTTTGATTTTTATATACTATTATTTTATTTGGTTATCAAGATAGAGTTGAATATATCTAGCGTTTTATTATTTATTTTACTCACAAAAACAATTTGGCTTGTACTTTGAAATCTGGATTTGACATCTGTCCAAAAACATTTTTCTCAAAGTTTCATTATTCCAAATAACTTCAAACACTTCATCTTTTATTATTTCCATCATTTAAAAACACTTTTTAGACGATTGATTATTTGCTCACGAGTCACTCTCTACCTCCTTATTGTATGATATAGAGATTGTCGAAGTTGTCGATAGCACCCAAATATGCCTTAAATTGCGCTAGATTCTTAAACATATTGCTAGCAGAGGAGTAGTTTTTTTGTGTCTATAAAAACACTAATTGATTTTTGTCTTAGGTCAAGAGCACTCCATTGAATATCAAACCTAAAAATCACCTGCATCATCTGCATGGGCAATAACATCTTCCAACTGAAGGCCTTTGAGCGTATTGTAGTATTTACTTTGGAATGTACTTTTGTGCATTGTGTATCACCTCCAAAGTAGTAGCACCAGCTTGCGTGAACACAACCTTATCTGGACTCTTCTGATTGGAACTGCTGAAGGCCTCCTTCACATGTCCATTCATACTCATCAGCCCCGTAACTTTCGTTTTTCAATTGGATAGTTACAGGTGAGGTTTTGTCTTCCGATGTCTCTATGGTGAATGTCGATTCTGATGGGAACGGCAGTCTTTGAGACAGGAAGAGACTAAACACGTTAACAGAACGAGTCGTATAAATCTACTAAGCATATTATTTTCTTCATATTTCCGCACTCCCAATAATACAATCATAGTTTTTGGTCCTCTTGAATTATCGCCAGCAAGAAGTCCAAAGTAGAACACGTATTTACACATTATAATAACAAAAAGGCATATCATTTCATCTGCAAATTCCATTCTATACGATATATATCCTGTTTTAGCATATACGTAAGAAACTTTAGTTTTGTTTGCAATAGAATCGATATCGGAACTCCTTTTGTTGTTAGGATATGTCAATCCAAAAGCAACAAACTTCTCAGATTTATTTTCTTTATATATATATATTGCTCTACGGTGTCGTGAAATTTTTATACAAACAAAATCTTCTCGATGAAAAATTTGTGATTGATTTAACTCCTAAACACTCTTTTTTCGTTTATTGAAATTTCCATCACTTTATTTTCTTTTAAATTGCGAATTTCTATTTTCCCTTCTAATCAGTTCTTCTAATATCTTCTAGAGAACCTAATTTGACTACCTTGTCCTGGTTGATTAAACCAAGGTATAATAGTACTGTTTCTACAGAAATATCTTCCAGAACAACAAGATCATAGAATTTGCATAATCAGTTTCATCACCTCTTAAGGCCTGACTTTTAAAAAGAAAAACATAGAACCATCACTCTTTTTAGGAGATGCAAATCCCCTCTGTGAATACCATCAACCAAACTTGCGCCATTATAGTCATATCTATCAAGAATTACTCCTCTCTTTAGGGTTACTTTATGAGACTCTATGAATCCATAATATGGTGGCCACCCATCATTAAGGTCATGGCGAATAAAGTATTCGTTCAGTTCTTCCATTGTTCATTTCCCCACAATAAAAAGGCTTCTTGATATTGTTTTCAGTTGCTCTTGAATGTCATCTTAAATTGTTCAAAAGCTACATTTCTGAATATTAGCTTGAGAATTTATCATATTTTATTGAGTTAGTTAGTTCTTGGCCTAATTCATTTTCTTCATGGATGCATCTATAACCTTATTTGTTGCCGGATCAAATCTACGAATGTGCAATTTATCTCCAACATAGTGCAAGATGGTTTTTCCCTCAATCTGTATTTCAGGAAGAAGTTTGCCTGCCTTTTTCACTTTCAACACAACAGAGACCTTTAGTCCTTTTGTTAATGACCTTGTTATATCTGTTACTTTGTCGCAGAGCTGTAATCCCTTAATGGCATATCTTACTCCACTCACCGACTGTGCCCAATGTCTCCAATATTTCTGCCCCTGCAGGCAAAGTCTCCCACAGCCATGACTGCTATTGGAACAACAGAGTACCTGCAGGTGAGCAAATTTGCATTCGTCTCCTACAAGGTCCATTAAAGCTGTAGTAGCCATATTCCAGGCCTTACATAAATATTGGTCTTGGTTGCATAAGATATTGCCATTCTCATCTTTAATTACAGCCTCTTGGAAACTAACCCATTGGTTATAAGCCGATTCTCTGCAATCTTCATGAAAGGCACAAGTCAAAAAGCTTAACAAGGTCTGGAACAGTCTCTATAGTACCTATAGTACCATTCCATAAACCGCAAAGAAAAGCAAATTTAGTATATTCTGTCTTTGCATATAGCTCTGAAAAATGCATTTATAAACTCGCATCTTCGTTATCTTTATCATCAGTTAACAAATAGGGAGACAACCTTTTGGTAGATAGTTGATTGCCCATTACAACTCCATACGGATTCTGGAATTTTGAGATATTTAAGACCCTTGCTCAATAAATCTGCAACTTCATATAGAATAATAGCTTGCGACGCCAAAGGTTCATTTTTAATTAGTTCACAGATATGGGATAGCTTATTCCAAATTTATCAGATGTCTCCATCCGTAAGAATTTGACTTTATTATCTTTAATGGTGAAGATAAGATGGAGATAGCTCTTTGTCTTTTTCTTTTTAAAGAATTGACTTCTTGAGTGTCCTCCATCTATACTGATAATGACAGATAAATCTTTTTAATTGCTCATTTGTGAGTATATTATTTCCATGATTAGATAGTTTCTTTTCATTTCAGATAATATGTCAGATTTAAATTTTGAAGCCTTTTCCAACAATGTGTATTTTGCACACTTTCTGCATTTTCTTTATAATCCCTTATTGGCATCTTAGAACCATAACATTTGACTACATCACTTTTTGGAAAATACTATTCTCAAAAATTTATAGCCTTTTATCTTAGTATGTCTGAGATCAGAGATTAATTGCTTAACATCTGACCACATAGCATTATACACGCGTCCGCAAGCTCTTCCAGTCCAATTTATAAAGTGGATTATGGTTGATGCGGGTATCTGCTGCTCATCAACTTCTCTTATTTGGAGTTGTTCTCCTTATGATAAAAGCCTTTCTCAGTTCTGTTATATAGTCATAGAATTTACCTTTTTCTTTTTATACTGTAAATTGTCCATTAGGAGCTTTTTATTGTTGTGTCCTTTCCGTAATATTGGAATTATCATAAACAAAGAGAGCCCAATCAGGAGTTAACCAAATGGGAACCTTTTTCACCTAATTTTCCATCGTTAGCTTTATCCATAATAGTGAAAACAGCAGGATTAGCCTATAACGTTCCATTGAAAGCTACGAGGTCTGTTCCTTCATTGTAGTCAAGTAAAATTATTCGTCATCTTTGTACCTTTTTCCATACTCGGCATCAAAGGTATGCTAAAGTGAAGATACTATGACCCACTTCGTGAGCAATGGTACGAACCAATGAACTTGTATTATAGCCGTTAGCTGTAAAGATATAGCTAAATTGACTCTTGCGAGGCATTTCACCCAACAAGTCTTTTATTTTGTCCTTCAAGTCCCTTGGCTCCATTTAGAACAAATAGGTAGACGCCGTCAAGTGTCCCTAGCTTCCTGCTGGTAAGTCTTCTGCAGATTGAGCATCTCTGTACTCTTTGAGTTCTTTGTCATAACCCCAAAAAGACTTGCCAACCGTGCTCAGCAATCCATCCTTTTTCTGCTCTCCACTTCCCAATCATAGTTTTCACGCATCTCTCATCGATATCTACCGAAAAACTGCACTCCAACGGGATTATAGATGGTATTGAGTCCCTGCTCAATGGCTATCTTATCCAACTTTACCTCGTTGATCGGAACAAGTGTTATCTTATGCTGGATGCTTGTCATAGCTACCACGCAGAGTTTCACTAATAACTACCTTCATAAACAGCAAAAACATCGTAGCTGGCACCTGCAGAAACAGATTTCAAAGTGATGGTCCAAGCCTGCTCTGTTTCATTAAGTCTTGCAGAAAAGGCAGAATTAGGTTCAGAGACAAAACGGACTTTCTTTAGGGTCGATATTCTTCAGCCCATCATACTTTCGCCATCACTATATCATTTTCACCCACTGGAACAAGTTTCCAAGGAGCAATATAACCCTTTGCAAACGGCTTGTAGAAGGATCTACCTTAACACTCTTCTTGTACCACTTCTCCTGACCATCATCAAAGGCATATTTTCCTCTCCGCGCTCAAAATGTATATAGCCATACTTGCTTTGATAGAGATTCCATGTTGAAATCACCAACACGATCAACACGTTCACAATTAAGTTCTATCTTTTCGTTCTTATTCTCGTTTTTCGACACCATTGGTTGTCCTTCGGTACTTTGTTTTGACGGGCTAATCTGATAGGTATTTCCCTTTGTTGTCAGTAACCAGCATAGGAAAATACTATCATACGAAGCATTTTTCCGGCACATCTATCTTGATAGTCTGTGGATTACCCTCAGCATCGGTTGTTTTAATTCTCCTGTATTATGATTGTATATAAATTGTGGTATATCAGGGAGCATAAAGTCCCATTTTTATATTCACGCATACGGATAGTAGCAGGTTTTATATCCTTACCGCCATCATCAACATAATCTAGGTTGGCAATCTTTGCTTTCTTTTCATCATAGGAAGCTTCGACCGTTCCGTCTATTTGGAAGTTATCCACATTGATGCGGAGTCTGTCAAAACGAAGAGATACAGGAGCATCTATAATGGTCTTCAGTCGGGTTTTTCCACGGCCAGAGTACCAGCCGTCACCCAATGAGACAGCCTCAATGATGGTCATTGGGTAGTCGCCACCAATGGTAACAACATCCCCGGCTTTAATCCGCAAGTTAGGGTCCTGAGAGAGATCAGGTCTCACAGGTTCCTTTCCACAGTCAGCCAGCAACTCGTCATTCTGGCTACTGAGCATAAACTCATGTACGTCCGAAAAGACAGGACGATCATCCGTGCAGAGTGTACCTACACGCCATTCGTATGTCCATCCCGGTTTCAATTGGGCAAGTGTAAGGTATTCACCGGCAACACGTGTACTGCTCCATTCGTAAACATTTAGCTTAGTCTTAGGACGACATTCCACCACATACCCAGTTAGTGCCAATAACCTTGTTCCATGAAAGTTCTACCTTGGCAAAAGCGGGGAAGGGCTTTCAATCCGGTCGAGCCTGACAATTGTCATTAAGATAGAAACCAGTTGATTTCACTATAACCGCTGTTCTCAAACATACCCACTTCATCAACACCGTCACGTGGCTATGGCCTGCACCTGCCATGCATAGCAACGGTTAGGGAAGAGAACAGGTTCAAGATGGGTATAGTTCAACGTCGTATTACGCGTACGAACACGATAGATCTCATTGCCATAGGCAAAGGCGGACTGCGGAGCAGCTCCATTATTAGGAAGCTCTTGAGCACAAACTCATACTCTGTGCCTGCAAGTCCCTGATGACGGGCATCCATTGAAAAACGAAGATAGAGCGGCTCGTGACTCAATCTGGGCATCCTTTTTCAGGAAAGTTGAGAATAGGAGGTTTCTTCACATCCAAATAAGACCGTCCCGTATGCTAGCTGAAAGCGTTCGTCCTGTATAATAGTCCACACTTGCACGGAGAACTCCAGTATATCCTGTGGGTAACTGACCGCTATGCAGCCTGCCGTTAATCTATAGGTTCTGTGGTTGAAGATAGGGGACAGATCTAGATTGGTCAGGCGGGTCGGGACATTTGCACTGAGTTCCAACATCGGTAGTTGATTTCCTCACGGCTGGTGGCAAGAAAACCTGTGTTCTTAATCTTAATGCGTAGTCTGGCAAAGAGTAAAAGGTTGCAGGTCGCGGTTGAGCAGATTGACAATTAGTCTGTCACGGCTTTCACGAGAGTAATCAGACAAGTATGGACTTTGGGGTGATGGCATTGGACATTAGTATGAACAGGATAGTATTGGGCATAGAGTTTGCTGCCTCCTAAGAAACTTAGGAGAAACGTTAGTAAAAGAACTTTGAGTAGCTCTAATTGTCTAAAATACGTCCTATTCATACTTTTAGTCCTTGATTGTTTGCAGGGCTTACCTTTCCTCTATCTCATTCCATTATTTTTGTACTCACCTATCTGTGTAAATACAACCTTTCCGGGACTTTTTAGCCGGTTATAATTATTGTGTCGAAACCTCTTTAAGTAGGTTCTGCACCTTCTCTATTTTGTAAAGAGAGAATTTTCGTTCTTTCTTCAGGAACCCTCTCAAACACCCTGTATCATAGAAACCTCTTAGCAGTTCAAAAGCCAGCGGTCAAATCTAAATGAAATTGCTTGGTATTTTCTTGTTCGACAACTTTAATGGCTTTTCTTAACTCCTCAAAGGAGGCAAAATGTAGTTGCCAGCATAGAATATATTGTATGTCTAAAAGAATATTTTGAGCTTCATGTATGTTGGCCTTATTAAAAGCTTCATTCTTCATTTTTATTTTTATTTGTTATTTATATCAAACTCCTCAAAAGTATAAAAGTCTTCCTGTTTTTAAATCTTTGATACTTTTTAATCCAAGCTGTGGGATAATCCATAGGAAGTACAGCTGATCCGCTCCTCCTTGTACTGTAGCATATTCTTCTATTTTTCCTACATAAAGTAGTGTGATTTTTGGAATTATAATCTCAGCTCCAAAATTGCATACTATTCCATTTCTTCTAGTAAAGCTAGTTCTTGCCTAATTGTCGGGCACAGTTGAGACATAACTACCTAGCAACTTGTGCACTGCCTCCAGCGTCTATAAAACAACCAAGTCTAGTAGTTGTTTCTACTGTATAGTAAAGCTCATCTTTAAATGTATTTATAATGTTTTGAGGAAGCGATTTTTTCAAAGGAACAATACGATATGTAGACTCAGCAATTCTGAGTTTATATTGCGGGAATACTTTTTGACTGTTTGCTCTCATTAAAGCTTTCTCAGCTTATTTGTTATTTCATCAAAATGGTCTAGTTCTTTCTGAGAAACTTTATTTTCCACCAATATCTTGCGAACCTTTTGAGACATTTTCATTTGCTGCTTGCAAGCTGCTATACGCAATATATAATATCAATACCCATGCTCAGCGCAAAGTATACTTTGATAAAGTCTCCGCCCCATGATTGTGTTTCAATGTAAGCTCTCAGGGACGAGTTATCAAAAAATAGATGGGTGGCATCGTTCAATAAACCTGTCCAAGCGATTGCACGGGCAACTTTTCCCGTGTTGTTTAACAATATGTAAGCAGACCCATAAACAGCTGTGGACTGCAATGCCCCAATTGATGGCGTCCTCCAATCGTCTTGCCTCCTGCTCTGAGGCAAGGTGATACATGTATATAGCTGGTACAACAGAATATTGATTATCGTTCACATTCGCTTCCTGTGTGAAGAATAGATATACAGGCGACAGGGGATCGTGGGAGGCTTTCGGTGTAATCGGTATAACCTGTGTCGGGAAACTGCTACTTGTATTGCCCCACAAATCAAACATCTGATTATTTCGTCGCCCATAATTTTGTATGCTCACCTGTAAGGATAAAAATATTTTCTTTCTTGTAGAAAGGATTAAGTCCTTCTGGTGTTTTTATTCCATAAGCACTGAAAGCTTCCAATATCTTATTTAATAAAAGACGTCGGTTTTCCTCACTGTCTATTTTCGAGTACAGATCAAGAGTTACATTCGGATGAGTTTTAAGTTCTTCATATAGGTTTATCTTATTTTTATATGAGAGATAATATTTAGTGCAGCTTTTTCTTCATCTGTATCGAACTGCCTGCACAAACAATATTTTCATAACTTTGATTGGACATGTCACAACCAGATAAAACTGTAAGATGTTGCAGTAACATATTATCATCTATCGCATCCAGCACGAAATCAGGAGCTGTCTCATATATAATATCTAATTTGTACAGTTCTCTCCGCTTTGTTCAAAGCTTTACGATACAAAATCAACGATGACTTCTTTGTGGAATGCTCTCATATCCTAAATAATCAATAAGACTTGCAAATTCCTCGTAATTGTAACACCATAGCTTAATCGCTTTTTCTTCATCATCTTTTCTTCCTGCATATGAGAAGATAAGGTTTAAATCCAGTATGGTATTTTTTCTCAAAAATCCAAGTCAAAGTTAATTGCATTGGTAATGTTCTTTTTCATTGACAGAAAAGTCCACAGTACCACTACTTCCTAACTCTGCATAAATCTGAATTTTCTGTTCTTCTGATACAGCCATCTCAAGGGGAACATCGAAAAACCCGAATCCTTTATAGTAAGCATCTTTGTTGTATTGTACTTCTGTTTTTGATCTATTACCTTTATCCAGTCTAACAGTTTCTTAATCTCAACATAATGGCTTTGTGTCTCTTCTGTTTTGTCTGCAGCAGTGAATATGGCAGGACTTGCCATAACATTCCCATTGGAAAGCAGCAAGCTCTGTTTTTCTTGTAATCAAGAGGATTGCTGAGATAATCAAGGAGATTATTAGTCTTTCCCTGTGTCCCTTTGCCATACTCTGCATCAAAAGTATGCTGCAAGGTAAATATACCATGTCCTAATTCATGGGCAATGGTATGAACTATTTCTTCTGTATTAGGGCTGTTACTTGCGAAGATATACCCGAATCTACTCTTGCGAGGCATTTCACCCAGTAAATCGCCTTTTTGTCCCTCAAGTCCCGTAGCACCATTCAGCACAAATAAATAGACACCATCCAATGTACCTGCTGCTTGTTGGTAAGTCTTTTTGCAGATTAAGCATCTCGGTACTTTCTTTAAGTTCCTTATCATAGCCCCAGAAAGACTTACCAACCGTGCTCAGCAATCCATCCTTTTCGCTCTCCACTTCCCAATCATAGTTACCACGCATACTCTCATCGATATCTACGGTAAACTGCACGCCAACAGGATTATAGATAGTATTGAGTTGCTGTTCAATAGCAGATTCATCTAACTTAACTTCGTTTATCGGAACAAGAGTTACCTTATGCTGCTGTTTGCTATAGCTCACCACACGAAGTTTGCCGATGACTACTCCTTCGTAAACAGCAAAGACATCATAGCTGGCACCTGCAGCAACAGATTTCAACGTGATAGTCCACGTCTGCTCCGTTTCGTTAAGTCGTGCCGGTAGTGCTGCGGAATTAGGTTCAGAGACAAAACGGACTTTCTTCAGGTCTATATTCTTTAGTCCATCATACTTTGCCGTAACAACATCATTCTCTCCCATAGGAACAAGTTTTTCCAAGGTGCAATGTAGCCTTTGGCATAGACTTGTAGAAGCGGTCTGCCTTGACGCTCTTCTTATACCACTTCCTGGCCGTTATCAGGCATATTTTTCCCTTCCACGATCGAATTCTATGTATCCGTATTTCCTTGACAGGGACTCTGGGTTGAAGTCTCCAACACGATCTACACGCTCGCAGGTGAGTTGTACTTTTCGCTTTTTACCATCGCTGCCGACATTGTCACCTGCTCCCTCTTCTGTGCTGTGCTCTGCTGCACTGACCTGATAGCTGTTCCCTTTGCTATCGGTAACAAGCATTGGGAAAAATACGCTCATAAGAGCCATTCTCAGGTACATCTACTTTTGATGGTCTGTGGATTATCATCAGCATCGGTTGTTTCTAATTCTCCTGTCTTGGGATTATATATAAATTGTGGTATATCGGGGAGTGTAAAGTCCATTTTATGTTCACGCATACGGATAGTAGTAGGTTTTTATATCCTTACCGCCATCATCAACATAATCAAGGTTGGCTATCTTCCCTTCTTCTCATCGTAGGACGTTTCTACCGTACCGTCTATCTGAAAGTTATCCACATTGATGCGTAGACGGTCAAAACGAAGCGCAACAGGAGCGTCAATAATGGTTTTCAGTCGGGTCTTGCCACGTCCAGAGTACCAGCCGTCACCCAATGAGACTGCTCTCTATTATGGTCATAGGGTAGTCACCACCAATAGTAACGATGTCTCCGGCGTTTATCCGTAAGTTCGGCTCTTGTGACAGCTCTTTCCTCACAGGTTCCTTTCCACAGTCAGCCAGCAACTCTTCATTCTGTTTGCTGAGTGTAAACTCACTGACGCCAGAGAATACCGGACGGTCATCCGTACAAAGCGTCCCCACACGCCATTCGTATGTCCATCCCGGTTTCAACTGGGCGAGTGTAAGGTGTTCACCTATTATCTGGGTTCTGCTCCATTCATAGGTGTTGAGCTTGGTCTTGGGGCGACATTCCACAATATAGCCTGTGGTTCCTATGACTTTATTCCATGAAAGGTCCACCTTGGCAAAACGAGGAATGGCTCTCAAACCCGTCGGTGCCTGACAGTTGTCATTAAGATAGAACCAGTTGATTTCACTATAACCGCCGTTCTCAAACATACCCACTTCATCAACACCGTCACGGGCTATGGCCTGCACCTGCCATGCATAGCAACGGTTAGGGAAGAGAACAGGTTCAAGATGGGTATAGTTCAACGTCGTATGACGCGTACGAACACGATAGATCTCATTGCCGTAGGCAAAGGCGGACTGACGGATCAGCTCCATTATTAGAAGCTCTTTGAGCACAAAACTCATACTCCGTGCCTGCAAGTCCCTGATGACGGGGCATCCATTGGAAACGGATATAGAGTGGCTCTGTTATTCCTATTTGTGCATCTTTCTCGGGGAAATTAAGCAAAGGAGGTTTCTTTACATCAAGATAAGACCGTCCCGTATGCCAATCAGAAAGCGTTCGTCCAGTATAATAGTCTACCACTTGCACAGAGAACTCCGTATATCCGGTGGGTAACCGTCCGTTACGCAGCCTGCCGTTAATCTGTAGATTCTGTGGTTGAAGATAGGGGACAGGTCTATATTGGTCAGGCGGGTCGGGACATTTTGCACTGAGTTCCAGCATCGGGTAGCTGATTTCACGGCTGGTGGCAAGAAAACCTGTGCTCTTAATCTTAATGCGTAGTCTGGCAAAGAGTAAAGGTTGTTGCAGATCGCGGTTGAGCAGATTGACAATCAGTCTGTCACGGCTTCCGCTATAATAATCCGACAAGTAAGGACTTTGGAGGAGACGGCCATTGAACAGCGGCATGAATAGGGTAGTATTGGGCACGCAAAGGCTGCCCTACCCCCGTAAACAGGAGCAGGAGTAGTAACAAACACCCTAACCAACCGATGATGTTTCATACTTGTATCGTTCTATTTATATTTATAGCGTTTTTGCCATCACCTTATCATGCGACTTCTAATCTATATCGTTTTGATATGTAACATAACGCATATTAGCGCATAAAATTATATCTTTTGCCCGATGATATGATATATAATTGCACATGACTTCATTTAAAAATAACCTTTACCCTCACCCTCAACAATTTTAACATTTTTTAGTTGAATCATTACAGAAGAGTCTCGCCTTCTGATGATTCTGATTGAGAATACAGACTTGATTGGAACAGCTGTCTCTTTGAGACAAGAAGAGACTAAGAAAGCAAACATAAGTATGAATATATTCCTACTCTGCATCTTAACTTTTTTTCATATTTTTCTTTTTCATTGTATATCCTCTCTTCAAAGATATGCAAAATTATCTTTGATGTCTTTAATATACAATTTATTACCGCTCATATACAATGGTTGGGGAGGCACTAATTGGTTTCTCGTTTCATCGAATTCTCTTCGCTGATGACTTCATATTCCCAAACAAGTTTGCGGGCTTTTATAATCGAAAAATACCAATCCAACGAATGTATCCAAAGTCCTCCTCTTTAATTCCCAAAAAGGTGAAATAATCTCCTTTGAAGCATCGGACTATATACACTTCGATAAGTTCCTATGCCCATGGGATCGGCTTCCCGAAAATCATACTGCTCTGTAACTGCTAACTGCTCAGTGTCGATGATTTGAAAATCAAATCCACTAACACTTACAATGTTTTTATCTAATGGTCGGAAAAACAATCTCCTAATCCCAAAAGTCATTTCATAAGTAGAATTTTGTCGGAAGGATTGCCCTGATATCTTTTTAACCACATCCCCCTGTTTCCAAGTCCAAAGCTACCAACCTTCCAAAATCTGTATAAAACCAAATATTGCTGTGAGCAATGCCTAAAAATTTTATCTATTTTATCGGTTTTGCCAGGTTCATATTCCGTCCCTCCCAATGAAGAAAGAGGAAATTGCCAAAGAATTTCATCTTGAAAATTTGCTCTTGATAAATGTGTTTTAGTATAAGTAATCCCGTAGTTGTCTTCCAATATATTAAAGAAATGTTTAGAAGAGAAAAACATCCATAAAAGTTATTGTCTTTGTAGTGGAATACATCGTTTGTATCTTCATAAATAAGATGTTTATTTATAGATACTATTTGTGCGTTATGTACAACAACCTCAATCTTACCAGTTTTCAAAGTCATAGGAAAAACTATCATTAGTATCCCATTTATTAAATAGAATAACACTTTTATTTATAAAGTAATCGGACACGCCTTCATACCAATATTCTTATTATTTAAATATAATTCGTGCTTTCTTAATTCTTTTCCCCAGAATCAAAAATCAACCAATTATCCTTTAATTGATAAGTACTCACCCTTTTACAATATTTCTCTCCTGTATTTCATACTATTTGGTAATTAAAAATTGAATTAAACATTCCATAATTATTACTATTGATATCTTTACTAAAAACTTTCTAATGCTTTCTTACGCATAAGCTCTTCAAAAAAACATTTTTTTCTTAAAGTTTCGTTCTTCCAAATTACTTCGAAAATTTCGTCTTTATTTTTTCCTTTATTCAAAAACATTTTTAGACGACCGATTATTTGCTCACGAGTTACTCCCTCTACCTCCTTGTTGTATGATATAGAGTTGGTCGAAGCTGTCGATAGCACCCTAAATGCCTTGAATTGTTTTAAATCTCAGTGTTATTAGAAGTTTATGACTTCTCTGTTTTCAAGTTCACCATTCTTATCAATCATTATTTGAAATTCAGGTCTCTTCTATTAGTTGTTCTTTTGATGGTAATTTCTCTGGAATAAAAAGAAAAACAATGTCGTCATCTTCTATTAATTTTACATATCCATTTTCCTGCCACTTCAACAAAATAGGTCTAATATAATTATCTCGAATATTTTCATTCAACACATCTAATAAAATTCCAATCAACAATTGGAGACATCAAATAAATATTATCGTGATAAATATAATTTTATTATTATTATTAATCTACTACGTTTCATAACTCATGTGTTATTTGAAGGTTATGACTTCTCCTGTTTTTAGATTTATCATTCTTTAGTTCCGCTATTAGACTGATGAGACATTATACTCGATGGCAAATTCGTTATTTTTAAACTTATTGTCTTCGATAATTTTTTACGATACCCTTTTCTTCAAGAACCAATAAAATAATCTTTTTAAGAGACTCTGAACATTTCTATTGTTTGTAAAGTCTTCTATAGACCAAATGCTACCCAAATTTCTAGTAGAAAAACTCCAGTTTGTGTAGAAACTCTTTTTTTAATTTTATCATAAATATCAGTGACTAAATTTAATTATCTCCCAGTTTCCAAATTAATTAGTCGGTTGACTTTTATTTGGCTATTGGTTATAAATTGTGAACCACCTCCTTCCAATTTTAGACCTTTTATTTCTGGAAAAACTTTTACATAAGACTTCTTTATATTCTGCACCCATGTATTTACCATTGGGTATTCTTATATCATCAATTTTGATTCCCATCAAACTCAGCAAGCCAAGTCTGTTTCTGTGGCAATTGTAATTTTGCTGAATAGTAACTGCATCATCGTATTTATCTAATGAAACATAAGTAGGATATTCTTTTGAGCAGCATCAATTATTCCTTGATTCCCTTAATTTGCAGCATAAATTTAGGAGGAACTCCAAGTGTCTGAGAAACAAAGTTCTCAAAACACTTGGATATGTCAGAAATTTCACCCTATCTTGGTGCTGCAAAACATAACAAGTAAGCAAAAAAACTGACATGACAAAGATAGCAATTAAAAACGAGAATATCACTTCTTTCGGTGGAATTTATCATATTATGGACGTTTTCTCAAAGTTGGGCTTTGAAAGACAAGGATGGCAAGCGACAGACAGATATCTTCGGAGTAATATACATACCGCTGTATCCTCACTAATAACTGGATGTCTACCGAGAAAGACATCTATTACATTTTTTATAACGAGCGTGGAGCAAAGCGAAAAGAACTTCGACATACAGAACAATGACTTCGGATGGTCGCATCTGCCTTTTTCCTTTATGGCTGAGAACATGGTTTTCATGATGGTTACCGCCATGCTGAAGAACTTCTATCTCTATCTCGTCCGTCATATCAGCGATAAGGTCAAGCCATTGAAAAAGACAAGCAGGCTGAAAGCCTTTATCCTGCATTTTGTCAGCGTGTCAGCAAAATGGGTGCGAACTGGAAGGCAGAACGTTCTGAACCTATATACAAATAAAACCTACTACGCTGAGGTCTTCATTGAATGAACAGTATTTCTTTGTGGTTATCATACTTCCCCATTGGTTTGGGTGGGGGATTTTATCTCAGGGAAAGACCCAAGAAACTGCGAAGCACCTCATATCAACATATAGAGTCCCAAAAAGACATCTCAACATATAATCATAAGAAAAATACTGCGGAAATTACAGTCTAATAAAAATGTTTATCGGACAACGATTTTTCCCATCCTATTGTGGTTATATGTCATGTTTTTGTATTTCCCAAACCATCTAATTATAAAAAGTATCCTTCTTCTAATGAAAGTTCTTTTAGAGCATTATCATTTATTACTTCCAATTTGATAGGATAAGGGAAGTTCCAATTGTCAATAAATAGACTTCGATAATTGGGTATCTTATGACTATGCAAGAGCTTTTGTTTGTTCAATAAATCTCCTGATTGTTTTAAATTATACTAGCACTATCAGTGCCCATTCCAAAAGAAATACCCATTAAGTTTTTGAAGAATCATAAAAATCATTGGGCGGAAGATGACATACTGCTTACTCCTTCTTGTTTTAAAACGAAGCTCATATAATACTGAAGGGCGTTTTTCAATATAGTTATGAAGAAATTTCTTTAATCCCGCATTCTTTATAACATTTGTATCAACATAGCCTCCTTAGATAATAAGGAGAAGCCTTTTGAGAATTCTAACTATTCTATTTTCATTAGTGATAAGAAAAGCTCGTTGAATTGGCTCCGTTATACCTTTGATTGGAAAACATTTCTAGTAGCCATCTATTTTGCCACTATATAAGACTTTTTGTATCTACTATATATGTCCTATCTAAACTATCCGTTTGGAAATATGTTATTAACTTTCCATTATAGATATAATAACCATCAATCATGTCTGGGTCATAAGCACCTAACCCTGTCATAAATAACAAAGTTATAATTATTAATTTTAGTACACTTGTATTTTGTATCACATTATATTCTGGATTCTCTTTGGAAAATTGGTTAAGCACATACTGTAGAGATGGGGAAAATGGTTCCTTTTTGATTGTACAACCCGAAAGTGCAAAAATAGAATAGGGACCAAAAATCGTTTTCGTTATATTATCTATAGACATAGTTTCTTATTCGTTGAAAACTTGGATTAAAAAGGATTTATCTTTGACTTTTGAAGATTATACTGATCTTTTGGCGTATATGAGACTCCGCTTCTTCAAAGAATATTGCAAGAGTCCTTTATCTTTACTCCATATTACTTGTTTAAGACCAATAACTGGTTGATCTCCTTCATTTCTATCCATTTGCCTGATATCTACACAAATACAATCCTTGTATTTGCGCTTCCTTACTCTCAAGGGTTCTAGGATTCATTGAGGGTAGCTATCCAACTCCATTCGCAAAAAGTTGCAACTGTTTGTTAGAGGACCATCTTCTTCATTCTCTTTATCTCAAAGCTTATTAAGAATGTGTCGGTAGAATGCAACAAAGTCATATCAACACTTGCAATACCATCATATTCATGTCCCACCTCTATCCAATTATGTCCCTCGGGGTCAAAAAGGAAACGTGTTTTTAGGATTCCATATTTGAATATCTTTTACTATCAAAGTATCTGTATCGTCAGTATTTGAAACATAATAGATGCTATCATTTATCTTGTAATGAGTTATCCAACTCAAATCTTCATTTGTTAGCTTTACTTTATGAACATAAGGTATTATACAACAATAACGAGAAGATAATTATTAAATATACTATTTTTCTTCATTTCTTTTCACCATAATAATAATCCCTTAATTCCGCAGCACAAATTCTTGTAGAGAACTCCAAGTGTCTGAGAAACAAAGTTCTCAAAACACTTGAATATGTCAGAAATTTCACCCTATTCTTGATGCTGCAAACATAACAAGTAAGCAAAAACTGACATGACAAAGGTAGTAATTAAAAACGAGAATATCACTTCTTTCGGCGGAATTTATCATATTATGGACGTTTTCTCAAAGTTGACTGAAAAACTTACCGAATCAGTATTGGGTAAACGTGAAGTAGCGGCAAAGCGTTCTGTTATGGAAAGTATTTTTCAGTCTCTCTTCTGCTCACCTTTGTGGTGGAGAATGCCTTGAGGACATCAATGCGCTTTATAGGGCAGTTCAAGCAGAAACCTGACACGCTATTACCCAGTGCCGACACTGTAGGCGGACTAAAGGAGCTACTGAGAAGAATGTATCTTGATAAACTTGTAATAAATGTAGTATATTCTTATTT
>BNJU01004796.1_pt1 | contig 27601 bp, 41 predicted proteins | sample 8539281 | NCBI WGS metagenome assembly BNJU01 (sample SAMD00202456, study PRJDB9452) | human saliva metagenome | isolation source: human saliva | place: Japan
AGGCCGCGCAAGGGCAGGCGCGGGCATACCATCCGCGCGTACCGCAGTGCCAGCGATCGCGCGCCGATGTAGCCGATGAACACCGATCGCCAGACCGACCAGAGCAGCAGGATGGGGCCAGCGCGACGGTGAGGAGCTCAGTGAACCGATGGTGCCCAGAGCACGACATCTATGTCGCCTTAAGCGCAGCGCGCAGCCGGTGGCGGTTGCCAGTCGCCGCTCCCTGCCTGCTCCGACGTCGTCGGCCAACCGTGCCGCATGTCAACCAAACCGCTCGGACCCGGGTCAACAGTCCTGAACTCGACCCCCGACCAAGCGGTCACCGAGAAGAGACCAACGGCACGGCGCCTGCTACCTGAGTGAGGAGGCACTGCGCGGGTGCCACGCTAGCAGACGGAAAGCAACCTGCGTGGCATCGAACCGACCAGCCTGCCGATCCGGCCGTCGCCCTTCGCCCTCCCCTGACCGCCGTCATCGCGGCAGGCTCCTGCCACGGACGGTCCCGGCCGCCACGCGGGAGAAGACCGCCGACGGCCCTGCCCACCCTGCGCTCCGAACGGTGCTGCGCGCCGTCGGACGCCACACGGCTCGGGAACGTCATGGTGAGTGCCGGTGCCGTTTCGTCATGGTGCTCGCGGGCCGCTCATCAACCGCCCATGCACTACGTGCGCACTGTCGGCGACGTCATCGAGGCGGCCTCCCCCACGAACCCAGGTCGTCCGCGTCACGCCTCTGCCGGAGGCTCCCGTCACGAGGCCGCCCCAGCCTCGGCCTGGAAGGTCCTCCATCGACGCCGGCGACGGTCTGGTGAGGCCACCCGACCGGTCCGGTCAGCGGCATCACCTGCCGGTGCGCGTCATCGTGCCGTCGGCCACAGGCCCGATGACGGCCGCACCTACAACGTCATCGAGGCATCCACGGCTGGGTCGGTGACCCAGTCCCGGTGACGGCATGGCTCGCCTGCGGTAAGGCCCAGGAGGCGATCGACGCCGGCCGCATCCCGCCGTCGATCATGGTGATCCCGGTCAACGTGGACGGCAGTCACACGACTGTGTCAACATCGCCGGCCGCCCGCCCGTGGAGACCTGACTGGCCGAGGAGATCCCGCATGATCCAGGCCACTTCCCCAATGTTCCACACAGCGGCCGGCTGGATGCTGGTATCTCAGCGGCGCCTACTGCGCGCCCGACCGCCTGCGACGTCCCGCAGCGATTCGGCTCGGTGTCGCGTCCGCTCGACCACCCAGATGAGGGCACTGGTCACGGGGCAAGCAGCCCAGGCGCAGAACGCCGTCCACTACAGCGCAAGCCCGACGGCCTGCGCTTACGTCATGGGGCCCAGGACGACTCCACCGGCTCGGCCCGCCGCCTACTCAGGAGGACGCGGCGAAAGCCCATCGCGGAGATCGATACCCGGCTCACGGCGGCACCTGGAACCTGGGAACAACTACTCCGCCGCTGACGTGGTGGGCTCGACCCGGCGGTCTCGGGCGGTACGGTTCGCCGGCGCAGGAGGGCGACAAGGGCTAAGGCCACCGCCGCCGGCGTGAGGCCCTCTGACGGATATCGCCCAGACCAGCGTGGTGTCCTCGCCGACGCGCAAGCCTTCGAGATCAACGGTTCGGCACTATCACCGTGGCGGCGGTCGCCGCGCTGGTCGCGCTCGGAACCGCCCGGTTTGGTCGCCCAGCTGGGGTCGACGGCGTGACGCGTGTTGCTGCGCGCAGCTGCGGCGGCGAATGTACGCATCGTGGCAGGATGACGGCGGCTCAATGTTGGCGGCGAAATCAGCGCCGCTGGCGGAGGCTTCGTACACCCCGTGGCGCGATCTGCGGGCCCCCGGTCCGAGCAAGCAAACACCGCCGGAAGTGAGCAGCCCCGGCGGCCTGATCTGCCGGGGACGCCGTCGAGGCGCACGGTGTCGGAGGGCCGTCTAAAACTCCCGGCGGCACTTACCATCGGAATCGTCGACCGCCCAACGTCGGCAAACCAATTTCGTTCAAACGCCCCGACCAGCGACGTCCCGGCCGCCAACTACCCGTTCGCGACTGGCTGAGCCGAACGTGGGGTTGTGCCCCCGCCGGATGCGCGCTCGACAAGCTCGCCGAGCTGTTCCACCCGCGAGAGTGGTCCTGGCGACGGTCTCTCGTGATATCGCTGGATCGAGCGGCGCTGAAGGAAGGTGAGGCTGGGCAACCAGTTCCTGGCCAATATCCGCAGGCGGACGCGATCTGCATGGTGACGCGCCGAGGACCCGGACGTGGTCCACGGGACGGCAAGGGAGCGGTCAGACATCGAGACGATCAGCACCGAGCTGGTGCTGGCGGATGCAGACCGAGAAGGCGATCCCGCGCCTGGAGAAGGAGGTGTGGGCAAGAAGACGGAGCCTGTGGTGCTGGAGACGGCGCAGGCGGGCCCCGGGTCCTGGAGGAGGACGCTGTTGTCCGCCGGGGCGGAGGCCAGGATTGATGCGGAGGTGCTGCTGGGGACCTTCCCAGCCTGCGACCACCAAGCCTTCTCATCTACGTGTTCAACATGGACGACGCCGGATGAGCTGACGAGGCCTGTCAGGACCGAGCTGCGCGAGCTGGTGGCGCTGGCGGAGGCGGGGATCTTCCTGGACGCCCAGTCTGGGAGGCCGAGCTCGGGAGCTGGAGCGGAGGAGGCAGCGAGATGCTGCATGAGAATGGGCAGGAGGAGTCCGGTTCGACAAGCTAATAGGGTCGGTCGCTGATGAATTCTGGGGCCGGGCAGACGTACCCGACGGCGGGGGGAGAAGGAGTCCCGTGACGATCCGCAAGGGCGCGACGGCGCCTCAGGCAAGCGGGCGTCATCCACTGACTTTGGAGCGGGTTTATCAAGGCAGAGATCGTGAGTTATGATGATCTGTCCAGTACGGCAGTTGCCGAAGTTCATATTTCATGGCCGGAGGCGCATGGAAGGAAAGGACCATGATGAGCGATGAGACGTCGTGAGTTTAGGTTTACTGTGTAAATCGGATTGACAAAGAGGTCTGATTTAGAACAAAATTAGTTTATTTTAAGTTAATTTATTTAAAGTTATCTACAGATTTATATAAGTTGGTGAGGAGATAATGTCTGAAAAAATTTTATACGAAGGGTTATTCACTCTATAAGGTTTGCGCTTTGGGGAGGTCTGAAATAAAGGTGCAAATATGTGGAGAGTATATTTTATTTGTGAACACCCAAAACCGATCACTTGATTCCGCAAACAACTCCGATCGACAGGCTAGCGCAGATTAGCGAGGAACGAACGCCTGACGACTTCGACATGTAAATGGCCTAGAGAATCTGGCGCCATCGTGTATCCTATGTACAATCGTAAAAAGTAATGACGACTATTCTAAGTACTTCAATTTGACATACTGCTACAGGGCTAGAAAAGAAAGCCGGACGCAGAGAGGGTTGTTCGTCAGCTGCTCGGAATCGTGACAGGTGGGAGGAATTGATTCTAGGTGATTTAGGCGAAGAAAGCACCGAGAACTGCTGGCCTGTTTATTGAAAGTGCTACTGAGGGTCTGTATGGTCGGGGTGTTGAATTGAGCCTCAGGTTCCACAGGTCGCTGGATGCCTACGATATTGCGGGAAAGAGGTCATCTGGGTGACGTCGGTGTATGGCTTGAGGAAAGGGGGTTGATTTTTGACTTTATGGAGTAAGTTTAGTAATTAATCGAAACCGTATTCTTCCTGGAAGGAGAAGATTTGGAACACTTTGATGCTAGCAACAAAATTGTTATCAATGAAATGTCTAAAGATGAATACTTTCTGTCGGGCAATGAGTAATAATTGACTTTTCAAGCTTCTCTCAGGATAGAAGAGACTGGATGTCTCCATGATGGTGACGGGGTGTATATAATAAATTCGGTCAGGGTAAGGTGTCCTCTCATTGAATGTATCGGCAGCATTTGATTTAGTTGGTAGTAAGTATTCTCAAAGTTTGATGAAGGATCGTTTTGCACTGAAGTGAAAGAGTTTGATTGTTAGCTGACTGGCGTCTCCAGAATTATAACAAATGTTGATAAATCTCTGACACAATTGTTGAGGTGACCGCCGAATCTAGACTGGTGGAGGTCTCAATATGTTTTAGGTGTGTATCGAAACTCATTCATGATATATTCTCACTGATGGTGCTGTATGTCTGTTTAGATGCTGACTGATTCCGTCACCCTCTTTGAATGAGTTATCGAGAATGATTTATGAGGTGTAGGAAAATGCGAATTGAGGATGGCTGTATTGGTTGTCGGGATGGTTTCTAGTGGTCTTCAGCATGACTTATAACACCTTGGTGGGGTTATGGGGGAGGTTGGTGTGAGTTTTGTTAGTATTTCGGGTGTTGGGGTCTGAAGCGCCAATTGTTGTGGGTCGGAGGTTGTGAGTCATGGGGCGTTGGGGGGCAGGGGCCTGGGCTGTCAGGATGGGTGGTGCTGAATCATCCTTCCGACAGGAGAAAGCCCCGCTGCCATGACCCCACCGTAACGCTCCTTTGACGCCTCAGGGCCGCTACCGGCTCGTGATGCGTGTCCAGGCTGGTCGCCCCATCGCTCATGTAGCGGCTGAGGCCGGTATCGCTCGTGCCACGGGTGTCGAAGTGGGTCGCTCGTTACCGCCAAGGAGGAATCTCGGAGCTTGAGGACCGTTCCAGCGCCCCGCTCCACTGCCCCCGCCCGCACCAGCGCCGAGACGGTGGACCCTCATCGAGCACTGGCGCCGTACCCACAGTGGTCTGCCTGCCGCATCAGCCACGAGCTGGCTGTGCGCGGGACAGTGGTGTCGGCAGCGTACCGTGACCCGATGGCTGGACAGAGCCGGCCTGAACCGACGGCGCGACACCAGGCCCCACCGGACAGACCAACCGGGTCAGCAAACCGATCCTGCCCGTTTCGGGCACATGATCCACCTGGACGTCAAGAAGGTCGGACGCATCCCACCTGGGGAGGCTGGCGGGCTCATGGGCGCGGTACCCCGAGGCGAAGGCCTCCAAGCGAGGCAAAGGGCACCAGGTTGGCTACACCTACCCTGCACACCGCCATCGACGGCTTCGCGTCTGGCCTGCACCGAGGCCCTCGACGGCTGAGAAGGCCTCCACCACGATCGGCTTTCTTCTGCCGTGCCCGGGCCTTCTTCACCGCCCACGGCATCACCAGGCTCGTGCGGGTCGTCACCGACAACGGGGCGAACCACCGCGCCCGGACCTCACCGCGACCATCACCTCCTGGCCTCACGCCACCAGAGGATCCGTCCCTACACCCCACGTCACAAGCGGCAAGGTCGAGCGCTACAACCGCATCCTGGCCGAGGAGTGCCTCTACGCGTTCCTACTCCTCACAGCAGCAGCGCCGTGACGCCGTCGCAGTGCGGAACCACCACTACAACCACCATCGACCCCACACACTACCTGCCACAGCCAGCCTACCCGCCACCCGCGTCTCCAGCACACGTCACCAACGTCATAACCTCATACACCCAGACTCCGCCGACTTCGGTGACCTGGTGTGCCTGGCTGCCAGGCGATTAGTCGTCGGCGCGCGTTGTCTCGGCTCCATTCGGTGATCGCGCATTCCGCCCGAGGATCCGTCCGTCTTTCGATGCCTTCGCGTACGCTCATCGTACCCACTCGTAATCTTGGCCCTGGCTCACGCCTGTCAACAACCGACTTCCATGCCCACCACTGTCTGAAGAACCACGAACTTCGCGGCAGTTCCCGGTGAGGTACCGTACCTCGCGGGCGTCCTCAATGAGTCCTTCGTCGGAATCTTGCACATACGCATTATGCGTGCGGTAATATACTTTAGCGTTGGTGATCGCATATCGAACACTCGTCATCCAAACTACTGAATCGATGAGAACTATGCCCTGCGTCACCATTGAAATTTTAAGCCACATCAACGTCATTCACGCATGGATGCGACATCCCTCCTCGCTCTCTCTCCATTTAACGAATCAGGAGCCGAAATTATCTTCCACAAAAGAGATTGCAGATTTCTTTTTAGGCGGCGCGACTGTTAATACACACTCCGGTTTTGAACGCCTTATATCGCAAGGGACGGTGACAAGCAGTTTGGAGCTCATTTTTCTTCGCCAATAGTAAGCGTTATCAACAATCTTCTTAATAATGACGAAACTGCTAATGCGCAAATGATTCTAAATCAGGCAAATTGCTCACCGGCGTTCGAGAAGACATTGAGGTTGATGAATCAACCTCTTGTTCGGGCAAAATAGATAGATGAGGTCTGTTCTGTTATTTACGCTACTTTACGGATTCGCGGAGGTGACGCAAAGGAGTCTGGCAAGTTCTACACCACCACGGGTTTTCAACAGAGTGATCCGGGGAGAGTGCCTCTGGAAATAGAGGAAGGACCAAACTGCATGGCCCCTGTTCCAAGGGCATACTTTGAAAAAATCAAAGCGACATGCGTTGAAATGAGGCTGACCAGGGGCATTAGGCATTGTTGCCAATTCTGTGTCGCGGCAGGGCTATGACTGCCTGAGAAAGAAAACCATTGGCGTTCAAACCGATTCACCAGAAAACAAGCCACCTGCATGAATTGGAAGACGAGAATAGTTCGCAGGAGTTTGCGGACTTGTGCGGGGCGGTCTATGTCGAGAGCCCCAGTCGCTGAGGTTCGGGACCTGCGTTGTTTGTGTCTGACGCTGATCTGCTCGAGGCAGCCTGCTCGATGAAACCGTTTCGCCGAACTTGCCACACCCCACGCCTTACGATTACACCACCATGGTCGTTATCGCCCGGTCGAAAAGCAGCGTGCCGACGATAGAGGACCAACCCCACCGCCCAACTGATCATCGATGGTACCCTCTGAGTGCTGGTCCTGGAAGACCACCTGAGTTCTATTCGGCGAGCACAGGCCACCGGGCTGAACTTCAGGCCCCAGTACCCTCTCGACTACCTGCGCGGGTGTTCGCCCACCCAGAACGAATGGGGCATGACGTCGAGGTTCTGCGTCGCTGCAGACCGCTCGACCTAACCCACCGTTGACCTCCTGAATGGGGACGCCACCAACAGCCATATCGGCGATAAGGGTGCGTCAGAATGGGTACGATTGCCCCAAAAGAAAACCATGCCACCTGTCGCTGCGCCCGCGATGGTGGGCCTGATAGAGTGCCACGGTAAATTATCGTACGCGCACTACCGTGGATGCATCATCTCACAGGCGGCGTTAGTGACAGGCAGATTCAGGCGTGATGATAGCAGAGACGGCTACGAAATTTGGCGACTGCCGAAGTCTGTCCCAGGGTGCCCGCCATCCGAGCGTTGGCCCAGCGTAGTTGCGGCAGATCACCCGCCGAGGAAATGGTGGTGCTGCACGGCCCAAACGTCGCAGATGAGGGAGATTTGAGAGTGTCGGGCGCCGTTTGGACCTGCTTTGACGTTGTTGACCTGTCGTCGATACCACGCTGGTACCAATTGGATGGTTCGTCTTGGCGTAATGTTTCGAGATGCGTAGACTTGGCACATGAAGAATGTAGACACGACCGAGCGAGACTGACAAAGCAGCCGTCGCTTCGGGACTGTGCGCCGACGTCTTCGGGTCGGTCGCTCGTGGTGCGGTTTTTGGCCCAGGAAGCGATGTTGATCTTTCTCACGAGCCTGAAACAGGATTGCTCGCTAGGTTGGAAGGCCGGACCCGTCGCAGGATCTGCCAACCTGCTCCGGGCGCCCCGTCGACTTGGAGTAGTGAGGAAGCCCTGCACCCGCTGATCCGCGAACAGTCTTCGCGGACGCGAACGTTTTATCACGCGGCTCGAGTATTCCATCTGAGAGGTGCAGAATGGTTTCCTGCAGCATCGTTCTGGTCTACGAGGCCGCAGCGGAAGCAACGTCGAGAACTAATAACGAGGACAACCCCGGTCAGTTGCGCCTCACCACTGTCGCCTCGCTCAGACGACGCCACGACCGGCTCGTGCTCGCTGGGCTGGGACCACTACGGCCCGCCGTGGAAGGCCAGCTGAAGCGACTCGCCCGAGCCGGGCTCCAATGAGGAGCCCATCTGAAGGTGCTCTTGATTTGCGGCTGCAGGTTCGCCGACCAGCAGAGATCGCCGCTCAGGCCACGAAGGTCGGCTGCCGCGAGTTGTCCAGACGCGCAAGGCCCGTTGGTCGGGGTCGTGGTGCCGCCCGCTCTTCGGTGATGTCTGTTCGGAGACTGCAAGATTAAGCCGATTTAAGTCCTCGTACGCGTCACGTCTTTGACTCTAAAGCATCAGTGCCAGGCTCTTGTTGCCTTCTGGCTGCGGCGTTGATGGCCCCAGAAAGTTCTTCGTACGCAATTGAGGCCTGCAAGTCTCTCCAAGGCTGCCAGGCCATCGATCTGACCTGATCGGCAACGTTTGGGGCATGGAAGCGCCACTGACGCCAGAGCGGCTACCCCGCGGTGCGTGCTGTCAATCGCGAAGACGTACACGTCGGCGTTGTAGGTGGGAGTCGGTGCCAGCCCACCCTCTGTGACCAGATGCGACGAAGCCCCTGTGAACTGGAATCGTTGAGAGCTTGTACTGGTCCCACGCCTGGAGGCAGGCAGAGGTCTGACCTTCAACGTAGTCCCATCCGGCGCCAGAACATCGTGCGATCCCACCTGATTCGCAGCCCGTCGAACCGACCGCTTCGCCACCAGAAACTCAGCCAGGCAGGCCCGGAGCATTGTTCATCCCGGAGATTTGACAGAGTTGAAGCGCCAGGAAATCTACGACCGTCGCATCTGTTCCAGCTACACCACCTCCTCACCTGACAGCGGTGGGCTTGGGGCGCGGATTGGTGGGGAGTAGTCAGTAGCTTATCTCAACAATGAAGGACTGTTCAGTCTCAGTCCTGGGCATGGATGGCTGGCGCTGTCTGTCAGAACGGTTTAGTTTCGTTGTAGGCTCGCTTGGTAGCGAGGTTGGGTGTCGAATCCAGTAAAGGTAGGTCGCCCACCAACCTCATTTCATCAATCAGGTGTGTCGATTGGAAGCAATCAAAGGATGCCTTGTGTCTTGGGGTGTTCAGGTATTGCTTGACAATCTCTGTGTTCGATGACCTGCTCCCAGTGATCATTACACTACGATGAGGTGGTGCGAGTACGGAGATGGCCTCTGTATTACGTAACCTTCTTGCGGAGGTTCCGATCCCTCAGGATGTCCTAGGTGTTCTTTGTTGAAGGAGACAAACCCTACGCCGCCTTCAAGACGATGCGACTTGCGGTATTCACGTCGAAGCGACTGATCGTCCGTGATGCGCAAGGGCTGACTGGCAGGAAGGTGGAGATCTACCGCTGCCTCACAGTGCCATCAATACGTGGGTCGACCGAAAATGCGAACGTTCGACATGAACCTGTAGTCGAGCAGACACGGGCGGGTCAGCATCAGATCAAGCTTGTCTCAGGACGTCCGCAAGATCGATAGACTTTATCTCGGCTTGCGTCTCGCTATCTCGAGGTGTTGCTCGGGAAGACGGTGAGTATCGAAGTCGGTCACGATGCTCACCAGAACATCACGGTAAATTTCGTATACGGTGTTGCCGTGACTATATCTTCGTGATACAGCATCGATGACGAGTAGATCCAGGTGGGGCCGATGAGGCTGAGGCACATGACCCCCACAACCGCCACAACCAGTTACGGGACGTCCTCCATCCGATCTTGGGACCGGTGGACAGGCAGGTACCCGTGAGCTGAGCAGGCAACTACGTGGAGGTCCTCAGGCGGAGCGCAAGATCAATTCAGCGGACCTCACGGTTCCTGACGGACGGCGAGCGACCACCGGTAGTTCTGCATCACCGTGTAGTCGCCGCCGATCGCACGGTTACCGGCAGCCGCATGATCTGCCGTCGTCGCTTCGCTCAGGACGACGCCACCACCGGCTGGCCTCGCTACGGGACCACCACGAAGCCCGGCCCGCAGCGCCCCGAACGACGAGGGTGGGAACAGCCCGCCGGCGGCGATCCCGCACTGCCCAGCATCCTTGATGTCGCAGCCCGCGGTAAAGCGCGTCGACAGGCCAGCAGGGACGGGCGTGTTCACCGTGATCGCATCCCTTCCGAAGCTGAAGCAGGAACACGCCCTGGCACCGCGGGCGGAAGATACACTCGCCCCTGACCCGCGACGCGCATGAGGTTGCCGCCTCCCGGTGGCGGCTCTCTCAATCACGCCGCCCAGGCCTCGACGGTAGGAGAAGTCAATCGTTCGGGTAGGCGACTACCGCGCCTCGCGCGGCCAGCACCCGGGCCCAGGCCACAGCGGAAGCATCTTTGTTGATCTGGACAGTCCAAACGCCGACCGTTCCCGCTCCGGCTGGCCTGCCCAAAAGTGACCGTGCATGCAGCACCTCTGTTTCATGGGGTGGACGGATACGCCTGTCGGCTTCAGGCTTCCGACTGTCCATCGTCGCGGGCGCGGAGTCGTATCGCACGATCGCCCAACGGGTAGTGATCCTCACTCAGCAGCGCTGCGGCCGCCGGCCTCAGCGCCTTGGCTAGGGCCCCTGCGGCGGTATGCCAACAGCACACCTCCCGCGATCGCGGCCAGCGCCAGGGCTGAGCGGGATTCACGTACGGCCCCGGTCCGGGCGAGGGCGAGCTCTGAGCGGTCCTGTGCCGGGGCGTTCGGTGCCGACCGCTGGCGTCGGGGCTACTTGGCGTCGACTGCTCGGTGCCCAATCTACCTGGCGTCGCACTTGCGCCGATCCGCTTCGGTGTCGGGTCACTTGACGCCGACCTCGCTCGGTCGAAGTTCTGCCGGGACGCAGAAGGCTTAGGTGGTCGCCGACGGCGAGGGCGTGCGTCCGCTACCGCGGTGTAGTAGCGTGCTGGCGAAGGAGTGTGTTGACCACCGGTCCTTCCCGTGAGACCGTCACCGTTCGGGCTCCGGAGCCGCCAGGCAGCCGTCGATCGCGCCGTAGCTTGTCGATGTCTCGGTGACGTGCGCACTCCAGTGTGCCCGTGACCTCCGAAGTTGACCGCCTCTGCCGTCGGCTCTTTGCCTTGAGCGTGCCCTCGGCGCTGTCGTGGTGCAGGTAGGCGAAGGTGGAACTTCCCTTGTCACCGGTTTGCGCGCGCGCCACGGCATCTTTGACACGGTGAAGGTGCCGGTCTGGCGGGCGTGAGGTGCTGGTGAAGCGACAGGCGGCGTCTCTCTCTCGCGATCGTCACGTCTGCGTCTCGGGAGTCTTCACGTCATAGCTGCTGACCTGGGCCGACTGACGTTCTCTTCCCGACACCGAGAGCACGGTCGCCCTGACCGGCAGTGCGGGTCCGGACACGGCAGTGCCGCTCGTCACGAGCCGTCAGCTCACCCTTCATCTCGCCTCGACGTCGGACGCAGCTGCACCCGGAAGGTGCGAAGGTCACGTTCTGTGCCGTGTCGCGTCGCCTCTCACCTTCGACACGGTGAAGGTGCGCGGTCGAGGCGTAGGTGTTGGTGCCGAGATGTTGACGGCGTTGTCTCCGCCGAGTACGTCGTATAGGTTGCTTTGCCTTTCCCGCGTGCCGCTACGCCAGGGTGGCTGGACAGGTCGCGGGCCCTGACGCGTCCTTCGCGGTGTGTGCACGACCGTCGTGGCAGGTACGTCCACGTGGTGCGGTCTGGGCCGGTCTTTGGACCACCGCGCTGCTTGGGAGGCGCCTGCCGGCGACCTTGTCGGCGCAGGTGTACCGAAGTGCAGCTGCGTGGTCAGCCAGCTGCGCCGTCGCCCTGGACCGTCTTGGACACCGAGAATGCCCGGTCCAGTGCGTAAGTGTAGGTGCTAGGACCGACACGTTCGGGACCTGGTCCCGGGCGATCGTTGCTGCGGGTCGTGAGTAGGTGGTGGCTAGCGCGTGCCTCACGCTGGGCCGGAGGCAGTTGTCCCCGTTCAGGGTGCACGCTGTCCCTGTGGGAGCTGGGCCGCCCACGTGCGCGCGCCGTCCATGGGGACGTCGAGTGCCCTGCAGCTGCGGGGTCGTTGCAGGTAGCATGACCTTGACGGTCTCGGGCGGTCTGGCGTGTGCAGGTCACCCTTGGACACCTCGGACACCGAGAGAACGTCGGTATCACTGGACGTAGAATTGTGAAGGTTGCCGTCGCGACCGGCTCCTGACGTCGGTCCTGACTGGTGACGTGCCTGGGCCCGCTGTCAGGGTGCAGCTGCTCGATCGCGGCTGTCTTGGCGTCCTCGGTGACGGTGCAGTGCGTACAGGCCGTGACCTCGGCACGGAGACCGCCCTGCCGCTCGCCTCTGGCCTTTGAGCGTGCCCTCGGTGCCGTCGGTGCAGGTGGTATGGCGTGTGAACTCCTTGTCACCGGCCTGGCGCCCGCCACGGTTCGGTGACCTGGAAGGCGCCGCGCCCTGAGCGACGTCGGCCGTTAAGCTGAGGGTCACCTTGCCGACACCCGGTCGCCGATGGTCAGAGTGTTGGTCTCGTCCTTCCGACCGCGACCGAGTCTTGCAGGCATACCCCGAAGGAGCGGGAGATGCCGGCCGGTGTCCTCGGACAGGGTAGACGACGGTGCTCTTGGGAAGGTTCTGGAAGGTGTTGGTCTATGATACATGGATGTTGAGGACGGCCGTACCGGAGATTCATCGGCGTTGAGGTACTGCGCTCGCCAGCTGGTGAAGCTGCTGGGCAGGGCTGGCAGGACGTAGTCGACCTTGACCGGCAGGGTCGTGTTCGCTGACGTCGACGGCGTCCAGGGCTGCGCCGCCCAGGGTCTTGAGACCTCGAAACCGCCGAAAATCAAAATATGTCCACGGTCACCCTTGAACGAGTCGGCGTAGCTACGGGTGAACCTGCCGTAGCCTCGGAGTGGTCGAGCGAGGCGGCGTTGGTGGCTACTGCGCGCTGGCGATGGCCTTCGTTCTGGGAGGTGAATGTCACCGGCAGGAGATCCTGTAGTTGGACCCAGACAAGGGCCCTGTCACCTGATCGTGGCGACCCGCCCTGATGTCCACATCCAGGTCGAAGTCTCCGTACTGGGCCCAGGTCCTGCCTCGCCGCGCTGGCGGGGACACCCCGAGATGCTGGGCTCGGCGGCGCTGTTGCGCAGCCCGAGGTACCACTTGTTTCTGTCCCCGCCGAAGCCGCGCCGGAGCCGAGCGTATCTCGTGATGGTGATGGTCTCACTGGGTCTGACCGTCCGAGGCGATCGGGCTGTCCCCTGGCCAGCTGCTCCTTGATGTAGTCCGAGCTGAAGTTGACCTCACGTCATGGTGGAGGAGGCCGACTGATGACCGAGGAGGACTCTGCTGAACTTGAGGCCGTAGCCCGGCGCAAGCGGGGCCTTGATGCTGGCGCTGGCAGCACGTCACCTTCTGGCTGCTGACGGTCATATCCACCGACCTGGGCTGTCGGCCTGGGATGAGGAAAGTGCCCGACCCGAGCCCTGAAGTCCTTGAATCCTGCTGCCTTGAGCTCTCAACCTTTCGCCGGAAGTGCACTCATGGTCTTTTCGCTCGACTTGCGACGCCCACCCGTGGGCGCGTTGTAGGGAAAGCTGAGGGAGACGGTTTTTCGCCCTCCAGGTTCTGAAAATTGGCGCCGAGGTCGATGGAGAAGGCGTCCTGCTGACGGTGGTGTTGGTGGTATCCCCACGTGAGACAGTTTGGCCGACGTCCTGCGTCGAGGCTCTCTCGTGAAGTCGTTGCCACTGCGGTCCGACTTGACCAGAGCGAGACGGGACAGGCTGATGTCGGCGTTGACGGTGGCTTGGGCCTGCAAGGGCACGATCATGCTCGCAAGCAGTGTCAGGAGGGCGAGCCAGGCGGCCGTCGACTGCCCCCTAGACGCGGTGCGTCTGAGATCGGCAGGAACTCAGATGTATACATCCTCTTCACTAGGGATCGGCGGTCTGGGGATGACCGTGAGTAACTGGTGAAGAGTATCGCGAGGAGGAAAATCAGAACAAGACTTGTGGTGCCTGTCGGGGCTCCAGAGATGTTACATGAATGTCATAAAAATAAGTTGTGAAAAAGAAACTTTGGGGCGGTATCAAAAAGTGCTTTACGCTGTGTCTGCGTTGTGGTTCTGGGGTGTCTGTGTGAGAGTGTTCGTGTTTGTTCAGTCTGGAGTGGGTGTGCCTTGCTCTGTCAATGAGCCTGGGATGCGATCTGCTTGTGTCAAGAAATGCCGTGTATCGCGTTTCTGAAATGCCTTTGAGAAGTGAGAGATGGTATTCAGCAGGGTGGGGTGTTTCGGCTGACGTTGAAGTCGCAGTGCGATGCCCTCGTCCACTGTGCCTCACTCATGACGCGACCTCGAGCCTGAGCCGTTCCTCATGCTCGTCGGGCGACTAGCGCGAGCTGGCAGGAGAGTCTGTAGGCTGTGCCCGGCCAGGACCCCTGCTCAGGCCCCTGTCACGCCAGCCACGCACCTCCTCGAGCCGGCCGCAGTCAGCCCACCGCGTTCAGCCCAGGAAGGAGCCCGGCAGTCTCATGACCATCGACATGATCGTCGCACTCATTGGCGCCTCGGGTTGTCGCCTACGCGATCGCCAACAGGTTTCCGCCTCATCGCCCCGGTGTATCTTCATCGCCGCGGGCGTGGGGAGTCGCCCTGCTCCGTTTGGGGAGGAGTGCACCTGCCCAGCACGGTGGTCCTGACGATCTTTCCTGCACGATCCTCCTGTACTGGGAGTCGCTGTCCGTCTCACTCAACCGCATGCGGCGAAGCCTGCGCGGCATCATCCTCAGCGCCACGGTCTCGCTGCCATCACTGCGGGCCTCATCGCCCTTATCGGCGTCCCTCATGGGGCTGAGCGTGGGTGCGGCGCCCTCATCGGGGCCTGCTCGGCCCCGCACCGACGCCACCGCCGTCTCCAGTCTGGGGCGGGGATCAACCGAACGGCCGCACCATCCTTCAGGCCGAGTCGCTTCTCAACGACGGCACCGCTCTGGTCAGTCTTCGCCATTGCGCCTCCAGGCCGCGCAGTGACTCTCCGACGTCACAGCCGGTCTCGTCACGCGCGAGCCCTCCTGTCCTTTCGGGAGGAATCGGTGCTCGGCGCCCTTGTCGGCGCAGTCGTTACCAAGATCGGTATCCGCATCCGCACCATCACCGATGACCCCATGCTCGGCGACGATCACCGCTCTGGCCACCCCCTGTTCATCACCTTTCTTCCTCGCCGAGGAGATCGGGGCTCAGGGTCCTTGCCGTCGTCACCTGCGGCATCGTCATCTCCCCGCCGCCACCCCGCACATGTCCTGGGCTCGCGCGTCCTGGCACCCCGTTCTGGACCATCCTCACCACATCCTCAACACGATCTCTTCGTCATGGTGGGGTGGCGCTCGGCATCGCAGCCGGCCTCCTCGCGCCGACCTCGCGCGGCCTCATCCCTCATTCCCATCATCTACATCGCCATGGTCGCCGGCCGGTTCGCTGGGCACCACCTCTCATCTACTCCATCCGCGTTCTCGACCGCCGCCTCGAGCAGCGCCTGCGACGCACCAATATCCGTGGCCGCATCGTCTCCACGGTCGCCGGCTTCGCGGCGCGATCTCACTGGCGATGGCACTCAGTCCATCCCGGCCGCCTTCGACGGCACCGCCTCGCGAGCGCAACCTCATCATCTCATCGTCGCCGGCGCGACCCTCCTGTCCCTCCTCATCCAGGGGTCGCCCTGCCCCTACGTGGTCCGCTGGGCCAAGCCCAAGCCCTCGGCCGGTGCGCAGACGGCCGAGGCGAGTCGAGTCTCAGGAGACCGAGGCCTCGCTGAGATCCTCGGCGACACCGTCAACCAGCTCGATGTCATCGCCGAACGTGGGGCGTGACGACGACGCGGCACATCTCGGCTGTGCGCGCGACTACGTGCGTCGCCACACCTCGTGAGCAACGCCGGCGCAGAGGAGGAGGCGCGCGTCTACTGCGGCCCGGAGAGCACCCTGCGGCTCGCCGTCATCGAGACACCTGCGTGAACGTGTGCACGACCTGCGCTTCGCAGGCCGCATCGACGACTCCACCGCCTCCAATCGTCAAACCGGCGCCTCGACGTCGAGACCTCCACATCAACGGGCCCCCATCGGACGTCGGAGCGGCCGGTGGGGAGAGCGGCAGTGGGGACCGAGAGCAGGCGGCCCACCAGCCAGTGACGTCGGGTCGCCTCGCAGCCGGCCGCCTCGCCAGAAAGCGCGCCGATGACCGCCGTTGAGATCGTTGAGACGCAACATGTGCTAGCGTCGGCCGGGCAGGGCGAGGTGGGCCGTTTCGGGCGACTGTGTTGGATGGTACCGTATTCTGGTACCACCATGAGAAAAAGAGGCACTCATGTCCATCAGTGCAAGCGAGGCTCGCAAGACGTTGTACCCGCTCATCGAGCGAGTCAACGCCGATCATGATGCTGTTGAGATTGTCTCGCGTAAGGGCAGTGCTGTCTTTGCGTGCGCTGACGAGTACGCAGCCAAGGAGACTGCTTACCTGTTCCGATCGCCTGAGAACGCTCGACGCCTTCTTGATGCGTATGACCGGGCGCGTTCGGGCCACACTGAGATAGCATGATCTCGACCGAAGACTGATGCGTCAGTGGCGGGGACCCGTCTGCCTGGGAGGACCATAAGCACTGGCAGACGGCGATCGCCGGATCCTAAACGGGTCAACACCTGCGTTGATGCAGCTCTTCGTGATCCCTTTGAGGCATTGGCAAACCTGAGCAGCCTGACATGGCGCCTCAGGTGCGTGGTCGCGGAGGATCACTGATGAGCATCGCCTGTAATGTACCTTGTCGTCGGCGATGACCTGGTGATTCTCCAGGCCCGCTACCATTACTAATGGTGAAGACGCCCGTCTCAGTGTTGAGTGCAGAACGCGCCGGCGTGCGTACAGGCAAACGGGTCCATGTGCCGATCCTGCCAGGTGACCCTCATCGACGAGGGAGGTCGCCTGCACGAATCTCCTGTCCGGCGGCCAGTGGCCGGCATCCAGCGGAGTGCCCGGTCCACGGTCGGATCGATCCGAGAGTGAGCAGCGGTGAGGGCGGGTGTTTGCCCGCCCTGCCCTCACCTCTCGTAGGCGTCAGCCTGCGCTCGGCTCACTCGGTGCGGGCCCGACGTACGCCGCAGAACCAGGTAACCACGCACGACCCTGACGGCGGCGAGGCCCCAGGACCAGCAGGCGAGTTGGCACCTGTCCGGGACAGGCTGCGGCCCAGCGTCGTCGCGGCCCGTCACCGAGGTAGCTGGGAGCTCCGGCGCTTTTGGTCGGTTGCGCCACGGTGCCGTCGGCCGGACGGTCGATCTCATCGGGCTGCGTGCTGGAGCCGGCGTCGTCTCCTGAGCCCGCTCGGCGTCGCGCTCGACGACGGCCGATCCGACGGCGTCGGCACCGAAGTCGCGTCCGGGCTCAACGTCGACGGCGCCCGCCCCGTTGCGCTCGGCGTGGAGCCGAGCTCAGTTGCGGAGCCGGCTTCCGACGGCGCAGAGCTGGGCCGCTCGCTCGGCGCGGTCGTCTAGGCCTCTGGCGCGCGCTGGTCGGCTCGGGGAACGGCTGGCTGCTCGGCGCCGTTGTCGGAGCAGCGCTCAGCCGCCGATGGCGACGGCTGTCGGGCTTGGCTCGGCTGCTTCTGGCCGCACTGCTCGCCGGGCAGTTCATCGTGAAGTTGCCGGTACCAGATGCCGCCAGCTCGCGCCGTCACTGTCCTCATCATGAGCAGCCCGATGCTGCCGTCGGACTGCACCGCGATCGTCGTGCAACCGACGAACTTCTCGTTGAAAAACCTTCCGGTCACCCAGGAGGCGCCGTCGTCGCAGGACATCGAGATGGCGCGCGGCGCGACCACGGCTTCGGGTTTCGGCGAGTGACCAGCAGCAGCACTTGGCGCGCGGGTCGCTCGGGTCGGCGTTCGGGAAGACCCCTGATGATCTGGGCGTTGTCCACCGAGTCGGGCAGGTTCTCTGTCGCTGGCCGGTTCGCTCCAGATCTGCCCGCCGTCGGTGGACCTGGCTTTGCGGAAGCCGGCCGTCCGAGGCGCGCGAGTTGAGCAGCTGAGGAGCCGTCGGAGAGCTCGACGACCTGTGTTCATCCATGCCGGTGCCGGTCGCGTGCCGTGACCTGCCAGGTCTTCCCGTGGTCGTCGGAGGTGGAGCAGACCGCCTGTACCGTGCCGTCGGCGGTCCTGATCGTGTGCTGCTGCACAGGCGCCCGCGTGAGCGCCGTGCTGATCTGGATGCTGTCTGAGGCCCGGAGCGCGCGGTCCAGGGTGTCCTTTCCGTGACCTGCGGTGATGGTGCGGTGCATCCGAGGTCCAGCTCGTTGTCGGTGGAGGTCTCGACACCCGGCCCGATGATGTCTGGTTCTCGGGTCGGTGCCACTTTGAGCCGCTGCTTGGTCTAGGCTGGATGGGACAGTTGAAGATCGCCCGTCTGGTGGTCGACGACGTAGCTCAGGTCGGAGTAGCTGACCTTCGCTCGGTCTCGTGCTCGGGTGGATGGTAGGTCGGTGCCGACCAGGTCTTGCCGCCGTCGGTGGAACGACGCTGGACGATGTGGTTTCCGGGTTACGGGCGCTGCCGCTGTTGTCCTTCGGCCGCTCGTCGTAGAGACAGCAGGTCCCCGTTGGGCGGCGGTGGTGACCGCCGGGATGCGGTAGCTGTCGCGGCTGCCAGCCAGGTGCTGGCCTCGCTCATCGAGGCGGGCAGCTCGGTGATCGCGTCGAAGGGCGGGGCTGGCTCTGGCCTGCGGGTGCTGGCCGACGACGCTGATCGCTGCCCTGTGGCGGTGAGCGTCTGGAGGATGCGCGCCGCTCAGTGCCGCTCGCCGTCAGGGTGATCGACGGTGTCCACCGGCGGCGTCGACGTCGGCCTGCGTGATCGTGTGGGTGAGCGGCTTGCAGGCTGTAGACAGCGCCCTGCCCGGCCTGAGGCCCGCCCAGTGGCACTGGCGGGCCAGGTCGTCGAAGGAGGAGCCGGTAGCGGCGACGTTGATCGTCTTGTCTGACACCGAGCGGATGCGCACCGGTAGCTGGCAGTGTCGCCCAGCTTTGTAGGTCCCCTGGCTCGACGACGGCGTGAAGGACTCGACCCGCAGCGAGGCGGACTTGACTCGGCCTGCCGCGCCGCTGATCGTCTCCGGGGTGTTGAGCGCCTCGACCGGTGTACTCTCACGGCCTTGACCTCGAGGGCGATCTGCGGGTGAAGCTGTGCTTTTGAGGTCCTCGGCAGTCACCGTGCTACAGGGCGGCGCAGTCCGTCTTGGTCGCTCCGGCTGGACGTTGCGCCACCGGCACTGGGTGACGTTCCCGGACAGGTTCGTCGAGGCCGGGGCGAAGGAGTGGGCCCACCGGTGTTTGGTCAGGGTGATGTTGCGGTCATGACGTCGCCGACGGCGAGGGCCGTCCTCGGAGGCGTCCACCCGAGTGATGACGATATCCACCAGCGCCGGCCGTGGAGCGCATGCCGGGGGCGCGACGGCGATCATGCCGGTGACGGCCAGGGCTAGGGGATCCCAGGGAGGGCGGACAGGGCGCCTCAGGGAGGAGTATCTTCGATGTCATACGATCCGTTCGGGAAGGCGAGGCAGCCTGCCTGCGCCGGGGAGTGGCGGACGACAGATGCTCGACGTCTCACGATACAGTAACGGATTATTGCGATCAGCAAAGTTGCGCGAGTCGTCGGGCCTCGGGAAGAGTCCGCAGCTCCGTCGACAGAGGCCGGCGAGCAGGCGGCGCCTGCGGCGGCGCTCGCCGACCGGGACGGCGCGGGACCTGGTGACCGCGCACGCCGGTGATCGAGTCGGAGCGCCCGGTAGTGTTGATGGCCGCGTCGCGCCGCGTTGGAACTTGCCGGATCGCTCATGATCCATCCATCTGCGCTCAATCGATTGTGTCGAGCGCAGGTTCGGGAGCACCGGGTGATCGCAAGCTGTGACGAAGAACGTTACCCCAGGGCGGGAGGTCGGGGTGTCTACCTTGCAGGTCATCCCGCACGATAGTGTCATGGGAATTCGATACTATGCATGGCGTTGTTGAGGCGGACAGAATTGAAGACGCGCTTGAATGCCCTCGATTCCTATCATGTGATCCCTTGCAGATGCATTGGGAATGGAAGTCGGTGCCATGTCGGGTACGGCGATCATGGAGACAGGTGGTTCCGGAGCAAGACATGCTCTATGGACAAAAGCTCGGAGCGAGTTGTGGAGCTCAGTCGAACTGCTTCGACGGTGGACCCTCGTCCTTCCACCGCATGTTCGAAGGAAAAAGTGTGCATGTTCGGAATGGGGTGAGTGGTCAGGGTGTGTTGAGACCTGAAGAGATGAAGGCGATCAGTTTGATGAAGTCGTTGTGCCTGGAAGAGAGAATCGATATTGAAACACGGTGATGGATCAGCAGGGGAGCGATATCCTATGCTGCGCATCTCGGCGGCCTGTCGATTTGCTGACGTGCTCGTCCGGGGCAGGCGCGCATGGTCTGCTATGATCGGCTGAACGATGCTGCAAGATCGTGCTGGTGACCTGAAGAGCGTTCTACCTGCCTATGTCCCACGCGCGTTAACGTCCGTACTTTCGGCTCGACTGCCGATGTTCTCTATCGGTAACGATGACGAGCCTTCTCGAGGAGCTCGATCAGATCGGCGTTTGAGATGGCGAATCCTGAGGGAGGGCGACTGAGTTTGCTTTCCCTGCCCAGGATACCTTGAGTACGAGGAACTGGTTTCGCCGATCGGGTCGGTGGCGAAAATCGCGTCGACGCTCTCCCAGTATCGGTCGATAGTAGTAAATGGCGGCTATTGTTCCTGCTCGAGTGTATTGCCCGGAAGTGTTCGATATCGCGCCATCTCACCTGTTCGATGATGTTGCTGCTCCGTTCTCTTCAGCCTCATTCCTGGAATGAGCACCAGCCGAATCCTCTGAGTCAACTGCCTGGTAGGGTTCCACGGATGCGGCAAAAACAGGCGGCGAGTGCGAGTCCGATCGTCAGTATCCAGGGGTGCCGAGTTGCGGATGTTGCGGTGCGTAAGGATGATGGCGGCACTGATCGCCGTCGAGAGACGCTGAAGACGATGAGCTTGAGGATGAGCCGAGTTTGAGATGAGGGGATGACCAGGTGCCGTCGCGCTCCAGCACTCCGAGGTGCTGTGCGACGCGCTCCTCTCTTCGTGACATCGGCGATCCTCCTCTCCTCTGTTGCTCTGACGCTCGAGTTCGGATGCTGTCATGTGGATGCAGTGACGCCCGACGGCCGCCATATTGCGACGCAGATCACGTCTTCTGTCGCCCCATGTCCGCTTCTGTGGACGAAGAACGTCACCCATCCTCACTCGTACAGCCGATTGTCAATATCGACGCAGTGGCGCTGTCTCCTAGGGTGTGGGCCATGATCGATCCTGGGGTTCAGAGACTCTTCTTCCCGCTGCGAGGGCCCGTGCTGCGCGGAGCCAGGCTGAGCTGTTTCCGGGACCCTGGTCCGAGCGCCTGGTCTCGATGGTCTCCGCCGTCCGCCCTGGTGTCGAGGACATGGACATGGGAGAGATGCCCGCCGCCATCTACGCCTTGCGTCTGCCGCCGTCGACGGAGATCCGCGCCACCTGGAGACCCAATTCAGCCGCCGTCGTCGATCTCGGCTGTGGACTGGATCGTCTCGTGACGAGGTCGACACCCGGTCGGGCGCTGATCTACAACCTCGACTTCCTGGTGTTCTCGAGGCCTGACGCACCTGGACCGAGCCCCATGAGCGAGAGCGCGAACTGCCCTTCTGTTGACCGATCACGCTGCTGATGGATGAGGTCGACGCCCGCGGACTGATCGCCGTGGCCTCCGGGGTCTTCTGCTGGAGAGCAGTTCAGTTCGAGACCCGTCAGTGCGATGGGCCCGCCGCTCCCGGTGGCCGCCCGATCTATGACGCCGAGTCCCCGGAGATGGTCGCGTATGACGAGCAGGTCGTGTGATCGAGGAATCGACGTGGCCCCCATGCTCTTCGGGTTACCGACCCCTGCGCTGCAGCACCTGGAGCCTTCACGTGTCCCAGATCAGTGAACTGACCTGTCCTTCGCCGCCGCCGATCCCATAGCCCTGCCTGCGCAGGTACTCGATGGTTTCGCCAAGATTAGGGGAGGGCCGGGCTCTCTATGAGTTATCGCCGATGGCCGCCGTAGGGGAGTCTCGCTGACATTGCATTGATCGCGGCAGGCGAGCCTGCCGCCGCATGAGGCCTGAGAGACTTGGGTCATGCGAATCGCCATCGGTGCTCCAGGTAACGGAGCTCTGAAGGACGCCATCGAAGAGCGGTTGGTCGAGGACGAGCGCGTGAGCGGCGTCGTCGACTTGTCCGCACCGGAGATCACTGCACCGAGGTCCTCCAGGTCGCCCGCGGTTGCCGAGGCGGGCCGACCGCGGTGTGCTCATTCGTACAGGTCGGTGGGAACCGCCATCGCCGCCAACAAGGTCCCGAGAGTAGCGCGGCGACCGCGCACGACCCTGCTCGCGTGCGCGGCTCAGTGGAGAACCACGATGCCCAGATCATGCATGGCAGAACGTCATCGCGGCGCCGCTGCCTGCGCTCATCGACGTCTGGCTCGACCTGTAGTCACGACCCCGCCAGCTAGCTACGGCCCCAAGTCGGCGAGATCGAGGCTGCAGGCGCGCTCCACTCCTGAAGGCGGCCCTGTGCGAGCCGCCTAGCGTTGCCCAGGCTGTGACCTGCGGCGACGCCCCGGAGCCCTGGTGTCGAAGCGTGTGCCGCCGTCGGCGCTCCCGACAACCGTTCGCCTCGGTGAGGAGCTGGCCCAGGCCGTCACTCCCAGGGTGTCAGGGACAACTGTTCGGTGTATCACCGGCATTTCACCACATCATTCTGACGGTCCACTCCATCGAGGCAAGCGTCGACTTTCTGCCCGCGGGTTCTGGCGCCCGGGAGATCATCACCTTCGGCATGGGCGAACGGCACTGCGCTTCGGGACCAGAAGATCAACCTCCATGCGGCGGACGATCCGATTGCTCCGCATGCCACGCAGCCCATCCCTGGGAGCGCGGACCTGTGTCTGGTTGCTGACGGCACGATCGACGAGATTCGTGAGCATCTTGCCGCCAAGGCGGAGTCCCCGTGAGCTCGGCCTCGTCACGCGGATAGGCGCCCGTGGCGCTATCCGCAGCCCTCGTGCGCGACCCCGATCGAACCTCGTCGAGATCGCTGTCCACGAGTGCCTGAGATCCGCTTTGGGGTGGAGCCTTTGCTGCAGATTTGGACACCGCTCAGCAAATCTTGGCCAGTCTTGCTGCGCACGGTGCCTCGTCGGTGCCCGGTTCGAGAACCTCGTGAGGAACCTCGCGCGAACTTGCATTGAGTGCGGCTGCACTGAGTGCAATATGAGTGTGACTGAACCGGACCCGCTGCGCCACCCATGCGCAACGCACCCGCGCGGCCATCCGCGCCGCCGCGCTCACTGACCAGGAGCGTGGCTACCCGCTATGACGGTCGACGACGCCGCAACTCCGCCGGAGTCTCCCGGCGCACCGTCTTCAACCACTTCCTCAAGCCGATCTCTGTCGTCGGTCTGGAGCCCCTGCCGAGGTCGTCGAGGCCTTCATCAACGGCTCCGGAAGCCTCCGGAGGACCTTTGGCATCTCTGCTCGCCTTCGGCGCCAGGCTGTCGAGTCCGAGCGCGGCTGGCTCCTGTCCTTTCCGGAGATCGTGCGAGACAACCCGAGATCGAGCGAACCATCCACGAGCGCCTGCGCGCCATCGCCATCTCTGACCGACGCCGCCAGCCGCCGCCTGGGCGCAGAACCCGATGACCCGCGCGCTCGTGCTGTCGTCGCCCCTGGCCATGGCGATCCAGCGAGCGCCATGGACCTGTGGTGCGGACGCACTCATCCTGGGGAGCAGGGCCGAGAGGAGGCGCAGGCACGAGCCGAGGCGCCCGGAAGCCTCGGTCCAGTGTCCTCCGAGGTCCGCTTGGCGGACGCCGTCCGCGCTCATGGTCGAGGCGGATCTCCGACGTCGCCGCTCACCTCGATCCGCTGAAGCGGCTCGGCGCTTCCGGCGGCCCGACGCCGTCGCACTGACCGCTAGCCGCACGCTCGGCTCTTCAGTTCTCCTCACTGTTTGTTTTACCCACCTACCTCAACCGTAAAAGGTCGTATCCGTGACTCAAAAGCGCCTCGACGCCGGCTCCCTGCCGGCACCGCCCTCCACGAACCGGGGCGGATCTTCCGCCCCGACCGCCGCTTCTGGGCGGTCTACGCCTCACTCCTGGTGGTCATGTTCCTGTCGCGCTGGACCAGACGATCGTCGGCACGGCCTCGCCGACCATCGTGAGCGACCTCGGCGGCGCCGCCCACATGGCCTGGGTCCTGACCGCCTACACCTGGCCATCACCGTGGCCATGCCGGTCTACGGCAAGGCTCGGCGACCTCGTGGGCCGTCAAGAACCTTCTCTTCCTGGTGGCCATCGCCCTGTCTCCTGATCGGCTCGGCCCCAGTGCGCACCGGCAACACGATGACCCAGCTCATTATCTACCGCTTCATCGGGAGGGCCTGGGCGGAGGCGGTCTCATGATCTCCTCCCAGGCGATCATCGGCGACCTCATCCCGCCGCGCGTGCTCGCGGTACCTAGCATAGCCCCATGGGAGCCATGTTCGGCATCGCCTCATCCTGGGGCCCATCATCGGCGGCTGGCTGACCGACTCCGTCTCCCCGGCGTTGGACCTTCTGGATCAACCTGCCGCTGGGTCGTCCTCGCCTTCGTCGCCATTGCCATCGTCCTGCGCTCTGCCCGAGTCACCGCCTGACCAGCCCCATCGACTGGTGGGGGCTCGCGTTCATGGACGCCGGCGCCGTCGCCATCGTCCTCATGGCCACCTGGGCGGCAACCAGTACGCGTGAACCAGCCCCGTCATCATCGGCCTGGGCGCCGCGGGTCTGGTCTGCTGGGACCGTTCGCCTCACGTCGAGACCCGCGCCGCCGACCCCATCCTGCCCTGGTCGATCCTGACCAGCCGCACCTTCATCGTAGCCACGGTGGTCGGCATGCTCGCTATGGGCGGGATGATCGGCGTCATGAGCTACCTGCCCACCTACCTCCAGATGGTCTACGGGTACTCGGCCACTGCTTCCGGCCTGCTCCCTGGTACCCATCACCATCGGATGCTCGTCTCCTCGATCCTCTCCGACGTCCTCGTCCCGCGCACCGACCGCTGCAAGATCTACTCGGTCCTGGGGCTCTGGTGCTGCCGGCGCCTCTCTCGCTCTCCCGTCTGACGACGACGTCGCCCGTCTGGCAGACTCTCCGCGGCCACCTTCTTCATGGGAGCGGGCATCGGCATCGTTCTTCCAGCTCCTGGTCACCGTGGTCCAGAACGCCATCGAGGCCAGGCACCTGGGCACCGCCACCAGTGGCAACTAACTTCTTTCGCGAGGTCGGCGTCTCCCTGGGCGCCTCACTCATCGGTGCGGGCCTTCTCCTCCGGCCTCACCTCAACCTCACCGATCGGATCGGGAGCTGGCCCGCAGCGCTGACCCGGCCGTCCTGGGGACACTGGCCCAGTTCAGCGACGCCGACACCTCCTCGCTCACCCCGCCCTGGTCGATCAGGCGCTCACCGTCCTGCACGATGCCGTGGCGAGCTCATACGCCGACGCCCTCCTGCCGATCTTTCGGCTGGATGATCCCTCTGTTCGTCGCGACCTCCTGTCATCGCCGTCTTCCTGCCCGAGGTGCCCCTGTCCCCAGAAGACCGCGATGGAGCAGATCGCCGAGGCCGAGGGTGCGGTTGACACCGAGGTCAGCGAGCCGACGGCGCCGCAGGAGTCGGACTCAGCGGAGAGTCGACGGAACCGGCGACGGCGGCCGACGCGGGATGATGAGGACGGCGTGGTGAGTCGGGCGGCCGGCCCGGCCTCGCACCGCCCGGAACCACCAACAAGGCCGGCGGGCTCTGCCATCGGCATCCTGACGGTCAAGCGGCATCCGCCTCAGCCCGCTGGGAACGTGACGGCAGATCGTGGCTCCCTCGTGCGTAGTAGAGTGTGCGGTCGGCGCCGAGGGTCAGGAGCTGACGTAGACCTTTCCTCAGGGGGTGTTCACGGAGTCGGCGATGACGGTGCCGTCGTCCGCAAGGATGTGCTCAGCCCGCAGCCGCTGAGCCATGATGCCGTAGAGCACGCCGTCGCGCTCTATCAGCTGACTGCGGTTGGCGTCAGGCTAGCCCTGCCTTAGTCCAGCGCTCGGCTGCGTCCGATCGTGAAGTCGGCCGGGTTCACGGTGAAGACGTGCATGCCGGTGGTCCCGTACAAGTATCGTCGCTGCCGAGGTCAGCGCCGTGATGGAACGCTGATCCTTGAACGGTGTCATCACGCGCGTCACCTGCTTTGTCTTCACGTCGAACTCGAAGAGCCTGGGGCGGTGGCCTCCGTCTGGGCGAGTGTTCATGCGTCACCGCTCGCACGGTCCCCACGTACAGCTTTGTCCTTAATGGACGATTGAGAGTAGCCGGCGGTTGCTCAACGAGCCTTGCAGAGACGGATCCGCATAGGCGATCTGTCCAGCGGGTAGGTGGAGATCTCGTTGCGCGCGCGTCGTAGATGGACAAGCGCCCCGGAGCCGTTCTTGTTCATGGGGGTGGTGCCGACGGCGAATTGATCCGCATCGATCGGCACGATGGTGTACGGCCGCACCTGGCTGGTATCGTCGTATCTTTCACCGACTCGGCTGCGGCATCGCTGGCCCGTTCGCCCTCATCTCGTATGGGTGACCAGCTCGCCGCTGGGGTAGATGCCCGTGACGAACCACTGCTGTTGTCCAGATCCTCGACCTGGCCCAGCAGCCTTGGTCGACTTAGCGTCAGTCTTCTCTACCTGCGTTGGGGTGGCGCAGAGAGCATCGAGAGCGGGTCATGTGCCAGAGCCGTAGGAGGTCCCCGCCGGAGACTGCTGCCATGACTGGATGGTTCGGGTGACGCACGATCCCACCGCTTTGGTTCGCGTCATTGGTGAGGTTTTTCGCGATGCGCTCAGAGGCGAACAATGGAGATGCTGCCGTCGTCCTTGCCTGCTGGAGATGAGTGGTCGTGTAGTCGCCCAGGCGACTGGCTCGGCCGGGCCGAGGAGGCCGCTTTCTCGGCCAGTGCCCGCAGGTGTTGGTCCGTGGGTCGTATTCCATGAGTGTTGGGACCGCCTCACCCTGTACGGGTAGCAGACCTTCTCGGCCTCACCGGGCGGGTGACGACTTCGCTGACCAGGTGTCCAGCTCAATCGTCTTGCCGTCCTGTCTTCTGAGCCCCGGAAGCTGGGTCCAGGACTGAGGTTCCCTCGCAGGTCGGCCGGATTTTGCCTGGAACGTTCGCAGCCGACGTACAGGGTTGTCGGCTTGACCTGCAGTCGCTCGAGGTGATCGACGACCGGCGGTACGTGACTGGGGAACCGACAGCTTGGTGGCGGTGTTGTGGAGGTGTTGATCCGGAAGATGGAGAGCTTCGTGTCTCGTCCCGGCGTAGAGAACCCGTTGTCGTAGGCGGTGGCGCACCTCAGTCTTCCTGACTGAACTCCTCCCGGCAGCAGGTCGATCCACTGGCCCTTTCCCTGGTTGGCGGAGGGGTCGGGATCGCAGGATGTCGGCCGCGATCGCTCTGGGTGGCGACACAGGCCCGGTCGTCTCGGCGACGACGACGTCCCAGAGGAACTTGAGCAATACGTAACTGA
>BNJU01003934.1_pt1 | contig 27570 bp, 20 predicted proteins | sample 8539281 | NCBI WGS metagenome assembly BNJU01 (sample SAMD00202456, study PRJDB9452) | human saliva metagenome | isolation source: human saliva | place: Japan
TGAGGAACTAAGTACAGAAATTGGCGTGCCTATATTTGGGATTATAAAGATCCATAGAGATACAAAGCTAATTTTTATGGGACACTATCCATTTTCTGTATCAAGAATAAATCAAATGGTTAGTTTGATCATAACTTTTGGATGGGTGATAATGTTACTTTAAAAGAGATGGGTGGCTCTGCTTTTTAGAAAATTGCGCTTTTAAAACTTGGTACAAAACAGCCGTAGGTATCGCTATTATTTGTTTATCATTTTTTTGTCATTAGATGTTGTAAAGGGTTTGTCGCCAAACTACCTAAAGATGGTAGTTCAAATGGAAAGAGAAAAATAAATGTCCTTGGTTAGAAGAAAAACTTAAGGAGTTCTTTTATATGTCACATAAAGATAGAAATGGAAAAAGAAAATCTACTATTTCTGGAATTACAGTTCAGATAAAAATACCTCTAGTGGCAATGGTGAAAAACAAAAACAAAACAAACTAATGACCCTTGAACAATACAACCAATTACCCCTACGACTATGCACACTGTGCTGGCATTCACTGCAAGAAAGCCAGCCAGTGCTTACGCCACACCGCTAGTGAGGGTGTATATCAATAAGCATAAAACTGAATGCTCCATCGAGGGGCATCCAGTTTGCAACACAAGCCAAGCCACAAGCTCTGCGTATCCAATAAAGACCAAGTGTCTAGCTTTCCAGCATGGATTCTCAACTTGTGTCTAGCTTTTCCTGCAGACTTACAAAAAGACAGTCTACTTATTCAGCTAATATAACAAAAAGTGTTCAGCCAAATCAGGGAAAGTCATTCAGAACCTTCGTTAAGCGGATAACTGCAGTTTTTACCGTATGTCATAATTATATTATTTGAAATTAGAGGTTGCTATCCGTTAATTTGAATCCGATATCTTTATATTAATAGCATCTTGAGCAGGAACGATAACCTTCGCTTCGTGCGGAACTTAAAGATATACGGAGATAGTTCCCACGCCATAATGCCGGACATGATGGTGTGAATGGTAACAAGAACCTGTGGGGGTGATATACACGGTTTGTCCCTATGCTGGCTGGAGCGAGTTGATCGATTCTTACGAGTTCTATACTTACGTGTTTTCGAACGTTTGTGAGTTTTTTTCTTCCACTATGCTTCTTCTGTTTCTGTATGCTGATAGATTCAGTATTGGTGGTAGTTGTTTCATACGTGAAACTGCTGGTTCCAATTAGAGTTACCGCAACTAAAAGGATAGAAAGTAAATGTTTCATAACTTTGCTTTATGTTTGTTATTAATAAATAGGGGGTGTGTCAAAATTGATACATCCTCTTTTACTCCCCTTTACCTTGTCTACCACATAATTTAGTTATTTACAGCAGCTATGCTGCTAATTTCATATAAATGATTTGTTTGGCTTTAAATAGCCTATATAAACTTGTATAAAGATAGGAAGGTTGCTAAAAGTACTCCATAACGGCTTTTTAGTTCCGTGAGATTGGTTTTTTTCTACATTTTTCCCTATGTTAAAAGGCAATAGCAAAGAAGGCAAAGTCCATATTGACCTTGTCTTTTCCAAAAATGCCCTAAACCTCTGTAGGCTTTTATTATATTTTGTTTGTCCAAAAACAGCTTCAGGTTCTATGCACCTTCGTCCTCGATGCTTGATGCCTTCTTCCGAGATCAGTAGTTCCTGCGCTTTTGTTTATAGTGCTAGTAGTGGTGGTTTACTTCATAATTCCCTGTTCCTCTGCCTCTAAAAACATGAGCCTCTCAACGGACGAACCATCACAGCGTTCTGCCTGATAACGTACGCTGTAAGCAACGAACTGTTAGAGGTTAGGGAAACGCTTCATACCTATACGCTTCAGAGTGCTGTCCCATAGGGCAGACGTAGAATTCCTGTTCTCATTACAATAAAGGCTAGGACTGAATGGGTTAGGTGTGTAGCGTGGACGCTGCTCTTTATGGAAGTAGTTATACTTCACATAGGCTTCCATATTATGTACATCCATGAACAGATAGTTCTCCTCGGAGCCATACCCTGAATCGGCTACGACTGTCTTGGCATAACGATGATAGCGTGATTTGAAAGACTCCAAGAAAGAAGAAAGTGTGAGCGTGTCTGTACGGTTAGCATAGAGTGCAAAGTTGGTGATAAACTGGTTCTCCGTTGCTATCTGCAGATTATATCCAGGCTTAGTCTGTCCGTTCCGCATAGCGTCCTCCTTCATGTGCATAAACGTGGCATCAGGGTCGGTCTTGCTGTAGGAGTTTCTCTCTCCCATAATCTCAAGGTGTTGGTCATACTCCTGGAGTTTATTACGTTTCTTCTCAAGTTCTTTAAGCTGTTTTTTCTTGGTTCTAACAGCCTGCTTCTCTTCTTTTGTCTTAGGCTCAGGGGCTGATTCCAAAGACTTGTTCAATTCCTCGATATCTCATCGAGCAGAGCTGCAGTAAACTCGACACCTTCTGTCTTAGCGGCATTGTCCTGCGCTATGACATCATCAACCTGAAGCAAGAGTGTGCGTATTTGTTCCTGCAACTTGGCGCGGTTCTTTTCCACGGTTCTCTTCCAAACGAAGGTATACTTGTTGGCTTTCGATTCTATCTTTGTGCCGTCAATATATTCAACGTCAAGACTTATCAAACCTTTGGCTGCAAGTACTAATACGACTTGTGTGAAGATATTGTTGATTTCCTTTTTCACACGATTACGAAAACGATTGATAGTAATAAAATCAGGCAGCTCATATCCTGCCAGATAGATGAAATGAATGTCACGCTTGAGAAGCGACCCTATACGACGGCAGGAATAGATGTTGTTCATATAGGCGTAAAGAATCACCTTGAGCATCATTTGTGGATGATAAGGTTTACGACCACTGGGCTTATAAAGCTTGTAGACATTATCCAACATAAGATTATCCACCAAGGCGTCTAAAAGACGGACAGGATCATCTTCTGCGATATCCTTATCGATTCTTTGAGGAAAAAGAATCATTTTCTTGTGTATGTAAGAACGAAAGTGTACCTTTGTCATAATGAGATTTTTGTATGCCTAAAGGCACAAAAACTTTAGAAAATAGCAAAAGCCCCGGCTTGAGAAAGTCAGGGGCTTTAGTGATAAAGAAGAGGATGCGTCCATTTTGACACACCCTCTTTTCCTTTAGTTTCCATCGTATGAGTGATACTTTTCGATGTCTTCAAGTTTTTGCAAGTGAATAGTCTTGTATCAACTTCTACCGAATGCGTATCTATTTGCTGGCAAATGCGTATTCTCTTGCCGACAAATGCGGTGAGCGTTACAGCTAGATGCGCATCTAACGGCGGCACAATACGTTTCTACGGGCAGCTAGATACACATTCGCCAGCGCGTAGATACGGTGAACGCAGCGACAGAATATGTATTCGGCAGCGAGCTTTCACAGGGCAACACCTCATGCTATAAGACAAGCAAAAAATTGTTCGCGAACTTTTTATGGCTGTCTTAGCAGAAACGATAGATCTACTGATAAATGGCTTTTCATACGTACGAAAAAGTACGATTGTATTGCATGGAATGTACCTTTGCCACAGGGTATTTGAGCCGGGATATAGTTCGCCAAAAATACAGATGCGGTTTGCTGGAAATTTATATGCTGTCAGAAATAAATTTATATCAAATAAAAATTTTCCGCTAACCGTATAGGCTTGGAACTTTGACCTTGAACTTTTAAAAAGTAAGTAATATTCCGCATTTGACGAAATGTACTTCCGTGCTCAACAATATATACTCCCAGCCCCACGATATATACTTTTTGTCACTTCAATCCTAGACCTCTTCTTTAATAATGCTATTCTTATCTATTTATTATATAATTTTTGTATTACCTTGCACCTATTATCTCGTATTATAAGTCATTGTAAGTGAAATAAAAGGATTGTAGCAATTACAGCGATCTCAGGTAGGTTGTCAGTATTATTACGTATATATAAAATTAAAAGGCAATATGAAAGAAAGCATCGTCATCAAGCTATCGCCATACGGTACTTTTTCTATCTCTTGGCAAACCCTTATCCCATGGATATTCTGGTTTGCTGCAAGTTATGTAAGTCATCATGTAGTTTATTCGGAAAGCACATGGGTAGCGCCATTGTTGGGATTGGCAGGACTTTTCTTCCCAATGTTTCTGACCATTATTTTGGTTTTTCAGTGTCAGGAACTACGGAAAGACTTTCTTGGGAGATTCCTAAACTTGTCTTCCGATAAGTGGCAATATTATCTCACTGCCTGTCTGCTGATGCCAGCAAGTATCTTGTGTGCCATGGCAGTATCTCTGTTGTTCGGTTACAGTCCATCGCAATTCGTTATTACAGGTCATTACACCTTCACTTCGGGTGTCTTTCCTGTATGGTTTCTCCTTATTCTTGCACCTACGCTTGAAGAACTTGCGTGGCATGGTTATGGAACAGACTGTCTCCGCTCTCGAATGAGTCTCTTCAAAACGTCTATGCTGTTTGCAGCTTATTGGGCTGTCTGGCATTTCCCTCTTGCAGGTATTAAGGGTTATTATCACGCAAACGTAGTGAGCGAGGGTTGGCTTTATAGTCTGAACTTCATCGTTAGTATCTTCCCTTTTGTCTTTTTGATGAACTGGCTTTATTATAAAACCAACCGAAATATCCTTGTTGCTATTATCTTTCATATTACAGCAGGATATTTCAATGAGATATTTTCTACCCATCCCGACAGCAAGTGCATACAAACAATATTATTACTTATCGTATCTATCATTGTTGTACTAAAAGACCGCCAACTCTTCTTTAAGCGAGCATTGGCATAATATCATTTATCCACAATATCTATCCTATGACCCAAGAAGAATACGACCAATTATCCTACGACTACGCACACTGTGCTGGCACTCACTGCGAGAAAGCCAGCCAGTGTTTGCATCATACCGCCTACACGATGCTCCGGAACAAGCAGACGGGAGCAGTATATGGTGGTGAACGAGAAAGTGATAACGGAAAAGCAATCCTGTCCTTTCTACGCCCCCGACCGCAAGGAACGTTTCGCATGGGGCATCTCACGCATCTATGACAACGTGCGGGTGGCCGATTTAGATGACATCCGACAGAATCTTATCTACACCTTTGGCCGCACTGCCTAGTATCGGATCAAGCGAGAGGAGCGTGTACTGACTGAGAGTGAGCAGGCGGAGATAAGATATCTTCTACAGAGATGGGTTACGACAGCTCTGCAAATTGAATTCGATAGTTATGGAGAACAGTATCCTTCACTTATGCGCCCCTATAAGTATGTATAGATTAAAACTTCTCTGTAACCAAGCGATAGTGCTATCAGTCAGGCCCAAGAATTTCATCAGTCTGAAAACTATTGTTTCATACGTATGAAATTGGAGTTTCATTAGTCTGAAACTCAAGTTTATTATAAGCTAAGTAGAAGTTATCGTTACAGCAGGGTACGTATTAAATAATAGGAAAGAGGAGAAATATTCTTCTTCTTCGTTCTTACACTAGATTATTACTAAATTTGCAGTCGTCCCATAGTAGGTTATAGCTACTAACAGGTGGTATTAACGAACATAAAAATCGTGCGTGCAATAATTATAGGATAGTCAAAATAGTAAGTTGAATAATTAAAATTCCATGATTAAAATTCCATGTATGGAAAGAGTTAGAAAAATATATAATACAGGATGGAGTGATTGAAGTCTTTTCCAGATCCTAGAAAAGAGGAATACTTATAGCTCCATTTGGAAGTGGAGTATATCAGCTTTAGAAATACAAAAAGTTGATAAGTATGTTTTATTCGGAAGAAGTGATAATGTGGCATATAGAATGTCTTCGCTACTACCTAAGCCTTTTGGGAAAAAGGAACACGTAAGAATGAAGATAAACGGAAAATATGTTTTAAATAACTTAAATGATATAGAGTATCGAACAATATCATTTGTAGAACCCAACGATGCAAAATGGTTTGAAAGTTATATCAAGTCTGTTGAACAATATATTTTTAGCACATAAGATAGTTGGGGCATTTATGACAGAGCACCCAGAGCAACATAAAAATCAATCCACCCTTCAACGGCCATGAAGTAAGGGCGATATGGGACGAGGAACGCAATAAACGGTGGTTCTTCTGTACTTGATATCATTGCTGCCATCAACGAGCAGGATGATTATCAAAAGACGAGAAACTATTGGAAGCATCTCAAAACAAAGTTGAAAAAAGAACTAGTGAACTGGTTAGTGCCACTAACCAGTTGAAACTGCAAGCCCAGAATAGAAAAACAACGATTCGCATTATGAGCATATCGTTAACAAAGGAAAAGAACTGTGAGGTGTGCTGCCGCCTTGGCTTCGTCAGTTACACAAAGGACAGGTGGACAAAAGCTGGAGTAGATTACTTCAGCGGGCATCTTACGATTGTTAGCAGATGAGACAAACCTGGCAAGAACAAGTGGTTATTATCTCGCTTGATGCAAGCGAAGAAACCCGAACACGGTCGATGAGGTTCTGAACTTATTGGAAGAGAAGTCGGAAATACCACTGTCCGTTGCAGAAAGAGAAGAGTTAACTCAGGCTTTTGCGGTTACTCAATCACCACTTCGCACCTGATAGGGAAACGTATATCCATCGTATCAAAAGACAACCTCTCGCAACCGCCGTAAAGCTGCACTGACCTTACGCATATATATGGATCTGTCTCTGTCTGCTCAACCCAACAGAAAAGGATTGATGAACGGTAGCACGTTACAAAAAGGAGTAGGATTATCTAATGAAAAATATAACATCACATAACTATGAGGAAAGCAAAACTAAGAAGGTAGATCGTTCTCAGTTGTTCTTACTAATCAGGTTCACCACTACCTATGACATCTTTTCTCTCCGTCCGCTCTCGGCAACTGCGATGAGCGAGCGCAACGAGCGTAGTTTGTCGGCAATGCGCTTGGAACCGTTTTTATGATAGAGGATGCCATTATTGTTCATAAACCAGAGGAAAAGCGTAGCGGCAATGCGTTTGTTACCGTCAGAGAACGAATGGTTTTGGTTACGAGATAGAGCAGCACGGCAGCTTTCTTTCCACACTGGGATATAGCCCACACCGCCGAAAGTCTGATAGATCTGTCTCAATAGAGCTTTTGAAGGATCTCGTCCTTCTCGTTACCGAAGAGAGCTGATCCACCGAACTTCTCACGGAGAATCTCTATCTCGTGCATGGCGTGCTCATAAGTGGCATGGAAGAGTTCCTCACTGGTTGTCTTGTTGATGTCAGCCGTTGATAGTCATAGTCATCCAGTGTGTCAAGGGCATAGGTATAATCCATCTATCACATCAAAGAGGGCATGGTTCTCGTCGTTTGTAGAGACAGGCTGCCGCTCTATCGTCCTGCTCCACCACCTGCACCAGTTGTCGCAGTTCGGCTATCTGCTGCTGGCGGATGCGTTCGTTCACGGCATACCTTTTGATGAGGATACTGCTTCAGGACGTTGTTAGCCCAACGTCGGAATTCTCTACACCTCGCTTGCTCTTTCACTCGATAACCGACAGAGATAATCACATCAAGATTATAATGTCTATAGAACGACTCACGAGTCTTTTTCTCTTGAACTGTCGCAAAATTTGCGACAGTTGGAAAATTCCATCGTTCAACTCTTCCTGTAATGCATTGTTAATGTGTTTGCCAATGGTCTTCACATCTCTGCCGAATAGTTCAGCCATCTGTCTTCGGTTGCTTCAGACGCTTTTCCTCCAGCTTGACATCAAGCTGTGTTTTGTCCGTCTCACCTGATAGATTATAATTTCGCGGTTTAGGTTTGTTGCCTGTTCATAGTTATTACTTGTTTGGGCGCAGTTACATAATTTTTCTTGTCTGTCCAGCATTCCCATTATAACAAAATTGGAGTCCTCCTAAGATGCCTCTCTTCTTATGTCTCATACCGATATTTTTATTAATTTTGTATTGTTAAAGAGAGATACAGTTACTTATTTGAATTGTACTTTTGCATTTGAAAAGAGCAATATCCACACTGACAATAGAAGTTTGCGATGAATAATGAAATAATACCAACAAAGCTTCTCCTGCGTTACGAAGCATTGTAGGAAAGAGAAAATGAACGGTTGAAAAGTTCTGCTCAAACATGGGATAATGTATGTGCCAGAGGAATTAAAATCCCTGACATCACCTCACTTTCACCCATTTCTTCCCTCCAGTCCGACTTCTTGATGGGAAGATCCGGTTATCTCGTAGTCTTTTTCCAGAGGAGAGGGAAGATGTTTATGCAAGACGATGGCAAAGTCGGACTACTGGCAAGGTGGCTATCAGCCTGTTTGTACCAACGAATGGCGAAGAGTGTCGTGTGACAAGGGCGATATAATGTGTAGAATGTCCCAATCGTAGTTTTGAGACATTAAACATGTAGAGCCGCTTTACAGGCATTTAGAAGGTAGGAATGAGGATTGTCTTGATGTGATCGGGCTATACACCATAATGCCAGATAACTTTGCGCTTTCTTGTGTACAGATTTGATGATAAAAACTGTGAGCATGGTTACAAAGGTGATGAGGCTGTAGATGTCTGCAAAGAGTGGAGACTCCTTACGCCATTGAACGATCTCGTTCAGGAAATGGCAGTACGTGTGGATATTTCTTGAAGATGTTTTACCAGCTTATAAAGCACGACAAGTAGGAAGTGCTATTCTGCACGCTAAGCGAATCGGAACTGTCGGCGAATGTCGTTCAAATCGTACGATCGTTTCTTTCCAATCAGCACCATCTTCCTGAAGGGGATTGCACGCCTCGCCCGTGACGCCCAAGAAAGTTGGAATACTGCTTTTCGTTGATATGACTTTTGCTTATCAAGACCGCGGGCTTTCCTTTCTCAAATTAAGAAGATGACAGCAGGGATAGTTGAGAAAGTCTTAGCAGAGCATAGATAGCAGAGTTGGGACCTTTATCTGCATCTGACGCAGAAACCCGTGGACCACCACCACTTTCGGCAACCTATTGGTAATAGCGACATCTATGAAAACGTAGAAATAGTTAAAGCCGATAAACTGTATATTCCGATAAAGGCTGTCGGCAAAGGTGTTGAATCATCTGAAGCGTATTGCTGCTTTTAAGAACCCGGAGTATTATCGGAGACAGGCAATCGCTTTGTCCACTTATTCTGTGCCGCGGTTATATCTTGTTGTGAGTTTACTGACGATTATTTACTGATGCCGCTGGTTGCGGGAAGATGCCGTTACCTGAATAAGAATAATATTGACTCACACTGACGGACAAAACCCAACCTGGGCAGCCTGCTCTCCGTTACATTCCAGGTGCTGGGCACAGAGCAGCAACAGGCTGTTGATTGTATTTCGCATTCGATAATGGCGTTCTTTACGCTACAACAGCGTTCGGTAAGACTCGCGGGCGGCACCTCATAGCGTATAAGAAAGCCAACACGCTGATACTCGTCCATCTAAAAGCCTTGCTGGGTCAGTGGAAAGAACGGTTATCAGAGTTTCTAACATTGATTACAAAAGCCAGACCGTCCGAAAAGAAGAGAAGCGTATAAGGGCGTTTTCGCTGATTGGTTGCCTTGATTTCTACAGGTAACGTCTCATGGAATGATAGACGTCGCCCTGATGCAATCGTTTAGATGGATGAGGTGAAACCGTTTGTACGTGATTGCGGAATGGTGATAGTTGATGAGTGTCACCATGTCTCTTCCGTTACTTTTGAGCGTGTGCTGAAAGGCGTGACGGCTCGTTACGTGTATGGATTAACTGCTACACCGATTAGAAAAGACGGTCATCATGCCCATTATTTTTATGCAGTGCGGCCCTATTCGGTTCTCCGTGTTGCAGGCTTGATGGCTACAGCAAGGTTTCTATCGTTACTTATCCTCGGTTTACATCTTTCCGGCCACTACAGAAGATAAACAGAATATCAGCCTCGCTTTTATCAGTCTTTGGGTGTGCGGATGATGAGGTCGTAACAATCTGATTGCTGATGATGTGTGTAGGCGAGTAGATGCCGGGCGTATCCCAATGGTCCTCACCAGTAGGACGGCACATGCTGAAATCCTTTCAGCAGATAGTTGCATGACAGGGGCAAAGATGTCATTCTGTTGACGGGGTCCGGCACTGCCAAAGAGAAAAAGACCGCACTTCATCAATTGAGGATTGCTCCGGTAAAAACGACTGTAGTTATAGCTACGGGAAAAATATGTTGCGTAAGTGGCTCGATTACCCACGATTAGACACCTTGTTTCTTGCTCTGCCCATTTCATGGAAGGGACTTGGCACAGCATGCCGGTCGGCTTCATCGTGAATACCGGCAAAATAGATGTGCATCTACGATTACATTGACCTTCATCACCCAGTTTACGACAGTATGTACAAACGACGCCTGAAAGGTTACGCCTCTATTGGCTGCTAAGGTGGCAGATGTATCTTCTCCAGCATTATTTGATTCTTTCACCTGACCTTTGACCTCGCAAGCAGCGAAGGATGATTTTCAATGGCAAGACATTCTTTGTTCCTTTTCTGTAAAGACCTTTCTACGCCAAGCACCCATTATCATCTCGTCTCCGAAACTGTATCATGTTCAGCAGAACCAGCCACTGATATGCTTAAAAACTACTTGTCAATGGCATTAACATCATTGTACTGTCTAAGCAGTCTGACGAACACTGATTATCTGAAGTCATTAGGGTGTCACTGTGAATACGAATAAAACCTCTGCTACAGTTGTGCCATCATCGACAGATCCATCGTCTGGCACGGTGGCATTCACCTGCTCGCTTCTCTCAAACAGAAGAAGATAATATTATTGCTTTCAGATAATGCACGATTAGCCGCAGAACTGATAGGGGCGTTAATGGAATGAAGTCGACTTTTTATTCTAAAATATATCATGCAATGCCCTTTACGTAGCTGTCAACAGAGAAGGACACCTTTTATTCATATTATGGGAGCTTTTTAGCAAGATGGAGGCAACTTTTTCTTATCACCTCAATTCCGCAGCATTATTCCTTGTGAGGTACTTTTATATATTGAAGTGACATTTTTTGGGATTTATCCATTGATATGGGGATTTTTCTGGGGTTCTTGGTTCTTGCATAGATCATGAAAATCCCCCACCCAAACCAATGGGGAAGTATGAAAAAGCCACAAAGAAATGATGTTTATTCAATGAAGACCTCAGCGTAGTAGGTTTTATTTGTATATAGGTTCAGAACGTTCTGCCTTCCAGTTCGCACCCATTTTGCTGGCACGCTGACAAAATGTAGGATAAAGGCTTTCAGCCTGCTTGTCTTTTTTTCAATGGCTTGACCTTCTCGCTGATATGACGGACGAGATAGAGATGAAGTTCTTCAGCATGGCGGTAACCATCATGAAAACCATGTTCTCAGCCATGAAAGGAAAAAGGGCAGATGCGACCATCCGAAGTCATTGTTCTGTATGTCGAAGTTCTTTTCGCTTGCTCCACGTTCATTGTAGAAATGTAATGATGTCTTTCTCGGTAGATGTCCGGTTGTTGGTAAGGATACAGCGGTATGTGTATATTACTCCGAACATATCCGTCTGTTGCCCTGCCGTCCTTGTCTTTCAAAGGACTACGCTGTACGACAAGCCTGTATGACTTTCCTTCTATTAAGTTGTCCATGCTGATGGATGTGACATCGCATCTCTCATAACCAACCTCAACGCTCTTCCATTCTTTCAGCTGGCGGAAGTCCTCGTGTCGGCTGCCGCAGTTGGCAGCACGTATATAGAACGTGTTGCAGCGCTGCTCTACGGTTTGGATGATTTCCTTCGAGAACGACCCGCAGTCGGCACGGAAACGCTCTATCACCACACCAAGTTCTGAGGTTACACGGTCCATAATGCGACGGAGCGTGTCCTCCTGATGGAATTTCACATTGGTGTTTCCGTCACGATTCTCACCTCCGACTATGATTCCCCCAATGGAAGCCCAACCAGGGAAATAGCCAAAGATCCTGCTTGTAGGAATACTTTGCATCGAACTTGTGGGCTGGAACAAACTGGTGGTCAAAGTCCAGGTCAACATGGCTGCCCGCCTTTATAAGCCCCATTCTCCGTATCATCCGTAAAAGTAAGGTGTTCAGCTTCTCTGCAGTGTTGAAACTGTAAGACTTGCCGGAGGTTTCGCTCCTGTAGACAATATTCTCTTCGGCAAGCTCCTTCAGTCCGCGCCCCACGGTGTCGGCACCGGGTAACAGCGTACCAGGTCTCTGCCTGAACTGCCCAATAAGCGCATTGATGTCCTCAAGACATTCTCCCACCACAAAGGTAGCTGAAGAAGAGAGAACCCAGGATGCTTCCATGGCTGAATGCCTTGCCGCTGCATCCGCGTCTGCCCAACACGGATTCGGTAAGTTTTTCAAAGCCCAACTTTGAAAAAACGTCCATGATGTGATAAATTCCTCCGAAAGGAAGTGATATTCTCGTTTTTAATTGCTACCTTTGTCATGTCAGATTTTTGCTTGCTTGTTATGTTTGTTGCACTAAGATAGGTGAAAATTCTGACATATCCAAGTGTTTTGAGGACTTTGTTTCTCAGGCACTTGGATTTCTCACAAGAAATTATGCTGCGGAATTAGCAGAGTTTATAAAAAGCATGGTTGTCACTTGTTTTAATCATTTAAAAATTGTATTTTTGCATTCTAAATCAAGCTAACAACCATTGCTGATAGTATAAAAGCGGAGAATATCTTGCATATTTCAATGCTTGCACTGTCAAAAGTTTATTAAAAATTTACTTCAGAATCACCATGACTAAGAAATTTTTGACACAACCGGAGAGGGAATACCTTTAATGAAGGAATTTGAAGGGTTGTTAGAAAAATAATCCACGATAAAATGTTAGATTCTGTAGTAGGTTTCTACGAGCTTCTGGTTATTTTACGCTTCGTCCTTTCTAAATAGTATTGAAAAGTGAGAACTTATAGGATTGATGTGGATAAGTATATTGTTGAGGCAAAATCAATCGTGACAGCTTTTCTTTGGAGCTGAGAAAAATGGTTAAACAAGACTATTTTAGCCAGATTGCGTGCAAAAGATATAGAAATAGTCGAAATACTCGAAAGAAGTTGAAGAAGGTATCTTCCAGTTAGTAGAAGATTTGATAAGGGAATTTGAACTTCGGGCTCACCCGAAAAAGATTCATGCAAAGATTTATCTTCTTTATCCAAAGGAGCTTTAATGAATATACATTTGGTGCAGCAATTACAGGCTCAAGTAATTTGAGTGGTAATGGATTAGGATTAGTCAAGATTGTCAGTATGAGTTTAATGTGAAACTTACTGATTATGAAGATGTGAAATTTCGCCTGCAACGAGTTTGAGCAACTTTGGAGGAGGCAAAAGACGTTCTATTTTGGCTGATGATATTAGGATGGTCCTATCATGGAACTTATCTTGAGGAGACGTTACGCCATACGAACTTACGTTAAGATGCTCATGGAGTATTTTTGCAGACCGTGTGCTTGCTATCGATGCTCAGAATGCGTTTGATATGCCTGAGGGTTATACGAGCTATGAATATCAGACGGATGCTGTCATAGAAGGATATAAGAAACTTGAAATATGATGGCTTCTTCTTGGCTGACGTGGTCGGTCTGGGAAAGACAGTGATTGCCACCATGATAGCAAAACAGTTCTGTATAGACAATGGTTATGAGCATACGAAGATATTAGTCGTGTATCCTCCTGCAGTAGAAGAGAACTGAAGCAGACGTTTAAGGACTGGACTTGGACCGATATACTGTTTTATCAGTAATGGAAGTCTAAAAGAAAGCACTTGATGAAGACAATCTTTGATTATTGGAATGCAGTGAGAGCACGACCTTATCCTTGTTGACGAGGGCTCATAAATTCCGTACACGATCAAACAATGCTTTTACGGAATTACAAAGATTTGTAAGATGCTGCCGATTAGAGCAAGGGAATATCAAGGGATTTAAGAAGAAGTTACGCTGATCTGCCAATCCCCATGAAATAATACCTTGCAGATCTTTATAACGAAATTATCCTTTTCCAAGATCCACAATTGTTCTACGACAGACGGCGTACCCAATTTGACATCATTCTTTGCTCCGCTGATTGTAGAGTGAAGCGTTACGCAGTAACCTACGCAGATCTGAAAAAGCTTAAGGCACTTTGCGGGAGAAAGTACGTGAACGTCGTTATAAAGCCGTTGACCGTACGCCGGACACGAACCGATATTGAGTTGATTCCACGTTATATGAAAAGACGTGAAAGGGTTTTCCCGAGTCGCACCCCCTGTAAAGAAAGAATATGAAATGAATGAGCATGTAGCCGCTATCGAGGCTGCGATGACGACTTTTGATAAACAGATCTTTCTTATGCACGCTTATCAAGCTATTGCGCTCTCTTTACCAGAGAAAGTCGAATGGCTGTATGATAATGCCGAATTAATTTCGAGAGATTTGGCAAGTATACGCCAGAGTGGTTAGTAAAACGTCTTGAGAGCAGCTTTCGTGCTTTTTAAGAAATCTATTGAGCGTTTCATGATGCAAATCAGAACATGATAAACATGTTTGAAAATGATCGTGTATTTATAGCTCCTGACCTTTGATATCAATCATCTTTATGAGTTTGGACTTAACGAGACGAGATAGAAGAACGCTTAAAACAAAAAGTGAAGATAATCCAAAGAATGCAGTATTTAAGGCGAAAGATTTTGATCCAAGGTTTATTAGTTGCTTCTGAATAGACCAAGCCTGCTGGAAGGTCTGTGTAATGATTGGCTACGGTTGATGTCGAAGGGAAAAGACGACTCAAAAGTTTCATAAATTCAATGATATTCTGAAGCACGAATTGTTTGAAACCGCATAACTCGGTCAGAAATTGGTGATTTTCTCAGAGTTTGCTGACACCGTAGAGCATCTTCAGCGTAGAATTGATAGAGATGACGCACTGGTCATTACAGCTGCTAATCGTACGAAGCTGTCCCGCACGATACAAGCAAATTCTTGACGCAAATTATAAGAAGAGTTCTCGCAAGGACGATTATAATATCATCAACAACCGACGTGCTGGCTGAAGGTGTCAACTCCATCGGTCGAATATTATCGTGAATTATGACACCCCGTGGAACTCTACCGTTGATGCAGCGGATAGACGTCAATCGTATCGGATCAGAGGAAGGACATATAATTATGTGTTCTATCCATCAAGAGAAGGCGACAGCGATAAAGCTCAAAACAAAGTAGCACTCTCAAAGATACAGACTTTCCATACAACTTTTGGAGAAGACAATCAGATTTACTCTCAAGAAGAAATTATCGACCGAAATCTGATAAGTTATTTAATGAGGGATAAAAAGGAAGAAGGGGAGTTCAATGAAGAAATACCATTCTATGAAGAGCTCCGCTCGCTTTATCTTAACAATCGTCGGGAATATAACCGCATTAGCAAGATGTCTCTTCGCAGTCGTACAGGGCGTTGCCAAGAGATGGAGGGTGTACAGCCTGATGACACCCGGTATTTCTCAAAACAACATGCGTAAATGCTTCTTCCGTAAATGATGTCGATGTACCTGAGCAACTCGGTGATTGATGCCTTGAAATACTTTTAAAGCAGAGTGTAACGAGAAGAAAGTTGAACGAATAGCAAAATCATCACGACCATGTACGCAGGGCTCTTTTGACGCTTTTAAGCAAAATGCGTAATCAAGAACAGACGATAGACGAGATAACGAGCAAAAAGAGCATTCCTAATCTTGGTGCGCAGGTGACGACAGCCGTTAGTCTTTTGAAACTTTTTTACAAGATGTTCATGATAATGAAGAACGCATGCAAATTGTACACTGTAATCGCCGTTGAGCTGGGAGGATTAGTGATATTGCAGCGTTTTACAGCGTATGCAGAAAGATTTGCACGTAAGAAGATAGGACGTGATGAGGCCTTGAAGTATTAAGACGATGGCAAAGAAGTACAATGCTTATTATCTTAACAGCGAAGAGTTGAGACGCGAAACAGAAACAGAAGCAGATATTATTTTAAGTGAATCATTTAAATAAAGAACAATGGATTATCGCTCAATCATAGAGAATCATCATATAACCGCCATAATTGACTGAATTGTTAAACGACATCTTTCATCATAATGTCGAGTTCAGACAAGAACCTTTTATCTGTCCCTCGTTGAAAAAGGGATATGGCGAAAGATGCCTTATACTTAGACAGATCACGCTGCACGATGGACACACGTTAGCTGTCTATGAAGTAGAGTTGTCGGATCGTGTCGTTATCGAACGTAATCGGGCTGCTATACGTAATCTGCTTGTAAGCAATTGGCGCGGTGGATATGACGGTGCTCTGATGTTTTGTTACCGCAAGAATGAGTCCGATTGGTTTTACGGGCGTCAGTGAATCCTGGGCGTTTGATAAGCAGGGTGATTATAAGAAGCTGTCAACCGACACAAAAACGATACACTTATCTCTTTGGGAGAAGGTAGAGGGTGTCGAACGGCTAGACCAGTTTAAGACATTAAGAGATAGTGGGCAAAACATTGAAAGACGTTACAGATGCTTTCTGTTGAAGCACCCACCAGACAGTTCTATCAGGATTTGTTCGAGTGGTATGAATGGCTGTTGATGATAAGTCGAATATCACCTTCCCCAATAACACTGCAATAGAGGAAGACGATAGAGATGATATAGAGAAGAAAGTGATCCGAATGATAACCCGCATCATGTTCGTGTGGTTTATTAAACAGAAGAAACTTTGTGCCTGACAAAAATCTTTGATACCAACTTTATCAACGATTCTGAAAGACTTTGATCCAAACAGTGAGACTGATGGTAATTTATAATGCAACTTGCAGAAACCTTTCTTTTGCAACTCTGAATCGTGAGATAAAAGATGAGAAAGGAAAGTGCGTAGGTTTGCTAAGTCGCTTAAAACGTGATATCAAGACCTTGTATCGTTATGCCGGATTGTTTACTATCAGTGAAGAGGAAGTAATCAAACTTTTCTCAGAGGTTCCTTTCCTTAATGGCGGTTTGTTTGAATGTCAGGATAAGACACGATATATAGATGGCGTTGAGCATTGTTATAGCTTTTGACGGATTCAGTAGAGCTGTTGGGCGCTTTGTTGATGGACGGTATAAGCATCGTGCTATCGTTCCGAACATTTTGTCTCTTTAAAACCAGAGAAGGGACTTATCTCTATTCTGAATCGATACAACTTTTACTATTGAAGAGAATCCTCCAGAGGAACAGCAAGCAGCACTCGATCCGGAACTGCTTGGTAGAGGTCTTCGAGAACCTGCTCGGAGCTTATAACCCTGAGACAAAGGAAACGGCACGCAATCAGAGTGGCTCGTTCTATACGCCACGTGAGATTGTGAATTATATGGTTGATGAAAGTCTGATGGCTTATCTGGGGAATGATGAAACGGTAGGTTCTGTTTTCAGCCGAGATTTTCAGTGTGATAAGTCAAAGTGATGAATATAAGTCGATCGTAGAGGCTTAAGAACGTCAAGGTGCTTGACCCCTGCTTGTGGTTCAGGTGCTTTTCCGACGCTTGTTGAACAAAATGGTAGAAGTGATAGAACGTATCTCCAGAGGAGGATATCTATTCTTTGAAATTGTCTATCATTGAGAAATGTCTTTACGGTAGCGATATTCAGAGTATTGCTGCACAAATAACGAAACTCCGCTTCTTCATCTCGCTTATTTGCGATTGTGTGCATGACGAGACAAAACCCAACTTTGTATACCAATCATTGCCAATCTCGAAAACAAACTTTGTGTTCAAGCCGATTCGCTGATTATGAAGAAGAAGCGGAAGCACAACTTGATTTATTCGAAAATCCTGAAATAGAAATTTAAAGGAGAAACTGCGAGAAGCACGACATAAACATTTTCTCTGCAAAGTCAGCATCAACGAAAAACATCGGCTGAGAGAAAAGGGATAAAAGAAATACGTGAGAAGTTAGCCGATTTGTTGTCGGATGTAAACAACTATAATCGTGAAGATGCCACAGATGGCGGAATGGGATCCGTATGACCAAAATGCAGTCAGCTCATTCTTCGATCCTGAATGGATGTTCGGTATCAATGAGAAGTTGACATTGTAATCGGGAATCCGCCGTATGTTCAGTTGCAGAATAACAGGGTATTGGCTAAAAATATGCCGATAGCAACCATCAATGTTTCTACGTACAGGTGATATTTATTGCTTGTTCTACGAGCGTGGTTGGCAAATCACTAAAAAGATGATGGGCACTCATGTTTCATCACTCTAATAAGTGGATGCGTGCAGGATATGGTGAGAAAAATACGCCAATTCTTCGTAGATCATACTGATACTAAACTTTTGATATATTTTGAAGAAGTAAAGGTTTTTGAAAGTGCTACAGTTGATACAAATATTCTATTATTTTCAAAATCAACTTCACGTCATCAAACAGCCTGCGCTGTAGCAAATAAGAAGTATAAGAACTGTATTGATAATCTGCGCATTTTCGTGCAGCAAGAGAGGGTGAGTGCGACTTTACAGAGGCTGGTTCTAATAGTTGGGTCTATCTTTCTCCCATAGAGCAAAAGTATTAAGAAGAAGATAGAGGCAGTGGGTGTCCTTAAAAGATTGGGACATCCAGATTAATCGTGGAATAAAGACTGGATGTAATGATGCCTTTTATTATCTCTACTGAGAAAAGAAAAGAAATCTTGCGAACTGCCAATCAGACGAGGAACGCCAAAGGACGGAGGAACTTATTCGACCTTATTCTTAGGGAGGACGTGACATTAAACGATATGGTTATGAGTGGGCAAATTGTAGACTGCGACTTTCCTTCACGTCATTATGATATAGAGCGGTATCCTGCTGTGAAAGAGCACTCTTATCGTTCAGTATGAGCGGTTAGAACAGACGGAATTATTCACGAGATTAATGGAAAAAGTTCAGAGTCTGCAAGAAAACCAACAATAAATGGTTTTGAGACACAAGACAGCATTAGTTATTGGGACTTATTTTTCCAACCACATATTTGCTGGAAAGCGGTGAGGCGGAAATCTAACTTTCTCAATTGTCCCATCAGGAACTTTTCTAACGCCCCTGCAAGTTTTATATCTGCAGGAAGTAGGAATGATTATATTCTTGCCTATTTGTGCAGTAAAGTAGGAAGATATTACATATATCAAAATAGTGATACGACAGGTGCAGGTGACATCATGCTCAATATTCAATCATTGATACGATTTCCGATACCACCTGTAAGTAACCGAAAAATAATCGAAAATAGTAAAGTATTACAAAACCATTTTTCACAAGAGATACAAAGACACTTGATAGTTTAATATACGACTCTTATGGATTTTTCTAAGGAAGAAATAGAGGAAATAGAGAGATGTTAAAACTCTCTATCAGCCTCTTTATTCCGATTAACCCTCCTATTTTGCAGTATAAATAATTGCTCATCTATATTAAGTTTATAAACTTCAAAAACAGCTTTATCTACTTCTTCATCTGATGCTTTATTTTGTATCCTCCTATAAATAACTTCTGTTAAGAACCTTGAAAATCAAGTTTTAATAAGGTCTTTCTAATGTTGTAACATACAATTGTATTCCGCCTCCTTGTACTTCTGCCTCCGTTGTAAGTTTAAGATACCAGTCAAATAATTTACTATTCATTAAACCTACAAATTGTATAAGATAATCTTTTTACCAACCATTATATCTACAGCATTGTTACATATAAGGCGATTTTCATCAAAGCAAAAATTAATATTGCGCCCTATGATCTTCCACATAACCTTTGGCTTATTAAAAATCCTCCCAATACTTTTGCTCCCCACCTTTGCATAGCATACCATTCGTAACGAATACCCGTCTCTGCTTTATTGCGCGCTTTGATAATGGATCCTTATGTTGTAACATAGTGAATAGACTGCTGGGTATTGTTTCTTGAATGCTCTTCAGCTTTCTCTGATGTGCCCTGAATAGAATTATCAAACTGATATGGAAGTGCCACGGGATATATATTAACCATAAATCTGCCCACCCATAACCATATCGTTTAATGTCACGTCCTCGCAAGATAGGTCGAATAAGTTCCTCCGTCCTTTCCTTTTCTTCAGCAGACTGACACTGCCAATATTTTCTTTACGTTTTGTAGAATTAATGATAAAAAGCTTCATTACAACCAGTGAGGACACCACGATATAATCTGATGTCCCAATCCTTCAAAGGTATTCCCACCGCTTCTATCTTGCGTTTGATGCTTTGCTCTATTGGAGATAATATGACCCAGCTATCTGCTGTATTAAAGTCGCACATCACCCTCTCTTGCTGCACGAAAATGCGCATTCAACTTTCCGCCAAATTCTTCAGTCTGATAAACTGGGCGAGTGTAGTTACGATCCACCTTACATAGCTTGGCTATTTTTGCGTTGTGATGTCCCTGATTTTTAGTAGTTCAATAATAAGTGTTTCTTTACCAGAAAGTTTATATTTTTCAGGATTATTTCTTCGCCCTTTAGGTCTGCCTAAGATCTTTCCTTCTGCCTTCTTCCTTGCCAATGCTTCCTTTGTACTGTTGACTGATTAGGGTTGCGTTCAATCTCTGCTGACAGCCCAAAGGCAAAGGCTGAGCACCCTACTTTGTATGTCATCACCGCCGATAGTTGTCTTTAATAGTCCACACACGGCATTCTTTTGTTCATACAAATATTGAGAATTTCATTATCATAAACAGGTTACGCCCTAAGTCGTGACAGTTCGCTGCAAATGATGATGTCGTTTTTATCCACTTTTCTTCAATAGCTTGCCCAATTGTCTCTTGTCATAGTTCTTTTGTCCCACTGATTGTTTCTTCAATCCAATCATTAATCTTGAGCTTTGACGTTCACAGAAGTTCATAATCTCAAAACGTTGGTTCTCTACAGTTTGTTTGTCACTGCTTACTCTGATGTATCCGTATATCATACTCTTTTTTATTAATAGGTTGTACTTTTGTTGTATTTTTAAACGGAAAAAGTCTAGTTTGCAATATAAGAAAGAATCGGTCCATTATCAAACTAATTATAAGTTTTAAAACCGTTTGCTGTCATTTTAACATTTAGTGTAGTTGATTAATATTCAGTTGTTTATAAGCTGATGGCGGGTGACGGGAGTGACAGCAGACAAAAATAATTCGTGAAAAAAACTTGACAAGGGTATTCCATGTTGTATCTTTGCAGCAGATACCGGGAAGACCAACAGTACGCCGGACGTGCTTTATCTACAAAACCGACAGGGTCTTCCAGTTTGTTTTTAAACCAATCTATTTATGTGTACAGTTTTTCCAACGTGCCCAATGACTGGGCAGTGTGCTTTATGCACGATTGTATTCTCAAAGAACAGTGTCTGCGCCATCATGCGGGCAGGTCACTTCCTGTTAACCAGCATTCGGCATTGACGGTTCTCCCTCCGCACGGACCGGGGACAGCTGTCAGGCGTTCCATGCCATGAAGACGGAACGGCTGGCATGGGGCTTCTCGCATCTCTTCGACGATGTGAAGCACAGTGACTACCGCCCTCTGCGCCGTGAGATAGAGGCGTATTTCGAAGCCGCTTTGTGTACTATCGCTATCACCGGGGCTTCAATAAGCTGTGTGAGGAAGAGCAGCAATGGATAGACGGGCTTTTTCCGGCGTTATGGCTATACTGCTCCACGTGTTTATGACAACTACCGGACGAGCTGGAAATATTAAGAGTTAAGGAGTGAAAGGGATGATAGGAGTTAAGGCATTAGCTTATTCTGAAAGAATGGAGAAGTTAACTTAGCGTAAAGGAGTTGGGTTGACAGGCTGTTAAGGAGGTCTTGTTTCTTTGGTGTTAACGCTCCGCACGAATCGTGTTTTGCTACTGACACACTTAGTGTTGGTATGCGTCTAAAAATAATTTCTCCGTTTTCTGTTCTCTGTGTGAACCAAATACTGGCAGATAAAGACAGAATGACAGACAGGATAAGAAAAGGCAGAATAACGGTTTAACTTTTTCCCTACGGCCCTTTGCGCCCTTAAACCTTTTAGTTTTCTCAGTAGGTTCTGTCCTCCGTTCTCAGTGCTCTCGTGTGGGCCAAGATAAAGACGGAATGACAGACAGGGTAAGAGAAAGGCAGAATAACAGCTTTAACTTTTTACTCTCTCTATGAAAATTAAGAATCTAAGAAAATCAAAGCTGAAAACCAGCGTAACCGACAGGCTGGAAAACTGAACCATGACATCACCCGCCGCCTGCTCGACTATCTTGAGCGGAAGTATGAAATGCGGCATAATACGGCCTTTAGGTTGTACGGAAATCCGCAAGGCGGGCAGTAACGAACCTTTGTGCCAGCGGATGAACGTATGCGCAATACTATCGCCATCAAGGCACGACTCGATGGTATTGATGTGGGACAAGGACATCCGACGATATACGGAGTCTGACTTTGTCAAGGTTTTTAATCCTGTGGACGACTTCCTCAATAGTCTGCGAGGGAGATGGGACGGAAAGGACCATGTCAAGGCTTTGGCTGACTGTGAACCTAATGACAATGCACGGTGGGCAGACTGGTTTCATACGTGGTTTCTTGCGATGGTGGCACAATGGATGGGCTTAGATACTGCACATGGCAACAGTGTGGCACCGCTACTCATCTCACGACAGGGCTATCGGAAGTCTACCTTCTGTAAACGTTTGCTGCCCGATGCGTTGCAGTGGGGCTATAATGACAACCTTGTCATCAGTGAGAAACAGAATACGCTGAGGGCAATGACACAGTCGTTGCTGATCAATATTGATGAGTTTAATACGCTGTCTGCCAAGACGCAGGACGGTTTTTTGAAGAATGTCATGCAGCTTGCAAGCATCAAGCTCCGTCAGCCTTACCGCCAGCAGCAGGTTACGCTGCCACGTGTCGCTTCTTTCATCGCCACGGCAAATGTTTCGGATGTCTTCAGCGACCCCAGCGGCTGCCGCCGTTTCATAGCGGTTACGCTGACGGCCCCTGTCCGTCTGCCCGGGCACATAGACTATGAGCAGCTTTATGCACAGGCAGTTGCCGAACTTGAGGCTGGTAGGCGCTATTGGTTCGATGAGGCTGACACCCAGGAGATTATGGCAAACAACGTGCAATATCAACAGCGCACCCCTGCTGAGGCTCTCTTCTTCGAGTGCTTTTCCATTCCTAGGACTTGGCAAAGGGTGCCTATATGACAGCAGCCTCTATCTTCAGTCTTCTCCGCCAGCGATACGGCAGTCAGCTACACCTAACAAGCCTCTCCCATTTCGGTCGTGTCCTTGCCAACATTCAGAACCTCCACAGTAAACATTCTTCGCATGGCACAGAGTATTTGGTGGCAGTACGCAGTAGCCTTAGCCAGTCTGCCTCTCCCATCTTAAATCGTTAGTTGTTATCCGAATAAACTTTCAAAGTTGCTGTCACTGCTGTCACGCTTTAATGTGTTATAAGTAGTTTATAATCTGTTGGTTGCGTGAAGTGTTAAAAGTGACAGCAACTTAAAACAAAACTATGTTTGCTTTATTGATATTCTGTATGAAAAGTTTTTTTGTAAAAACCTTTTTCTCTTTATTTTTATATAAATATTTTTATATTATATTTGTAAAAGTGTTACCCATGTTAATGGAAGTATAACTAAAACTCATCTATGAAAGGGTGTTTGGAAGAATGAAAAATACTACTTTTATATGTATAAAGAATCTGAAATGAAGGATGAAGAGAAGACTAATTTGTTTTCAAGTTGCAATCATATTCGTTTTTAGCAGACAAGTAACTCATTTTGTCATAAAACGTTGTAGATTTTTCAATATAAATTGAAAATAGTTAGATATTTTGTCTAGCAGAAATTGTGTGTAAATTTTCTAATTAAGTAAGATAAATATTTAGAGTATGAAAAATATGGAAACAACTTTTTCCTCGTTTTTATTGTAGATAAAACCTGTTGAGAGGATCTTCTGAAGGACAGTCTCAGTCAAGATTAGCAGAGAGTATTTCTGATTACATTCTGAAAGACAGACAATGATAATCAGGTTGGTCAGGTAAGTATACCACGTATAATAGGGTTGGAAGGGCGTTGGGGAACGGTAAATCAAATGGAAAGTTGTAAAGATAGAAGAGAAACTAAAAATTAGATTCTTATTATACATTTACTTATGATTCATGGGGACATCAAGAAGACTTACAGCGCTGCTCAATATTAGAAACACTTGTAAATAAACTTATTAATGATAAGGTCTCACATGGGGAAGTTTCTATAAAAATGAGAAATGGTAATCGCATACTGACAAGTGGTATAATCAATTAGCATTACTTCTATCTAATAAGACTACAACCACAACAAGATCTATTCCAAAATTATCTGGGCCTGCAATTTGGCATTATTATCATTGGACTTTATGCTATTTTAAATAGTTTCTTGGGACTGTTGCCAGCATATACCCAAAATTAGAGATATGTTTAGATTAGTGCTTTTATTTGAAGCTTTCCCCTTTTTCTTAGGCCTTGGTATAGCATGTTATTATCATTGCTGTAAGAAAAGAGCATGGAATGAAGTGTTTACTCTGTTAACTCGGAAAGGTGATGACAGAATTGATGAACAATTTACATCAAGTGAGGAGCCTTCTGTGACTGAATTTAAGAATTGGCTTCAAGTAATCTCAATCAGTTGGAAGAGAAAGAGTCTCCAAAGAAAAAGGTTATCATAGTATTTGATAATATGGACAGGTTACCTTCTGATAAAGTTATTCAGCTATGGTCTCTTATTCATACATTCTTTGCAGGAAGTGACTTCAAGAATATATGGGCGATAATACCTTTGATTACATACATTTATGTGAGGCTGTATTTTCTAAAGATGAAGAAAAATCGGATAGATTTAAGCAGTTTGTTAATAAGACTTTCCCAATTGTATTTACTATTCCTAAACCAGTTTTTACAGATTATCGAGAACTTTTTAGAAAATTCTTTGAAAAAGCTTTTGGAAAGAATGAGCATGATGAAGAAACATATTTGCCAAGTGTTTATGTGTTTAGAAGATGAACCAAATCCTCGTACCGTTATCTGTTTCATAAATGAACTTGTAGCATTGATGACACCAGTGGTCTGAAGAGCAGTTTCGCCTTTCAGAACCCTAGCCTTATATGTATTGAAGAAAAGAGTACATATTGTATGATCAAGATGGGACTATGGAAAGTCGGCTTTTTGTCAAATAAACTTTTCGACAAGGTAAATAGTTTTTATCCACAAATAGAAAGCGTAAGAGTGCAACTATGTCAATTTGCCTATGGTATTGCAGATGAAAAATTGGCTGGTGAACTTCCGCTTAAAAATGTATTATTGAGTTTGATTAATAATGGAAATTTATTTCAGAATATGCAGAATCTCCACACTTTGTTCCTGTTTTAGAATCTATTCTAGTTCTGCATCTATTACAGAAGACTGTCTTATGCAATGCAGTTAAGAGTTTTAATACGCTCGATACTTCTAATTTTTAATAAGGAAGAACAAGAACGTCTTAATAAAAATGGATGCACTTATGAATATAAAAATCGGAAATACATTTCACGGAGATAAAGAATGATGAAACTATACATACTTTAATACAGAAAGTTTCAGTGAAATTAGTGCTAAAACGATTACTTAAATCATACTGTAGCAAAATGTCCAAATGTAATTTGACAAATGGAGCAGACTATTATATCGTATTGAATAATCCCCAAGAAGCGATTGGTAATACATATATGGAAATAGATATAATAGGAATGTTGCAGGAAAGAAAAAGTTACTCCAAAGATATTTGAGGAATATGGAATGCTGCAGGAGAGAATTATCCTATATTCAAAGTCTCAATAGATAATCAACTACTCAATGAGTATGTATTAGATAATACACTAAAAGGCTCTAGATTCTACCATTTGTATGTTTCACTAGTATTTAAAGACCCACAATATAATTTTAGTGTATTGAGAAATAAACTTTCAGAGCGAATTGAACATTGGCCAAAATGATGACGACACCCTTCGTCTTCCAGCCCTGTAAATCGCCTTTTGCATGATGGAGATGGTATGTTGGAAACACACTTTAATGCAAGTATACTAAACTCAAAGGCTCCCTGCTATTTGTGTTGAGGCTTGGGATGAATTTTCGAAACAAGGGAACGAAGATATAGCTGCAATGTATATTGCAAACGGCTATGACGTTCCAAATTTTGAGGATAGAATGGTCTCAAGAGTAAGTCTTATAATCGAAAAGATATAGATTATACTAGCCTTATAGAAAGATTGGGTACCTTAGTAGTGCTCTATAAATAAACCGATAGAGGATAGAGAAGTGTATTGGATTTATCCAAATTATGTTGCTCAAAAATACACAAATCATTATGAATACGCTAAATATCACTCTGATGTTTTCTTTAAACAATTTAATCAGTGGTCTTTAAATGGGATGAAAGTGATATGTTATTATAGTAGCTATGTTCATGAACCATTGTTCGAAGATTATAAGTGAAATCCTGGAAATTTTTACAGATGGGCTTATTATGCTGGCTGTTAAAGTTGATGGAGAGACAACTAGGTGTTTTTTAACTAGTGATAATTACTGGATTAGTTTTTAGTGAAAGTCTTCCTCGGGACGCAGTATCTACCATCAACAAAATGAACAACTTACAAAAGAACTAGTGATACGACTGATTATATTATTAACAATGATGAGATTAGAGATGAAAATCTGATAAACTGCTTATTAAGTAATTCTCAGATGAACCTTTTTATTTATTGGCTACCTTAACGATAAGATGTCGACTTATTTTTGCCAAGAATGATGTCACAAGTACTAAATTCCAAGTATTTGGAAAAATTATTGCCAGAACTAGAAAGAGACATAACCGCGAATATATGTATAGGTTTGATAGACCACTTTATTAAACCTGTTTATCGTGAGACTGAATGCGCAGAGATTATCACAAGCAATCCTGACTTTTATTTATGCATGTATTGGGATAAAAGCGTTGCTCAGCCTATCTCTGAAAGAAATGTTAGCATCTGAAATGTATGAACCCTATACACAGGAAATTGAAACATTAGTCAATACGGAGAAAAAGATTCTAATATAAATAATACATAAAACTGACGATATTGCTGACATTATACAATGAATTGTTGTTAGACAATCACAAGATAGATTCTTAACCTTTGCTTTCGTCTTTGCATATAGAGTCATAGTAGAAATTTGATGATGACATCCAAGATGTTTTCTAATCAATACTACTCAAATTGGGGCACTTTTATGTACTGCAAGAATGTAGTTTGTTGACAATCAAAGTGTAGGATGTTTGAGAAAGCGAATCATACTTATAGAGAACAAAACCCGCAGTAACTGGATGGTTGCTGCGGGTTGTATTTGAAATATGATAAGGTGAGAAAGCCTATACTATAATGTCAACTCAACGATATAATCAACCTCGGTGGGACGGTATCGAAGTATGATGCCACTGCCAGTTTTTGTGAAGTTGACACGCTTGTTGGAAAGACGGTGGCTGACTTGA
>BNJU01002319.1_pt1 | contig 27557 bp, 33 predicted proteins | sample 8539281 | NCBI WGS metagenome assembly BNJU01 (sample SAMD00202456, study PRJDB9452) | human saliva metagenome | isolation source: human saliva | place: Japan
AAAACCCTAAACATTCTAAAAACAAGATGCATCATCTAATAGCCTCTCGATAGAAACAGTCGCTGTAACGACTGTATGACTATTATAGTACAACACACATACCTATGCAACCCCTAATTTCCACTTTTCACAAAATTTCATTTTCTCTCATTTCAACAAAATATATATTGATTTTATACAATATATTTTGGTACAATATATTATAGATGCATATATATATTATAAGAGAACGCCCTATTTTAATACTCATATATATGAGAGAATTATGTACTTCTCACTATTTACCAAAACAGTTGTCTAGGTTATTTGAGTTTTCAATTGCCACTCTGCAGCTTGCAGCCCCCACAAGGAACTTACGACACATCTGAAACTATGTCACAGGACAAGCATCTCGCCTGTTGCACCTAGCTGGTGCTATCCTCACATTAGGTATCACTAGTGAGAACACTAATATCAATGCCGCAAAATCTAACAATGACCGCATTATGAGCGAGCTAGTTAGTAGACTTTCAAACTTAGGTATTGCTAAGAAAGATATTTATACATCTAATATTTCTATTAATTCTACTAGCGATTACCAAGATGGTAAACGCATTACGGGTTATAGTGTGTCCAACCATGTAACAGTAAAAATTATCGACCTAAATACGGTTGGTAAAGTTGTAGATGCTGCTGTTAACGCTGGAGCTAATGACATCAACAATTTATCATTCCAAAACGACCCGTCCCAACAATTATCTGACGCTTTGACTACAGAAGCAATTCAAAACGGTCGTCATAAGGCAGAAATCATTGCTACTGCTTTAGGTCGTACATTGGGTCCAGTTAAAACTGTAAATATTAGCCACACCGAAACAAGCACTTTTGACCAAGGTTACTATCGTAGTGCAAAATTACTTGCTGCAAATCTTAGTACTGAAACACCTGTGGAAAAAGGTTCCTTAGTTATTTCCCAAGATGCTGATATCGTATATTATCTTCAATAAATATCAAGCTACCAACAAGTTACAAATAAATAGTTTCTTGTAATCAGCAATAAGAAACAAAACCATAAATTATACACAACAACAAACGCAAGAAAAGACCGTGCAACACCACACAGTGTTACACTTGTCTTTTAGTGTTTCATATTATTTATTTGTCGTAGTTTCTGCAGTAACACCTTCATGTACAGCTACGATACCACCTGTCAATTCATGATAAGTAGCTTGTTCATAACCCTAAGGATTTCCAGATTTTCAAGATTTCACTTTTGATGAGGATAGCGGGCAAGGATTCTGGCAACCAAGCATAAGAGGAATTATCCTTACCACTTTCCCTAGTATAGGTAATATAGGAGAAGTAAAAAGTTGTATAATTGCTTTAAACCCAAAATGCACTTGGTTTAGCTTAATTCCAATACTCACTCACCCATCGCTCTGGTTTTACAACGCGTTGCATTTCTGACAACACTTGCTTGATGTCAGGTACATTACGCATTGCAAAGCCGCTCATAGCTGCATCAAAGGTATTATCTGCATAAGGTAAAGCCATAGCATCTCCATGCACCAAATTTACTTGGTCCAAAAGATCCGCTCGTTCCATGCGTGCACGCCCTTGATCCAGCATCTCCACATTAAAGTCTAATGCTTCAACGGTCAAAGTAGGTTCTTGACGCAACGCTTCCTTTGTAAATACACTAGTACCACAAGCTACGTCAAGCACATGTTGATAAGGTCCAATATTCATTTCTTTTACAGCGAACTTACGCCAGAAATAATCTTGCCCAAAACTGAGCACAGTATTCATCAAATCATAATGCTTGGCAATATTAGAAAATACACCTTGCACAAACTGTTCTTTGTCTTCATAAGTGTTAAATTCTTTAGTATTCATGGTACCCACTTTCACAATCAAAATTTCACATGCTGACAGTATACCACAACTAGCGATTACATTCTAGAACTAAGAACTATTCTTATATATATACTATAGTATACTCAAATGCATAGAAATAGTATTTTATCTATTGAAATAATAAAATGTTCGTTGTATAATGACATATGTCCTTTGTAAAAGGATTTGTATTTATGGCTATACTCAAAAGCCACTTATTGTTTTTATGTAGTCTAATAAAGTATTGGAGTCTATTATGAATCGATTTAGTGAAATCCATCAATAGAGTCAGTCTTATTCAACAAATACTTATCGGTATGATAATCGGTATTTTGACGGCCTCTATGTTCCCCTGGACCTTGCAAACGAACTTGCTTTTTACTGGTATATTATTTGTTGGTGCCCTCAGGTATTGCACCTGTCCTTGTATTCTTCCTGTAATCGCTGCGATTAGTAAACATCGCTCTGGTCAAAAACTGGTATGGATCCCGTTATTACCTTATATTTATAGACATTCTCTCTGCGGCACTAGCAGTACTTGTAAGTTGGTTCTTCCCTAACTACATATACACTCAGTAGCGGGCGCAGCTGATGCAGCACCTCCACAAGGCATCGCAGAGGTTATGACAAACACTCTTAAAAATGTTGTAGATAATCCCTAGAAGGCCTTTAATGAATGCCAACCATATTGGTATTTTAGGTTGGGCTCTTTATCATCGGTGGTGCATACGCCATGCGCCAATGAATACAAAAAGAAATGATGGAATCAATCGCTCAAGCAATTACTACTGTAGTTGGTTGGATTATCCGCTTTGTCTCTCTAGGGTATCATGGGTCTTGTAGCAGACCCATAGCTACTAATGGTATTGAAGCACACTGGTTATTTCACACTAGTATTACTTTTAGGCTCTATGATTTTCGTGGCTTTAGTAATCAATCCGATCTTATCCTTCATCTACCTTCGTCGTAACCCATATCCATTGGTATTTAAATGTTTACGCGAATCTGCACCACGCATTTCTTCACACGTAGTTCTGCTGCAAACATCCCCTGTAAACCTTGACTTGGCAAAACGTTTAAAACTCAACCCTGATATGTACTCTGTATCCATCCCATTGGGTGCAACAATCAACATGGGCGGTGCAGCGATTACCATTACAATCATGACATTGGCTGCTGCAATACATTGGGTATCATCGTAGATGTTCCTACAGCTATTCTTCTATCCGTTATCGCTACGATTGGTGCCTGTGGTGCCTCTGGTGTAGCTGGCGGTTCCTTGCTTCTCATTCCATTGGCATGTTCCCTCTTCGGTATCTCCAACGATGTGGCAATGCAAGTTGTAGGCGTAGGTTTCATTATCGGTGTGTTACAAGACTCCACCGAAACAGCACTTAACTCCAGTACAGATATTCTCTTCACTGCTAGTGCTGATTATGCTAAACGCGGTTATAACGACAATTGGGATTAATCCCTTATATAGAATTAGACGATCCATTGGGTCGTCTTTTCTTTTTGTGAAAGTTTTTCTTTTATAAATCATTTCTTTTTAATATAACTATATTGATTTTATTCAATATATGATATAATAATTACATGATAATAAATCTTAAGAACTTAACTTTACATAGAAAGGATATACCATGAAACAATACGATATTATTGTAGTAGGCACTGGTGGTGCAACCATCGTAGCTGATGCAGCACAAAAAAAAGGCCTCAACGTAGCAATTATAGAGAAAGGTAAATTTGGTGGCACCTGTCTCACACGAGGTTGTATCCCCACAAAGGTTATGGTAACAGCAGCTAATGCTGTCCAAGAGGTAGAAGAATTCAAAAAAATCGGTATTAATGTGAATTCCGCCACTATGGATTGGGACATTGTATCCAAACGCACATGGCATATGATCGACAAATCTGCTGGTATTTATGACTACTACAATGCGTTTGATAATGTAGACGTATACCGCGGTGCCGCTAGCTTTGTATCTGATAAGGTTATGGACATCCACCTTAACGATGGTTCTGGCACAGTAGAAATCACTGCGCCTACAATTATCCTTGGCACTGGTGGCTACAGTAATGTACCTAATGTACCTGGTCTTCAGGAGGCTGGTTTCCTTACTAGTGAAAATCTGTTTGGAAATAAATTCCCTAAACAACCATATAAATCCCTTGCGATTCTCGGTGCAGGTCCAATTGGTGTAGAATTCGCTCACGTATTTGCTTCTGCTGGTACAAATGTAACAATTCTTCAACACAATGTCCGCTTAGTACCTAAAGAAGATGCGGACATGTCTGAACATTTACTTAACAACTATAGAGAACGTGGTATCAACGTAATCTTAAACCAAGATACAGTTGAGATTCGCCAAGAAGAGGGCCTTAAAGTAGTTGTAACTAAAGATCGCACTACAGGTGAAGTAACTGAAACTAAGGTTGAGGAAATTCTTGTAGCCGCTGGAATTCGCCCAGCTGTCGAAGAATTACACCTTGAAAATACCGGCATCGAAACATGGCCAAAAGGATGGATTAAAACTAATGAGTTTTTGGAAACATCTGTTGAGGGTATCTATGCTCTAGGCGATGTAAATGGCGAGCCAGCCTTCCGTCATCGTGCAAACTACGAAGCAGATATCATTGCACACAACCTCTTCTATGCAACTAGCGAAGAAGATTACCGCTGGGCACGCTACGATACATTGCCAAAGGTTACCTTCTCATACCCTGAAATTGGTAGTGTAGGTCTTACTGAGGCAGAAGCTATCAAAGCCGGCTACAATGTAGGGGTAGGCAAAAACTTCTACTCCTCTACCGCTAAAGGGTATGCTATGGGCATCAACCCTGGTGATGTAAATGATGGCTTTGTCAAAATCGTAGTAGACAAAGATACAAATCATATCCTCGGTATGCATGTGGTAGGACCTCAAGCATCTATCCTATTCCAACCGTATGTTAACCTTATGAATAGTGGTATCACTCCACTAACAACTATCAATGAAGAAATTGCTTCTGAACGCACAAAACGATTGCGCGAAAAGGGAATTTCTCGTGATATGGACCCTAGATCCGTTATCACTGTAGGTGAAACTATGAGTCCTCACCCATCCCTTGTGGAGGTCATCATGTGGACACAAGCATATTACGAAAATCGTTGGTAAACAAAATACGAAAAAGACCGATACACGTTGTATCGGTCTTTTTCATTTCACTGAAAGAACAATGTGTTCTTTCTTTTATTTTTTATCCATTACAATATCATGGCCCCATACTAGGTTCGTACGACGTTTATCAAAACCTTGATCTGGTTCTGGTGGTAATTTAGTTGCTTTACTTTGAGAAATGTAAGAGCCTGTATTACCATCAACAGTCACAACTGTTTTCTTGCCATTTTGATGCATAGTTACATAGTAGTTAACCTTACCATTATGAGCTTCAACTTTCCAGCCTTTCATAACAGCATCTCGCGCCGAGTTGGCCCTTTGCACCGCTTCAGCTTGAAATGGTTCGATAACCTTATCTTTATTAAAGATTTCACCAACTACGCGCTTAGGTTTTCCACCTTCGGACATGTCGGATTGATGACCTGTTACGATATCAATTTTCATCTTATATTCGTGATATTTACTATAGCCGGTCACTTTATATGCATAAGCTAGATCGTTAGAATTCAATTCTAGAGAATGCAATGCAGCATTAGGGAAACGATTTTGGAAGATTGTACCAATTTCGCTCATTGTCATTACTACAGATTGGCCTGGAGCCCGCTTAATTGTAATATCTGTGCTTGTTTCAGGCTTAGTCTTACGCGCTTGTACTTCATATGGTGTAGCAACAGAGAAAACACCAACCGCTAATACACCAGTCAAAACCAAAGATACTAATTTTTTATTCATTATAATCCTCCCACATATAAATCGGATTCTATAAACCTTCATTTGAAGCTAATCGCTCTTCTACATCGGTCATCAATAGTTTATAACAAGTGGCCACCAAAGGCACATTCTATAATCATGCCGGTAACGCCCATCAAGCTACCGCCACACAATACGGCTGCAAACATCTCATAAACCTGGTAACCCAATAGAATTACCAATAATTTTAGGATAGATAACATTACTTTCAATTTGATGCAATATCTCTAAAATAATAACATAGATTAATGCATCCATAGGACTAACAGTCAGTAAAATAACTGCACCCATGATACCACCAACATAGATACCGATTAACGGAATCAATCCTGTAAGGCCAATAACACATGCAATGGTAGTGGCATATGAGATATTAAATAACCACAAAGTAATACCTACCATAATACCTAAAATCAAGGCATCAATAAACTGGCCCACAAAGAAACTACTAAATGTTTGAACTGCTACTTTACTAACATAAGTAACGCGATTTACCCAAGTATCAGGGGCATAAGCACGCAAGATGCGTTTGCCTTGCATAATCAGACGCTCTTTATCTAGCAGCATATAGATGGCAAAGATAAGTCCTAGACCAATATTCACAGTCCAAGACAGAACTGTGCCCATCGTATTCACGACATAGGTACCACCTTTTGTGCCCCACTCACGCGTGTAGTTAACGATACTTTCACCATTAAGCGTATTCACAACAGTTGGATTCGAAACCAATGGCATCGTATCACTTAGATGCTGAATCCATTGTTGAAAGTCTACGTACAACTGTGCGGCAGCAGCCACGATAAGTGTAATGGAGTGAACCAGTTGCGGCACCGCCATTCGTGCAATGAAGCACACGATAAGACTAATCGTCACGAAGGACAAAATAAGACTCAAGGGACGCCGAATCTTGTACCTCCATCCCGTTTTGATGCTAGGCCAGAGCCACCGTTCGTAACGCACCACTAGAATATCGAGGACAAATGCCATACAGGCACCCACGATAAGTGGTACAAAGGCTGTTATCAGTACATCTAGACCTGAAGCAATATCACTGATACGAAGGGCTACTAACACCATGATACCCGCCAGATAATCGCGGTGATAAGCTCCTTTATAATATTTAAATTTTTCCCATACCAATAACTCACTTTTACTAAACACTGGTAAGTATTGTACACAATATAAATGAACGCTATATGATAGAAAAATCACTAGGTCCTTTCTCGTGTACAGTAGTATTTCTAATAGAATTAAGTAGAACACAAAAAGTCCATCTTATCGCACCCCAAATATAAAGAGAGACGAAAAAGATGGACTTATATTAGTTTATATTAGATTGAGAACGCTCAAAATTAACGGTGGATGTAAACATCTACACGACGGTTTTCAGCTTTACCAGATGCGTAGAGTTTGTTGCAACTGGTTTAGCATCGCCATTAGCGATACCAATCAGCTGATTAGCATCTCACACCATTATTTACTAAGTATTGCGCAACATCTTGATACGACGCTCGGACAAGCCGATGTTGTATTGAGGATTTGCATCAGTATCAGCATTACCCATCAATTTAACTTGATCGTTTGGATATTGTTGAGCAGCGTTCAATGCAGCTTGTAAGTTAGGAGTTTGGTCTGCACGAGGGACGTCTTGGTCAGAATCAAAGTAAATGGATTGTACATAATAATCAGCTTTAGCAGCTGGTTTTTGTACAGGTGCTGCGCGGTGCTCAACTACAGGAGTTGGAGCCGGAGCTGGTGTGTACACAGGAGCTTGCGCTTTGTGCCCACCGAAACGGTAGGATACACCAACCACTGGACCTTGAAGAGATACATTGTGAGTATCAGTAGCTTGAGTGTTGATATAACGGTAACCAGCATTGATATCCCAGTCTTCGTTAACTTTATAGCCTAAACCAGCTTCTAAATTTGAGTTTTCTCGTAGCACCACGCTCGCTTTATTATATACCTCAAATTTGGAACCCAAAATTAGCTTTTTACCAATCACACCCTACTTGAGTCGATATTATTAGTACCGTCTGTATCGTGGTTGTGAATACGGCCATAACCACCATATACTGCAACATTTTTGTTTAAAGAACGGATTACGTTCAATTCATGCATATCAATATCGTTATGTTTAGTGTTCAAACCATGATAACCATATTGTACTGCTGTTTTATCATAGACAATGCATGAGTTACGCCACCATCAAAAATTCCATTTGTGAGCGTCTTTACCATCAGCCATTTTACCTTCAATGCTAGCAGCACCAAGATCAACTTGAGTTTCACCTTTTGTGAATTGTGTTTGTGGTGTAGCACCTACAACAGAAATACCCATTGTAGCTACAGCCAATAATGCGATAATTTTTTTATTCATAAGATTCCCTCCTAAATTCTCTCGATACATATACAAGGGTATAATACATAATTATATTGTACACAACTTTACGATAAAATTCAATATAGATTATAAAATTTTTAAAGATTTTATTAAAAACTAGTATAAAAACAACTTTATCATGTATAAAAGGCACCGACCCTTAGGTCGATGCCTTTTTATATTCATATATATATCCCTTTACATATATACGTGAAATTGATGATTCTTAGTAACAACACATTCCCCAATGTGTCATTTATTCCACATCTGTATTGTATACTATCTAAAGATTCTAAGCAAGCTATTTTTCATAAAATCTTTCATAAACTATTTTTAAAAGTTTCAATATACCTATACTATTTTATGCTGCCATGAGCCACTGATGAATCGCATATAAGCACAAACTAATCGTAAGGATTGATCAAACACAAAAGAAATCCAAGCACCATAGAGTCCTAAGCCTAATGTAATACAAAGTACATAGGTAATAATAGGTCTAATAATAGCTACACTTACTAATGAATATTTCATGATATAGAAGGTATCTCCTGCCCTTTTAGCACCCCTGCATATACTTGTTGCAAAGCCTGAGGGAATGCAGCAATCGCCATGATACCCATTCAGCACCTGCTAAGGTAACAACATCACTTTCACGCGTATACAACTGAACGAGCAAAATGTCCCTGCACTTATAAAAAAATCATGGCACTAATGAAAACCTACGACGAGACCCATCCGTGCACCAATGATGCCAAAGGCACGCGCTAAATCAGGGCGTTTATGTCCCTAAGTTTTGGCCGGTATGTGATGCACCAGCAAAGCCGAGGCCCATTGCAAAAATAATAGAATATATCCATCAAGTTCATACACACATAGTGTGCCGCCAGTGCACTGCACCTAGAGATGCAACAATCATGGTATATGTGTACATACCAAAACGCTCAAAGAACTGTTCTCCAAGGAACTACCACCAACGTGAAATATCGTATGTAATACAGTTCGCTCAAAGCGCCATTTCGATGGGTGCAATAAGGTTAGTCCTGTCTTAGTATGTTGAGATATAGCACGTGGCAAAAAGCGCTGCAATAACAGCACTACTAATAAGGGTGGAAATTCCTGCCCCCATAACACCAAATTCTGGGAAGAATGCACATACCATAGATCAAGAAGAAGTTCAAAATCGTATTTAAGATATTTCCCTACCACATTAGATTTGAAAATAACCTTAGTATTGCCATAGCCAATAAGAGCGCCCCTCCCAATTTGGCTAAAGGACTGAAAGATAAGGCTAAGAACGATGAATCGCCCATACCAGACAGCAGTTTCAATATAGCCATCCTGAGCACCTGTAAATCGCAACATATGTTCTAGATTAAACAAACAAATAGCAAGTAATGGTACATAAATCAGAAAAATTCAACAAAATTGATTGCTTTAAGCACCGCATTCATGCCATCTACATCACCTTCACCATGGCGACGAGCAATAATAGCGGTCACCGCAATGGATAAGGCGCGACAGATTACGAGCATAACCCATTTCTGGCTGCCCCATAATACCTACCGAAGCAAGTGCAGCAGCCCCTAAAAGAACCTACCATCGCTAAATCGATAGCAGTCATTAACTGCATCATCAGCCCTTGCAATGTAGCAGGCCAGGCAACTTTAAATATTTATTATATAGATTTTTGTAGTTTCTACTGGTCCCAAACGATCCTTGCTAGGCAATATGGTATCTACTGAAAACCATCGTTGTAAAGCTTCAATCATGATAACTCCCCATAACAAATCCCAAAAAGGGGCTATTCCCCATATTTCTTATGTATTATATCATATAACATATGAGAAGTCATTCATATATCATGCTTTTTAATTAATAATGTATATCAAATGTAAAGAAACCCCTTATACACTTTTTCTATACCCAACAGGGTATTAGTATTGTATATAAGAGGTTTCTTTTATTTCATTCCTAAATTAAGCTTTCTATTTTTATTTGAAAATATTTATCATATTTATAGATAAATATATCAAACATAAGAGACTCGAGTATCTGCTAAACTAAGTAGCGTCTATCAGCAATCTTTACGTGTTATCCTTTAGATGCTAACAGCTTATCTACGGCAGCGCGTAAAATCATCTAAACCTTGTTTAGTTTCAGCTAACTCACGACGTTGACGTTCGTTTTCAGCCTCCCTAAGCTATTAAGACGAGCTGCCTGATCTGCAATAACGTATTTTTGTTCTGCATTTTCCTTTTTGAGGCTAGATACTTCATCTTGCATTACATATACAGAGCTAATAGGGCCCGCTTTTGTAACGATCAGGAATATTTTTCTTTTCTGGGCTGTAACCAAATTTATGCGTTACACCAGCATTTACCATATTATGATTGCCACCAACAGAAACACCTATGTTGAACATAGTATTTTCATTTGTGTAATGTGCTAGGCTAAGGGCTGCCGCAGTTTTCACCCACGATAGTTGCCTACGCCTGCCATAACTTGAGTTGGTTCTAATGGATCATATTGAATTGGTTTCAATGCGGCCATCGCAGCTGCATGAGCACCAACACGTTGAACTTCACCTGCTACTTGATTAATAGCTTGGCTTGTATTTGTATTGGATGCATTCAATTGTGATACATTAACTGCATCGGTTGGATCCGTACCAGGTGCTACGCCTTTAATTTGGTTGTTACCATTATGTAATCCATCCTTAGTTAAAGATACAGGACCCGCATTTGGATTATTAGGATTTGCACTTCCTGGCGTAATTGTCATCCCATTGCCATTCGTTACAGTTGTGTTACCTGCTGCATCTTTAAATGTGGCAGACTTCATATCTGTAAGTTCAGGATTAACTGCATAGCTAATAGTTTTGCCTACTTGGCTTACCATCATATTATTGCCAGCTTTGAAAGTTACTGTTTCATTTGCCTTAATTTTTCAGCCGTTGCAGTAGAGTGTGCTATTTACACCAGAACCTTTCTGAGCCAACAGCTGCATTCCCAACCAGCATTTGATACAGCAGATTTTATTTGGTCTTCAGTAGCAGCACGACCAGAAGTAATGTTGTTAGGATCCCAAGCTTTATTAGTTAAACCTGTAACAACACCATCTTTACCATTTACAGCTATAGGATTTGTACCACCTGTTGTAATGATGCCATCTTTACCATCAATACCTACAGTACCAATACCTGCTTTTACCATCTTTGCCATTAAGTGTAATCTTATCTGCAACTTTCATGATCCATTTACACCGTCAATAGCAACTGCATTTTTACCATCGCCAGCTTTCACAGTACCATTCGTACCATCAATAGCAACAACATTGCCATCCTTACCAGCCGTGATAGTACCAGCAATACCATCTACAGTAATCGCCTTGAGCTGATCAGCGGCACCCTAATGTAATCTTTATCATTCAACTTATTGTCATAAATTGCATGACCATCTGCAGCAGTTGTCTTAGTTAATACAATATTGCCAGTAGTATTATTAGCACCTTGACCACCATTTGCAGTCAACTCAGTCGTTGCTGCTTTAGTTTTAGCATTCAATTGACTAACATTGACAGCATCTTTTGCAGCTGTACCATCTGCAACATTAACAATTTTGTTATTGCCATTATCTAGGCCGTTACCAGTTAAGGAAACTGTGTCTTTACCTGGTTTTGTAATCGTAACACCATCCTTAGTGAAAGTAGCCTTGTTTCCAGCAGTATCCGTCACAGTAGTACCCCGTAGCCTCAACCTTAGTTGTATCACCCGCTGCATTTGTTACAGTAGCGCCAGTAGAAGCAACGTTTGTTGTATTACCAGCTGCGTCCTTAACAGTTGCACCTTTAGCATCAACCTTAGTTTCATCACCAGCTGCATTTTTCAATGTATTGCTGATTGCATTAGATACATTAGAGTTACCTGCATTATCCGCTAATGTATTCCTTGGCAGTAGATGTATTTGTATTTGCACCATCTGTTTGAACAATGCTATCACCTTTGATGACAGTTGTTTTACCACCTGTTGCATTAAACGTAGCAGACTCCATGTTTTTTTAAGGTTTTTATTTCAAGGAGTACGCCAATGTTTTGCCATTTTGGTCAATGATGAGATTATCCCCCGCTTGGAATTGAACCTCATCACCACTAGATATCTTAGTCTTAGCAGAACCATTAGCTTCACCAGTAGAACCAGTGACTTTACCAGAATTTACATTCCAACCCTGCACCAACTTTATCGGCTACAATTTGCAATTGGTCTTCTGTTGCAGCACGACCGGAAACAGCCTTAGTTACACCAGATTCCAAGTTTTATTAGTTAAACCAGTTACATGTACCTGCTGCACCATCAAGCTTAATAGAGTTTGTACCACCTGTTGTGATTGCGTTATTCACACCATCGATAACAGCTGTGCCAATCGTTGCTTTTCCAGCAGTGATTGTACTTGTATTTGTACCATCAGTAATTGTATTAGATGTAGCATTAGATGTATTTACATTACCATTGCCATCATCAATTACATTACTATCTACAGTAGTCTTATTAGATTTAGTACCATCAACTAATGTATTTTTCATCAACAGTAGATGTATTTGTTTTAGCACCATCTTTAATCACTTGACCAGCAGCTGTAGTTTCTGTGGACTTAGTACCATCGACTACAGTATTACCTGCTGCAGTAGATGTATTGGTTTGTGTACCAGCAGTTTGCGTAATGGAATCACCAGTAATAATAGTTTTATTTGTACCAGTACCAAGGAATGTGGCAGAGTTCATCTTCACAAGATCTTTTATTCAAGGAGTATGTAAAGTCTCGTTCGTTTTGGTTTACTGTGAGGTTTTCACCAGCGATCAATTGAACTTTATCGTCTTTTACCAACCTTAGCATCTTTCTTAGTACCTGTTTGAGCACCAGATGTAGTCGCATCTTTATCTGCTGTGATTTGCCATGTTTGTTCACCTACAGCTTTTAATTGTTCTTCTGTAGCGGCACGGCCTTTTGTTGCAAAATCCGTTGCGGTTACGGTGGTATTAGACAAACCAGTAATATCGTTTGTAGTACCACCAGTAACAGTTACAGTACCTGTCTTAATTGTGCCGACTGCACCATCTAACTTAACAGCATTAGCGCCACCAGTAGTGAGTGTGTTATTGACACCATCCAAAATGGAAGAACCAATCGTAGCCTTACCAGCAGTGATTGTACTTGTATTAGTACCATCTGTAATGGTATTCGATGTAGCATTGGATGTATTTACATTACCACTACCATCATCGATTACATTGCTATCTACAGTAGTTTATTGGACTTAGCACCATCTTTAATTACTTGACCAGCTGCTGTCGTTTCTGTGGACTTAGTGCCATCAGCTACTATATTACCTGCTGCAGTAGATGTATTCGTTTGCGTACCTGCAGTTTGCGTAATGGAATCACCAGTAATAACGGCTGTATTCGTACCTGTACCAAGGAATGTAACAGAATTCATCTTAACAAGGTCTTTGTTAAGAGTAAATGTAAAGTCTCGTTCATTTTGGTTGACTGTCATATTTTCGCCAGCAATCAATTGAACTTTGTCATCCTTACCAACCTTAGCGTCTTTCTTAGTACCTGTTTGGGCACCAGATGTAGCCGCATCTTTATCTGCAGTGATTTGCCATGTTTGTTCCCCTACTGCTTTTAATTGTTCTTCTGTAGCGGCACGGCCTTTCGTTGCAAAGTCTGCTGCCGTTACGGTTGTATTAGACAAGCCAGTAATATCGTTTGTTGTACCACCAGTTACCGTTACTGTCCCAGTCTTAACTGTGCCATCTGCACCATTAATCACAACAGCATTAGCACCACCTGTAGTAATCTTGCTTGCTACACCGTCGATACCTACTGTACCAATTTGTGCTTTACCAGCAGTAACTGTACTTGTATTTGTACCATCTGTAATTGTATTCGATATAGCATTGGATGTATTTACATTACCATTACCATCATCGATTACATTGTTATCTACAGTAGATTTATTGGACTTAGTACCGTCTTTAATCACTTGACCAGCTGCAGTCATTTCTGTGGACTTAGTACCATCAGCTACAGTATTACCACCTGCTGTAGATGTATTCGTTTGAGTACCAGAAGTTTGCGTAATAGAATCACCAGTAATAACAGTTTTGTTAGTACCTGTACCAAGGAATGTAGCAGAGTTCATCTTCACAAGATCTTTGTTAAGAGTGAATGTAAAGTCTCGTTCATTTTGATTTACTGTCATATTTTCGCCAGCAATCAATTGAACTTTGTCGTCTTTACCAACCTTAGCATCTTTCTTAGTACCTGTTTGAGCACCAGATGTAGCAGAATCCTTTATCTGCAGTGATTTGCCATGTTTGTTCCCCTACTGCTTTTAATTGTTCTTCTGTAGCGGCACGGCCTTTCGTTGCAAAGTCTGCTGCCGTTACGGTTGTATTGGACAAGCCAGTAATATCGTTTGTAGTACCACCAGTAACAGTTACAGTACCTGTCTTAATTGTGCCGACTGCACCATCTAACTTAACAGCATTAGCGCCACCAGTAGTGAATGTGTTATTGACACCATCCAAAATGGAAGAACCAATCGTAGCCTTACCAGCAGTGATTGTACTTGTATTAGTACCATCTGTAATGGTATTCGATGTAGCATTGGAGGTATTTACATTACCACTACCATCATCGATTACATTGCTATCTACAGTAGTTTTATTGGATTTAGCACCATCAACAATTGTATTTTCATCAACAGTAGATGTATTTATCTTTAGTACCATCTTTAATCACTTGACCAGCGGCAGTCGTTTCTGTGGACTTAGTGCCATCAGCTACAGTATTACTAGCTGCAGTAGATGTGTTTATTTGCGTACCTGCAGTTTGAACGATGCTATCACCTTTAATAACAGTTGTCTTACCACCTGTGGCTTCAAAGGTTGCAGAATTCATCTTCACAAGATCTTTATTCAAAGAGTATGTGAAGTCTCGTTCATTTTGGTTCACTGTGAGGTTTTCACCAGCGATTAATTGAACTTTATCGTCTTTACCAACTTTAGCATCTTTCTTAGTACCTGTTTGGACACCAGATGTAGCTGTATCTTTATCTGCTGTGATTTGCCATGTTTGTTCCCCTACTGCTTTTAATTGTTCTTCTGTAGCTGCACGGCCTTTTGTTGCAAAGTCTGCTGCAGTTACGGTTGTATTAGACAAACCAGTGATATCGTTTGTAGTACCACCAGTTACAGTTACCGTACCAGTTTTGATCGTGCCTGCTGCACCATCTAACTTAACAGCATTAGCACCACCAGTTGTGAATGTGTTATTTACACCGTCAACAACCGAGGAACCAATGGTAGCCTTACCAGCAATGATTGCACTTGTGTTTGTACCATCAGTAATTGTATTAGATGTAGTATTAGATGTATTTACATTACCATTACCATCATCAATTACATTACTATCTACAGTAGTTTTATTGGATTTAGCACCATCAACAATTGTATTTTCATCAACAGTAGATGTATTTGTCTTAGTACCATCTTTAATCACTTGACCAGCGGCAGTCGTTTCTGTGGACTTAGTGCCATCAGCTACTGTATTACCTGCTGCAGTAGATGTGTTTGTTTGCGTACCTGCAGTTTGAACGATGCTATCACCTTTAATAACAGTTGTCTTACCACCTGTGGCTTCGAAAGGTTGCAGAATTCATCTTCACAAGATCTTTATTCAAAGAGTATGTGAAGTCTCGTTCATTTTGGTTCACTGTGAGGTTTTCACCAGCGATTAATTGAACTTTATCGTCTTTACCAACTTTAGCATCTTTCTTAGTACCTGTTTGGGCACCAGAAGTAGTTGTATCTTTATCTGCTGTGATTTGCCATGTTTGTTCCCCTACTGCTTTTTAATTGTTCTTCTGTAGCTGCACGGCCTTTTTGTTGCAAAAGTCGGCTGCCGTTACGGTTGTATTAGACAAGCCAACAATATCGTTTGTAGTACCACCCGTTACAGTTACTGTACCAGTTTTGATCGTGCCTGCTGCACCATCTAACTTAACAGCATTAGCACCACCAGTTGTGAATGTATTATTTGACACCGTCAACAACCGAGGAACCAATTGTAGCTTTACCAGCAGTGATTGCACTTGTGTTTGTACCATCTGTAATCGTATTTGATGTAGCATTGGATGTGTTTACATTACCATTGCCATCATCAATTACATTGTTATCTACAGTAGATTTATTGGACTTAGCACCGTCTTTAATAACTTGACCATCTGCTGTAGTTTTCTGTGGACTTAGTACCATTTGCTACTGTATTACCAGATGCTGTAGCAGTATTAGTCTTATTACCATCAGTTTGAACGATGCTATCGCCTTTAATGACAGTTGTTTTACCACCTGTTGCTTCAAAGGTTGCAGAGTTCATCTTCACAAGGTCTGTATTCAATGAGTATGTGAAGTTCTTACCTGCTTGGTCTACGGTTAAGTTTTCACCAGCAATTAAAGATACCTTATCATCCTTACCAACCTTAGCATTTTCTTTTGTACCCGTTTGAGCACCAGATGTGCCAGATTTTTTATCTGCTGTAATTTCCCAAGTTTGGCTACCTGCAGCATCTGCCACTGCTTTCAATTGGTCTTCTGTTGCAGCACGACCAGTAGTGGCTGTACCATTCCAAGTTGTATTAGATAAACCGCCAATAGTATTAGCAGTACCATTTACAGTAACGCCACCAATAGTAGCTGTTTTACCTGTAATAGCACCCGTTGTACCATCGATAGTCACTGCATTAGCACCAGTACCAAGAGTCACCTTATCGTTGAGTTTTACGTCATAAATAGTATGTCCATCAGCTGCAGTAGTAGATGTTAATGTCACATTACCTGTTGTTGCATTAGCTGCTTCACCAGTGTTAGCAGTGATTTCAGTTTTAGACGCTTTTTTAGCTGCATTGATTGCATCAGCTACATTTTGAGCTGTTGCTACACCATCTGTAGTTGGGCCTGTAATTGTACCATCTGTACCAGCAGTGATAGATGCTGTATTTACATCGTATTTCACAACACCATTATCATCGATAGATGCTGTTGTTAACGTACCATTCTTGAAGTTTAGACCATCGGCTAAGGAAACTTGTTTTGCGGTACCATCATTTGCTTTATAGGACAAGTTTGTCTTATTTGCAATCTTAGTACCATCGATAGTTACCTTGTAATCCTTAGTGGTACCATCCGCACTCGTTGTCGGTGTTACGGTCAATGGATTATTAGCATCTGTTGTATCTGTGCTGACTGTTACAGCAGCGACAGCCGATTTTTTAACCTCTGCTTCAGAGACTTTCACAGTCAAATTCTTGCCATTTGCATCAGTAGATACATACTTACCATCACCAACGATGCCCAAATGTATCATCTTTAAGATTTACTACACCAGGGGATGTATTTGTATCACCAGTGAATTTCAAGTTAACTGCATCGGTAGTCGTTTTAGCTGTTTCGGCTACGGCTTTCAATTGATCTTCCGTCGCAGCTCGGCCAGTTGTAGCTGTACCATTCCAAGTTGTATTGGCTAAGCCAGTTACATGATTATTATCACCATCGACAGTTACACCACCGATAACTGCATTTTTAGCAGTAATTTTACCAGTTGCGCCATCAAGTTTAATGGTTTCAGTTGTACCAGTACCAATGGATACGCTAGTCAAACCAGCAAGATCCTTATTCAATGAATAAGTAAACTTACGTTCATCTTGATTAATTGTAAGGTTATCCCCTGCAACCAATTCAACAGTTTCATCCTTGCCAACAGTAGCATTTTTCTTAGTACCTGTTTGAGCACCAGTTGTACCTGCTTTATCTGCCGTAATATTCCAAGTTTGGCTAGACGCAGCATCTGCTACTTTTTGTAATTGATCTTCTGTTGCAGCTCGGCCTGTTACGGCTTTTGTTACACCAGAAGTCCAATCTTTATTAGTCAAACCAGTTACAGTGCCAGTTGCACCATCTACCTTAATAGAGTTAGTACCACCAGTAGTAATTGTGCCAGTTGCACCATCAACAGTTGTTACACCTGCAGTTACTTTTGCAGCTGTACCATCTACTGTAACAGCATTAGTACCAGAACCAAGTGTCACCTTATCATTGAGTTTTACGTCATAAATAGTATGACCATCTAGCAGCTGTAGTAGATGTTAATGTCACATTACCTGTTGTTGCATTAGCTGCTTCACCAGTGTTAGCAGTGATTTCAGTTTTAGACGCTTTTTTAGCTGCATTGATAGCATCGGCTACGTTTTTAGCTGTTGCTACACCATCTGTAGTTGGACCTGTAATTGTACCATCTGCACCAGCAGTGATAGATGCTGTATTTACATCGTATTTCACAACGCCATTATCATCGATAGATGCAGTTGTTAATGTACCATTCTTGAAGTTCAAACCATCGGCTAATGAAACTTGTTTTGCAGTACCATCATTTGCTTTATAGGACAAGTTCGTCTTATTCGCAATCTTAGTACCATCGATAGTTACCTTGTAATCCTTAGTTGTACCATCTGCACTCGTTGTAGGTGTTACGGTCAATGGATTATTAGCATCTGTTGTATCTGTGCTTACTGTTACAGCAGCGACAGCAGATTTTTTAACCTCTGCTTCAGAGACTGTAAGATTTTACATTTTTTACCGTTTACGTCAGTAGAAATATATTTACCCATCACCTTTAATACCGAATGTATCATCCTTAAGATTTACGGAACCAGTATTGGTTGCTACATCACCTGTGAACTTCAACGTGGTAGCACCAGTGGCAGCTTTCAATTGCTCTTCTGTAGCTGCACGGCCCTTAGTTGCAAAAGTCAGTTGCAGATAAAGTCGTATTAGACAAAACCAGTGATATCGTTTGGTTGTACCACCAGTTACTATTATAGTACCAGTTTTAACAGTGCCATCTGCACCATTAACTACTACAGCATTTGTGCCACCAGTAGTAATCTTGCTTTGGCTACACCATCGATACCAACAGTACCAATTTGTGCCTTACCAGCAGTGATTGTACTTGTATTGGTACCATCTGTAATTGTATTGGATGTAGCATTAGATGTATTTACATTAGCACCATCAGTTTGAACGATGCTATCGCCTTTTGATAACAGTTGTTTTTACCACCTGTAGCTTCGAAGGTTGCAGAGTTCATCTTCACAAGATCCTTATTCAAGGAGTATGTAAAGTCTCGTTCATTTTTTGATTTACTGTGAGATTTTTCACCAGCAATCAATTGAACTTTTGTCGTCTTTACCAACCTTAGCATCTTTCTTAGTACCTGTTTGGGCACCAGACGTAGCCGTATCTTTTATCTGCTGTAATTTCCCAAGTTTGGCTACCGCAGCATCTGCAACAGCTTTCAATTGGTCTTCTGTTGCAGCTCGGCCAGTAGTAGCAGTACCATTCCAAGTTGTATTAGATAAGCCGCCAATAGTATTAGCCGTACCATTTACAGTAACGCCACCAATAGTAGCCGTTTTACCTGTAATAGCACCTGTTGTACCATCAATTATTACAGCATTAGCACCAGTACCAAAAGTTACCTTATTGTTGAGTTTTACATCGTAAATAGTATGACCATCTGCAGCGGTAGTAGATGTAAGGTTACATTACCAGTCGTTGCGTTAGCCGCTTTCCACCAGTATTAGCTGTGATTTCAGTTTTAGACGCTTTCTTAGCTGCATTGATAGCATCTACTACGTTTTTAGCAGTTGCTACACCATCAGTAGTTGGACCTGTAATTGTGCCATCTGCACCAGCCGTAATAGATGCGGAATTAACAGAAACTTTCACACCTGCTGCTGTAGCAGTTGTGCTCACAAGACTGCCATCACCAGTCACCGCAAAGGATACGTCCCCATCTTTAAGGTATTTATTACCTGTGGAACCAGTGTCAGCAGTGAGGCCAATCCCCTTAGTAGTAGCGTTAACTGTGTCAGCATCTAAACCAACTGTAATTGTTTGATCCTTAACAGTCGCAGTTACACCGTTAGCACCAGTTACATTCAGTTTTTGGTTTTTAAGATCAATAGTACCATTATTTGTGCCGTCTGTAATATTAAGGTTTTGAGACAAGTTAGCAACAGCTTGTTTCACATCACCAATGTTCGCTGCATTAGAATCATCGGTAGCATTATTGTTTACCGTACCGCTGGCTACATTAGAAATAACCTTGCCACCAGCATTGATACCATCTGTTTTATCGACAGAAATACCACCAACAGTGAGTTTATCTGTTGTAACACCAGTACCTGTAATGGCTGTTGTACCATTTGTTAAACCAGATGTATTGATAACAGTATTGCCTGCTGTGAAAGATGTGCCCGTGAAAGTAGTCCCTGTAAATGCTTTACCAGTTACAGAGCCATCTGCACCATTTAATGTAATCGCATTAGCACCAGAACCAACAGTTACTTTATTATTAGCTATTACAGAATCAACGGTAATATCCTTCTTAGTAGCAACAGTGATTTTCTTTTTATCTGTACCATCTTGTGTAATCTCGATATTATCGCCATTAATAAGATCTACAGTATCCCCCACCTTTAACGGCAGTTTTATCGGTGGTGCTGGAATTAGTTGTAATATTCCATGCTGCACCTGCTTTTGCGGCTTCAGCAGCTTTATTAATAGCATCAGATACATTCTTAGCTGTTGCCAAGCCATCATTACCAGTTACAGATGCTTCACCTGTCGTAGCATTACTGTTAATCGTAGCACGCTTTGTAGAAATCTCAACCGTATTACCATTCATATTAGTAGATACAAAGTCACCTGTTGCGCCTTTCACATTGAATGCTACATCAGCAGTGCTCAAGGATTGGCTGGACGCAGTGCCAGTATCTGCACCAAGGGAGATATTTCTAGCTAACGCAGTTGTATTGGCTGCAATATTAGTTGTATTAGTCGCAATTTTACCTGTATTAGCAGCAATATCTGTGGTATTCGTATTGATTTTGATTCTTAGTGGCTGTATAAGATCAAAGGATACTTTGCCATCATTATCAACAGTAGCAACTGTGGATCCACCATCTACAAAATCAAGACCTTTAGATAAAGAAACCTTCTTCGCATTAGCATCAGCAGCACTATTAGCACGGTATGTTAAATCCGTTTTAGCCGCAAGTTTTGTTGTATCGATACCGATGGCATAATCCTTCGAATTTGTGCCCGTTGTTGGGGTTACCGTAATCGGATTGTCAGCTTGCGTATCCTTACTTACTGTTACAGCAGCTACCGCTAAATCTTTTACCTTAGCGGTATCAACAGCAACTTTCACACCTGCTGCCGTAGCAGACGTGCTCACAAGATTGCCATCGCCAGTTACCGAAAAGGATACATCACCGTCTTTAAGGTATTTATTACCAGTGGAGCCAGTATCGCCAGTAAGGCCAATACCCTTCGTTGTAGCATTAACAGTATTCGCGTCCAAACCAACTGTGATTGTTTGATTATTTACAGTCGCCGTTACACCATTAGCACCAGCCACGTTAAGTTTTTGGTTTTTAAGGTCCACAGTGCCGTTATTTGTGCCGTCAGTAATATTGAGGTTTTGAGACAAGTTAGCAACAGCCTGTTTCACATCACCAATGTTCGCTGCATTAGAATCATCGGTAGCATTATTATTTACCGTACCACTGGCTACATTAGAAATAACCTTACCACCAGCATTGATACCAGCAGTTTTATCAATAGAGATACCACCTACAGTTACTTTATCTGTTGTAATACCTGTGCCTGTAATAGCAGTTGTACCATTTGTTAAACCAGACGTATTGATAACAGTATTACCTGCAGTTACGGAATCAACAGTTATATTCTTAGTTGTTCCGATGGTGAAAGTCTTACCAGTTTGGCTGATTTTCAATGTTATCACCATTGTTAAAGGTAATAGTATCGACACCTTTTACCTCTTCTTCAGCATGAGCATTCGCTTTCACCTTGAAAGAAGAGGCAGACTTAGCAGCATCCCTAATTGCTTGTTCATTAACTGTCAAGGTTACATCATTGCCAGATGCAGCAGTCGAGATAAACTTGTTATCCCCTTTGATGTAAAAAGATACATTACCATCTTTTAAGGACTTAGCAGTCGTAGAGGCACCTTTATCATCAGCTAACGCAATAGTATGAGCAATGTTTGCTGTGTTTGTTGCAATATTAGTGGTATTTGTCGCAATTTTACCTTTATTAGTAGCAATATCTGCTGTATTGGTTGCTATATTGTCTTTATTTGTTGCAATATCTGTAGTATTCGTATTGATTTGAGTCTTAGTTGCTGTATTAAGATCAAAGGACACTTTGCCATCTTCATCAACAGAGGCTACCGTGGATGTACCATTTACAAAGTCTAAGCCTTTAGATAATTTAACAGATTTAGCATCTGTATCAGCCGATGTATTTGCACGATATGTTAAGGATTGACCGCCAATTGTATCTTTCAATTGCTTAACATTAACTGCATCAGTATCAGCTGTACCTTCAGCAACCTCTTGAATTTTATTGCCACCAGCCTTGATTTCATCAACAGTAAATTGAACCAGTTTACCGGCTGCATTCTGGAATCCCATACCTTTGGCACTGCCTTCTGCAATATTGCCATCTTCATCACTAAACGTGAGATCTTTAGATGTAAGAGCACTGCTATTAGGTCCTGATTGAATAGATACCGTGTCTAAAGCAATAGTAGTTGTGGACTCATTAGCACCAGTTGCACCATTCGTAAAACTTAACTGATCACTAGTAATAGTAGAACCAGCACCAACATTATCTTTAAATTCAGCTTTACCAGCTTTAATACTACCATCTCTACCATTTAGGAAAATTGTTTCCCCTCTTGCATTACCAAGAGATATAGAGTTCATGTCTGTAAGATTTTTATTTAGGCTAACAGAAACATTTTTGTTATTACGGTCAACTGTAATATTAGTATCGCCAGTGAAATCTACGGTATCACCTTTGCCTACAGTTGCAGTAGTGGCTTCGCCATTAGCAGATAGTTTCCAGCTATATTGATTATCGGAGATAGTCTTATTAATAACGTCCGCAACATTTTTAGTTGTGGCTACACCAGCAGCATCGGCTTTCACAGTACCGTCTGTATTATTTGAAAGCGTTCCTCTGCTACATCAACGGTAATAGTTTGATTATTAACAGTAGTTGTCGCTGCACCTGTACCTGTAATAGTTAATTTTTGACTTTTAAGAGCCACAGAGCTATCTTTTGTACCATCACTGATATTTAGGTTTTGAGACAAACCATTAACAGCAGAGTTAATAGCACTAGCTACATTCTTAGCAGTAGCTAAACCATCAGCACCTGTTACGGAAGCAGCACCAGTATTGGCATCACTATTGATAGTTGCACGCTTTGTAGATACTTTTACGGCACTACCATCCATTGTAGTGGAGATATAGTCACCAGTTGCACCACTCACCGCAAAGGACACATTACCATTGCTTAAAGACTGACTAGAACCGGTACCACTATCTGCGTTAAGCGTAATAGTGCGACCTACTGCTGTAGCAGATTTATTAATAGAATCTTTTGTGGCTTGATTTAAATCAAAAGATACTTTGCCATCAGAATCTACAGATGATACCGTATTTGTACCATTAACAAAATTAAGACCTTTAGCTAAAGATACAGTTTTTGCTGTAGCACCATTGGCTGTATAGGCTAAATTCGTTTTAGCTGAAAGTTTTGTAGTATCAATGCCAATTGCATAATCTTTAGAGTTAGTACCTGCTGTTGGAGTTACAGTAATAGGATTATCAGGAATATTAGTAGCTTTACTTACGGTTACTGCATCTACTGCTAAGTCTTTAACTTTTAGCGGAGTTAACAGATACCTGTACACCGGTGGTAGTACTCTTTGTGGTAACAAGAGATCCATCACCGGATACATTAAAGATGGCATCACCGTCTTTAAGATATTTTTTTGTGGCAAATCCACTGTCACCTTTGATACCAATTCCTTTAGTAGTCGCATTTTCTGTATTATTATCAAGCTTAACTGTAATAGTTTGCCCAATCACGCTTGTTTGTATGCCAGTACCACCTTTTAACAACAAGAGTCTCGATCGGAAAGATTCACTGTGCTGTCTTTACTTCCTGGCTTTCCATCATTGATTTTGAGCGTTACACCGCTAACAGCATTTTTTACATCACCATAATTTGCTGCATTTGTGCTAACTCCGCCAGCACTTGCTACATTATTAATTTGTTGATCTCCAGCATTGATTCCATTCGTACCGAACTTAACAGTTTTTGTACCAGCTTTGGCAGTAAGACCGTCTCTAGTAATTGTTACATTATTTCCACCCGTAGGAGAACCAATCTGAAGTGTAGTATTAGTCAACACATTATTCCCTGAGGTAAAGGAATCACCGTTAAAAGCTTTACCTGTTACAGCTCCAGTATTACCATCTAATGTAATTTTGTTAGTACCAACTGTTATAGTCTTATTTGCTTTCACAGAATCAACGGTAATTGCTTTATTTAAACTGGTAGTAATCGTAGTACCATTTCGTGACACATTAATATTGGAATCACCACTAAACTTTACGGTGCCTTCCTTATCAATAGTCGATCTGCTCCCCCCAGTATCATTATCTGCTGTTAGATACCATTTATATTTATTCTGTGAAACAGCATTATTGATGGCTTCTGCCACATTCTTAGCATCCGCTACACCTGCATCAGCTCTTGCAGTTCCATTCGTAACATTAATGTCTTTTTATTTGCAGCTATAGTAAGTGTATTCCCACTTGCATTGGTAGTAATATAAGTTCTATCACCTTGTATGGTTAACTTCTTATCACTATCATTAGTTGCAAGATTGACATCACCGCTACCAACATTTCCCTTTGAAAGCTAGGTTTACGCTTTTTCAATTGTGCTACGTTAACTGCATCGGTATCATTTGTACCTGCTGCAACACCTGTAATTTGACGTGTCACAGTAGATCCATTACCTACAGCTATAGCACCAGTCGTGCTGGTAAGAACATTATTTTTTAGACCATCATATTTATTGGTGCGATTATCATTTGGATTATATCCTTTGTTAACTCCAGTTGTTGAAGAAGAGTTAAATCCAAGTGCGACACCACCTTCAACACTAGTTGTAGCATTATAACCAAATGCAGAAGCATTTTGTGCAGTCGTAGTCGCGCCAAAACCAACTGCTGTTTGGAAATTTCCTCCAGTAGTTTTGGTTTTCCCACCAAGCGCTGTACCGCCTACACCATTAGCAGTGGCACCATAATTCGTATTATTATCACCACCACCTATAGCAACACTAAAATCACCATTAGCAGTCGCACCATAACCAATAGAAATTGGCGATTGTTTATCAGTTGCGGAACTAGTATTACCAATGGCAATAGAGTTTCCACCAGCTGCTGTAGCGTTATTACCTAAAGCAATAGAACTCACAGCTTGTGCCTTTGCTTTTGGACCAATGGCAACTGAATCTGATCCTGTTGCACCAGAATTATCCTTATTCCCTGCAACACTAGAGTTTACAGCGAAATACTGTATTGGCTTAATTTGGCTAGCCACCGCAAATAATTGAGACCCATTAATTGCATCAGTACTTGTAGCAGACACTTCGCCAGCCGCCACGTTTTTGATTTGACGTTCTTTACCTGCTGCACCAACAGAAACCTGCATGTTAGGGTCTGAAGTAGCACCCGCAAAATTATATGCAATACCATTAACCGTAGTTGAAGTTTGTTTTGTAGCTGTTGTTGCAGTTGTAGAGCCACTACCTAACGCAACTGCGCCCTTCAAAGTTGATTGTGCATTTGTACCAATAGCTACTGCATCCTCAGCACTAGCCTGTATTTTTACCAATAGCCAAAGCACCTTTTGCTGAAGCAGTAGTTCTATCAGCAGATATATCATTATCTTGTGCACCTATTGCCAACCCGCCTTTTGATGCATAAGCATGATGTCCTATCGCTGTGGATGTATCATCAGCAACCACCTTACGCCCCATTGCAACAGAGTAATCACCATTTGCAGAGGCTCCATTCCCCATAGCTAAAGAGGTAGATCCTTTAGTAATTGTTTGTCGACCTAGTGAGACTGAATATGTTCCTTTAGCAGTAGAATCTTGACCAATTACGACTGCACTAGCATATTTATTCCCAGTGTCTTCTAATACGCGTTGACCAAGTGCTACACCACCAGTTGCAGCAATAGAGGTCTGTCCAATAGCAACACCACCATTTGCAGCATTAGCATAATAGCCAAGAGCTACTGCATTATCACCTTCTGCAGTAGTGGCAATATTAATATTCCGATTAAGACGAGTAATATCACCACCATCAGCTTTAAGCTCCTCTGCAAAACCAACTACGTTAGTCCCCCCTGCACCACCTCCAATAGCTACGGAATTACTACCTAATGCTTGTGCATTTACACCTAAAGCAGTCGTTCTAACAGCACTAGCTATTGCATTACTACCTATAGCCGTAGCATCTTGCTCAGATGCTTGAGATTTAAAGCCATATGCGGCTGACTGCTTACCAGTTGCATGTGCTTCACTACCTACAGCCGTTGCATTTATATTCAATGCTTGGCCATCATAACCAATAGCAATAGCCTTTTCTCCAGTGGCTTTAGGATAATTAGCTGTAGCTGTGTAATCTCCAGAAACATTCCCACTACCTAAGGCAATAGAATATTTACCAGATGCATCTGCACTAACCCCCCATTGCCATAGAGCCTACTGCTCTAGCTCGAGTTGCAACACCGATAGATACACTAGAATAGTTATTACTAATAGCATTAGCCTTATCATTATTTTGCTTCAACACCAATAGCAATAGTATTATTAGCTTTCGCCTTAGCATTAAAACCTATACCTACAGCGTTTACTTTGCTCTCTGCATTCCAGCCAACAGCAACGCCACCACGACCATCGGCAATTGCACTAGAACCAATAGCAGTAGCGCTTTCACCATTAGCGTTACCACCACTAGCCGCAAAAGCATTATTACCATTTGCAATTGTGGAACCAGTTCCTCTAACGCAACCGAATTATCCCCATTGGCCGTGGACCAGCCAAGGCCAATAGCACCTGCACCATTAACGACTGCACCACCTATAGCAACAGACGATGAACCAGTGGCATTACTATGCGCACCAATAGCAACCGTAGCTACATTACCATTTGCACGAGTAGTATCATTATTTCCCATATTGGGACCTACAACCAATCCTTTTGTAGGATCAAATGCAGTGCCAATATATTTTTGCATATCCATTTTCGGCTACTCCAGAAGGCCACCCTTCTCTACGTCCAGGTCCATCCACAGCCTGAGCATG
>BNJU01003489.1_pt1 | contig 27532 bp, 38 predicted proteins | sample 8539281 | NCBI WGS metagenome assembly BNJU01 (sample SAMD00202456, study PRJDB9452) | human saliva metagenome | isolation source: human saliva | place: Japan
TATTGCGTTTGACTCGTCGCTACCCCATAAAGGGTATAGTTTACTACTTCACTTTAACCCTTAAAAGGGTCTTCATATTCTTTAACACTAAGTTTATCCATGGCTATATCATGTTTTTCTTGATCTTGATATACTTTTTATTGTAGCTTCATTTTAAAACCTACTGTACTGACATAATAGCCTTCGGCCCAGAAATGCCTGTTTCCAAACTTATATTTAAGATTTGCGTGTTTATCAAATATCATTAACGCACTCTTTTCCCTTTTAAATAGCCCATAAATGATGAGACACTAATCTTAGGTGGAATACTAACCAAAAATATGTATATGATCAGGCATTAAATGACCCTCTATTATCTCTACACCTTTATATCTACACAACTGCGCTATGTGTCCCGTATATCCGCCCTTGTATTGATAATATATTATTTTTCGCCTATACTTCGGTGTGAAGACAATATGATATTTACACATCCATTTGGTATGTGCCAATGCATATTCTTTTCTTCGCTATAAATCACCTTCCTTTTCTGCAAATATGGCTTGAACAACTTTATTGTATTAGGAAAGGTGATTTTTGTATAACAATCGTTTCTCACCCGCATAGCGAGTGAGTTTTAATATCAAAGCTGACATTTTTCAAATGTCAGCTTTGATACTAGCTAAAGTCCATTAACGAGATACCGCACGCTTTGCGAGCGATACTCGTTATGAATAAAAACTAAAGTTTATTTTTTGAATAGAATTCCATCAGGACGTAAATTTACGTAAAAGGTGACGCCATCATGATTCATTATCAATTTTGTCAGATGTAAACATAGGACGATATTTTCTAAGCTGACATAGTGTTTTACCATGTCTTGTCCACATAGTAAGTGGGTATCGTTCTTTTAGCGAAAGGACAGTTGATAGTGATGAAAAAAATTGAATAAAGAGCTTTATAGAACCCCTTTTTCTAATGGAAAAAATGGTTTCTTATTTCTATGATTTCCATGGTGATTTTTAAGTGCCTATAATCTGATTATTTCATGGTTGCTCCAAAAAAATCATCGATCTCACGGCCGGAATAGATAAAACTCCCTTTTATCAGCTGGCACTCGTTTCTCTTCTTTCTTTTCTTGTATTTATTGTCTTTTACTTTATATTTCGATACGCTCACCCCTAAATTTTTACAAACATTGTCTACTTCTTACAAGGACTTGCTGTTTGCAAAAATTCTCCGAATAAAAGTAGCTTGGTTTTAGAAATCGAAGCGGACAATTTCTTTCAAAACTCAGCAACGATTTGAAATCCATCGAAGAGAATTATTTTTGATTTTTATATTACTCTGATCGATATCGGAATCAGTTTTCGTCGGAGCCATCGTTTTAATGCTGTGGTACAGCCCTGTACTTACTATGGTAGCTATTGCATTATCCATATTGCCACTACTCGCATCCATTCCGGCATCAAAAGGAAATTACGAAAACAGAAAAATCTTTCAAAAATGCCGAATTTATGGAATTTATGAGAGATACTCTTTCCGGCTTTTCCGTAATCAAAAGCTTTCAAGCGGAATCCGAACTGGAAAACCGTTTTCATGAGGGAAAATGTAAAAATTGAAAAAGCAAAGTTTCTTCGAGATTTGCTGAAGAAAACATCAATCTTCTTTCCACTGCGGCAAGCGTAGTGATGAGACTAGGGGTATTTCTTTTCGGTGCCTGGCTATCCTTATCAAATTCTCATGTTACCCCGGGATTGTGCTCGTCTTCCTTCAACTGCTTACTTTTTGTTATCACTCCAATAGAAAAATACCTTCTCTCTTTGCAAATCACAAAGCGGCACGCTCTCTGATTGCGCAAACTGCTGAACTTCTTTATGAGAAACCTGATGAACAAGAAAAACTAGAAATCAATACTCTAAAATCGGCAATTGAAATTCAAAACCTTTCTTTTTTTCTTATGAAGCTAGTGTAAAAGCACTCCGGAACGTCTCTTTAACTTTTTCATTCCGGAAAAAAATATGCTATTGTCGGTGCTTCCGGTTCCGGGAAATCCACGCTGTTTAAACTATTGACAAAGTATAGCAATGAATACGACGGTAATATTTTATTTGATGGAATAGACTTGAGAAATATTACTTATTCCTCCCTTTCAGAGGTTATCTCTGTAGTACAGCAAAATGTTTTTGTGTTCCATGACAGCATTTATAACAATATTTGCCTGTATAAAAACATACCGGAAAAGGAATTTGACTATGTGATTCAAAAATCCGGACTTTTCCTCCCTTATTCAGCAAAAAGGAAAAACTTCTCTTGCGGGAACAAACGAAATAAACTCTCCGGTGGAGAAAAGCAACGGATTTCCATTGCACGAGCCCTGCTTAGAAATACATCCATTTTACTTATGGATGAGGCAAGTTCCGCATTAGATGAAAAAACGGCAGACGAAATCATGCATTCTATTTTAGATATGCCCAGTACCACAAGCCTTGTTATTACACATCGTTTAAATAGTACGTTGCTTAAAAAATATGATGGGATTTGTGTTCTGCATCACGGGAAAATAATCGAGTTTGGCCCTTTTGATGAACTTATGAAAAATAAAGGCTTGCTTTACTCTCTGGTTCTGCTTTCCCAAAGTTAAAGAATATAGCAGCTAAAGGATATAACTACCCCAGAGCCACATCCAGTGCCATCATGACGGTAAATCCAACAGCGAAGAGCAGCACTCCCCAGTTTGAGTGCTCCCCTTCCGCGGTTTCCGGAATCAGCTCCTCGACAACCACATAGATCATCGCTCCTGCCGCAAAGGAGAGGAAATAGGGCATAAGAGGCGAAAATACCGGTGCAAAAAGAAGCATAAGAACGGCTGCAACCGGCTCCACTGCTCCGGAAAGAACACCATTCACAAAAGCCATATGTTTATTCTGTCCGTTTGCGTGCAGGGGCATAGAAATAATTGCCCTTCCGGAAAAATTTCTGAATAGCAATACTGATGGAAAAGCGCAAGCGCCGCACCAAGGAAAGTCCTGCATCTCCGGTAAGCATTCCGGCATAGACCACACCTACCGCCATACCCTCCGGAATATTGTGAATGGTCACTGCAAGGAGCATCATAGTCGTACGCTGAAAAGAGCTCCTCGGCCCCTCCGCTTTTCTCTGCATTCAGATGCAGGTGTGGAATCAGCTTATCTAAGGCAAAGAGAAAGAGCGTCCCAATCCAAAAAGCCGATAACAGCAGGAAGAAAAGCAAATTTTCCGAGGCTACCGCTTTCTTCCATCGCCGGTATGAGTAAACTCCAGATGGATGCCGCAACCATGACCCCCGGCCGCGAATCCCTGTTAAACCCTTCTCTACATCCGGAGGAATCACGGGTGCATTTCCCCTGTAGTCTTATTTCCTTCAAAAAAATACACGCACGCGGAACCAAGGCTCGTGCCCACGAACGGAATCAAAAATTCTAAAGCAATATATTTACCATCCATTCTTATTCTTTCCTTTACTACTGTCATTTTTTTCTAATGAAGAATCAGCCTTTTTCTATAAGCTACTACTTTGCTATATGCGCGACTTTTTCTGTCATTTCACTGCAACAAGAAAATCGTTATAGATTCTCCATTTGTACAAAATTAGATACAATAAACAATATACATCCGGTAAACACAAGAAATTTTTTTATAGAAGTGAAATAGTAAAAATGAGATAGAAAAAAAGAATAGAATAGTGAAATCCGCAAACAATATAGCTGATCCTTAAAAATGCGTATCATGTATTCCCGCACGATACGCATTAAGCAACTAGAATTTTTCAATTTTTCGATTTTTTTGATTTCTATTTCCTATTTCCTCCAGCCATCTCTTTTTTAAAACGTCAGGCGCATCTGATACCACTCTACATTCCCGTGTACCGAGTCGGAAAGTCCTTCCAAAGAAAAACCTAGCTGTGAATAAAAAGGTATTTTTTTCTTTCTTACAAGTAAGAACCAGTCCCTCTTCCCTCTTCTTTCGCCATTCGAATGAACTCTTCCAACATCTTCGAAGCAATCCCTCTCCTTGATAAGCGGGAACCGTATTCACTCCGAAAAATCATCTGCCAGCTTCCTCTTCATCATGCAGGGACGCATCCTCATACATTAGATCGGTCAAATTTTCTTCTTTCGTGCAAAATCCGTCCACAAAGGAAATCAGCTGATCTCCTTTATACAAAAGGAGAAAATGATTTCCGTAGAACTTTAATCTCTCTCGAAAGCTCTCTTCCGTTGCCGCTTCCAAAGGCGGAAAACATTCTTTTTCCACATCAGACACTGCAACAAGGTCTTCTATACTCCCTTTTCTTAAGCTCCAGTTCCTCCGTAAATCCCAATTCTTTCAACCATGAACTATTCATTATTTCTCCTGTAAACTCATCTTTTTCATCCAATTCTTACCGTCCACAAAACGAGAAACCATGAAGGACACCACATAATCTCCGGCTGCATTAATCATGGTTGCCGGAGGGTCAATCAGGTTCCCCTATAGCCACAAGAATAGGAAATGCCAGTTCCATATTGTTCGGGAAGAAAATCGAAGCAATAATGTATTCTCCTATATATCCGCCTCCCGGAACACCACCTCATGCCGACTGAGGACAGTACTGCAACAAGAACAATGGCGGAAGCTCGGAAAAAGTGCACCGGTGTTCCGAGTGCCCCCATTACAAAAACAATCTTTAAAACACAGGAAAAGCAGGAGCCGTCCATGTGCATGGTTGCTCCCAGGGGAATCACGATATCCGAAACATCCTTAGAGATGCCGCTTTCCGCTGCAGCCTCCATATTGGTCGGAATGGTCGCCACGGAAGAACAGGTTCCGAGAGACACAACGGCAGGCTTTTAAAATGTGGGGAACATCATTTTCACTCCATCCGCTCCGGCACCGATATAAGCCATAAGAGGGAAGGCCGTGAAAATGTAAATAAAGCAAACAGGATAGTAAAGAAGCAAAAGCTCTCGCATAGCTTTTCCGTAATCTGCGAACCGTAGGTCGCAACGAGATCGGCAAAGATGGCAAAAAGGCAATCAGGGCATAGTATGTCACGATCTGCACAAACTTCATCATCACGGCGGTAAGACTGTCCAAAAACTCCCGCCACCTTCTTTTCCCGCTTCTCCACTCAGATTCACGGAAAAACCGAAGAGCAAGGAAAAATAATCAGAGGAAGCATCGCCTTACGGGAAAGCAGCATGGAAAAGTCTTCTACCGTAAAGAAAATTCAGCACCATTTCCGTCATGGTAGCATGTTCCCTGACTCTCCTTTTTGGTAGATTTGCCCATGCAGCTGTTACGGGCGGAAATATTTGACAAAGTAGAAAATAAACGAAAGGCGGCAAAGGCTCCGGTAAGTACAAAAGCTGATAATGGTTACCATCATGATTTTTTCCGGCTCTTTTTCGGCTCTTGGTACTTGCAACTGCTCCGGCAATCGAAGCAAAGACCATAGGCACTACAATGCAAAACATCATTCGAATGAATAAAGTTCCGAGGAATGCAATCGAATGAGAAAAGCCCTGGTGCCAGTGCTCCCGTAACTGCGCCAAAATATCATAGCTAAAAAGTAAGATAATTAAAAAGCGATAATTATTCGCTACGGATTTTTGCCTTCATGTGTTTCTCCTTTTTTTGTTTTTTCCCAGTATAGCACTGGTACTACAATGAAGCTCCTATTTCATTTTTGTAAAATTATCCTTCTAATGGAAATCCGGTTAAAAACCGGAAAATTCCGGGGAAGCTTCCGTCAATTTCGGGGTGAAACTGAATCCCCAGCACCTTCTCCCCATACTCTATCGCTTCAATCGTCCCATCCTCACTGTGCCCTACGACTTTCAACTCCTCCGACGGCTCCGTAATCCGATAATTATGCATACTTGCGCCTTCTATCTCCCTTTTTCCGGAAAATACTCTGAAGAACCGAGTCCTCCGAAATCGTGACTTTGTGTTTAACCAAGTCTTCCTCACCCCGATTCGGATTTAATTTCCAGTGCTCTTTCACAGGCTCAACAAAAAAGTACTTTTCCTTTTTCATTTCCGTATAGACTTCCAGAGTACTCTTACCGGGTCGGTTTTTCCGCTCTTTTTCGCAATAAAATAACTGTGTATTGCCTGCATGCCGAGGCATACCCCGAGGAGCCTTTTTCCGCTTCTTAGTGCATAATCGATGACCTGAAAGTGATACGGGAAAATGCGTTTTCCTCCGCAGATTAAGAAGCTGTCACAGAGTTCCAGTGCTTCCTCTGAAAGAAAACCACCTACGTTTAAAATTCCAATTGGAAGTCCTCCATTTTCCGTAATACGTCTGGTGTAAAGCTCCAAAAATTGTGAACGGTCATGATAGGGGTTATCGGTCTCCAGTAAATTCGTTGAGGGAATGATGCCTACTTTTTTCATCGTTTACTGCTCCTTATCTATAAAAAGCCAAGTTGCTCTCATCCACTATAATGCAACCCTGCTTTTCATAAGAAAATATTTACAAAAATAATTTAAGATTAGAAGAATATTCCTTTATCTTAATTTGCTCTTTATCTTTATTTTAATTCTCCTTTACCTTCCTTTACCAAGGTTTTACTCATGCAGTGGTTTCTCCCGAATTTTTAGGGCATAAAAATAAGTGTGCTAAGAATGCTTTGAAACCTGCAGCGGCACTTATCTTATTCTTACTGATTACCTCTTACAAAGCGAGTAATAGTTCATTTATGTACATTAAGAGATATATCCCTTGGCCCTAAGCTCTGCTTCAGACTTTTCCAGGTTTGCCTCGGATACGAGGATAATCGGTCCTGTACAACCCATTCCGGATTCCGCATAGATTCCGAGTTTCCACAGGCAACGAACCGCATCATCAAGATCGGTGACTTCAATCCCTGAAAAGTGCTGCAGTAACCACTTCCTTGGGAGGTTCCTTAACCTCTTCACCGCTTTCCTTCGGCTTGTTTGCCTCCCGAATCTCGGCAAGAATATCGTCAAGTCCGGCTCTCTTCGCCTTCTTGAACTCCTCTTTTGCAACTTCGAAAACCTTACCCTTAACGAGTTCTCCTGCAAAACGAAGTGCATTGGCTACAACAGGAGCACCGGAAGCACGAGAGACAATCATCACGAGCTTCTCATAATTCTCTCCGATACCGGGTCCATAACCGAATCCCCTGCGCCTCAAAGGATCCGCCTGTTGTAAAGGAGGAAAGCATCTTGGAAAGCACATTTCCGGTTAAAGAATCGGTTACCAGGATATCCGCCGTACCGCGAAGTACATCGTTTCCTCTCATCACGCATCCACCGTCGGAACGGGAAGACTCTGCAAAATGAATCGGATAACCGTTCGCTGAAAGCTTCTTTAAAGCCTTCTCCGTCTGTCTTGCACCGTCTACGTTTAAGATACCGATAGTCGGCTCGGCATAGCCGCAGGCCTTTGCAGTGATGATGCCGTAAATGGCATTTTTTTACCATTCCTTCGATACGGTCCGTACTGGAAGTACCGGTAGTGTTCGCAATAAACATTTCTCACCGATACCCGGTGTTACGGCACGTCCTACAGTAGATACCCCGATAGGGAACGGATAATGCATGGTTACCGCACCGTCAATCTTTCTTTTCGTTTAGAAGCTCGTCCATCTTATCATGTCCTGCTTCATCATCCGGAACTTCACGGTCTCTACCAGCTCATGCTTTAGGAACCGATATATACTACATCAACGCCGTCTCTTGCCGCGTCCACCGCAGCCTTCATGGAGTTTTTCCTCCCCATGCTCGGAACCCATACCTGTTAAAAAGCGATATGAGGCTTCTTCCCAAAAGAACCGGTCTCTAAGCCCTCTGCCATGGCTAAAAAGGTATCGGCAATCAGCTCTTTAATTTCCTTAGCCATTCTACCCTTCCTTTCTTATTCCTGATTTCTCAAAATGGAAGCAGCAAAATCCTTCATGGACTTCGCAATCATAGAACGAACTTCTTCCTCCGATACTGCTCCTGTTCCCTTTCCGGTATTTTTTTCTGGATAATGAAGGAAACACCGTCAAAGAGGTTGGTCATTCTTCCAAGGAAAAGTGATCCCTTACCGATAATCATAGCCTTGTTCATCTTTCCGGCTTCAATGTCTTCCTTGGCAAATCCAACAAAAGGCACACCGGAAGGAATATGTCCCTGTGTCGGAGCATAACCCACTAAGCCCTTCTCCTCGGTAAAAATTAGCAAGGTCAGCTTTCAAGCCAGCCCTTCTTTACGGCAAGAGCGGCAATCATCTTATAGTTCGCCATCGGCACATCTCCCTGCACCTGCGGGCTTGGTAATGTCGGCATTCTGCATCTCCGGAGAGAATTTATCGATATCCTTTACGGTAAGTCCTGCGCGCTCAAGCGGATCGGCTACAAGAGAACCGATAACGTTCTGCGGAGCAGCTCCTGTACCTACAGTATGACGACCGATGATATCCAGATTGATTTCAGCGGACTTTCCGTCATTCTCGGAAACGATAATACAGAAGGAAGCAAGGCAATCCTCAAGCATCGGAAGCTCTTTTCTTTACATGGTCTTTCCTGTTCATGGCAAGTTTTCGGTACACAACCTCCACCGATTACGGCAACGGTATGGTATGCCCCTGGCTTTAACCAAAGCGGCGGCCCTCAATCATGGCATGAGACGGACCTGCACAGAAGCCTCTGGCATCGGAACCGGTTGCATTCATAAGTCCTGCAATTTCAGCAGCTGCTTTCGCAAAGTTTCCCGCCGCCACGCTGGTTTACATCACCGCAGGCTTCTCGGAACAGTCGATAACATACTCGATTTCATTGGCATTTACGCCGGAGTGCTTTAAGGAATGTAAAATAGCAAGAACAGAACTTGCCTTATTCATGATGTTCTCAAGCATTACCTCTGCGGATAAGTTTACATCAATATCATGTGCTCTCTTTACACAACCGATAAGCTTACCTTCATAGAACAAAAGGCTCAGCCTCATGTCTGTCTACAAAGCCCTGAATCTCGGAAAGCTCAGCACCCTCTGTTACACGATTTAAGATTTCTTCGGTAATAACAGGATCCTTTGCAAGCTCCGGCTTATGCTGAGCCACAAAGCCCTTCTCCATATATACAACTTCAAAGCAGTCACAAGCCTGTGCAAGAAGCAGGAACTCCGCCTCCGGCATAATCTCACCGAACTTACCGTAACGGCTTGCACCTCTACTTTTTATCATAATAAGGAAACTCACTCCTTTTTAACTCTTCCGGAGTCTTGTTTCCGATATAAACCTGATTTGGCTAATATGTCACACAATCCTCAAAGGAACGAACATGCTTTCCCATCTCCTTTAAGAAATCTCCGTCCGGATTTACCACTCTTTCCGTAGCAATGGTGGAACCATGCTGCAACATCAGTCCCGGTGTGTAATTTAAGCAATAACCTACGCCTTTAATAATACTATTCATATTGATTCCCTCTTTAAAGAATTAAACTTGTCATATCGTGACTAAGATGAAAGAAACTAAGAGATTTTTGCTATTTTTCTCAATTTTTCGTAATTTTTAGAAAAAGGAGCCCGAAAAAGCTCCCCTATTTTTAAAGGTACTTACAATACTCGGAACGAATATTGTTCATTTCATTTACGATGTCATCAACATCTAAAACCATTTCCATCATGCTGACCTGGTCGTCATAAACGGCCTCGTCAAACTCTGCTTTAAGCTCCGGTTCGCAAACATGATAAACTGTGAGTCCAAGCTGGACCCCTGTCAATGGACCTGCGAAGGTAGGATCACCTGCTGTAACGGTCTCAGCTGCAAGCCCTGCAGCCTCTCCCTCAGCAGCGCCAAGAACTACAAACCAGATTCTCCGGTCCGAACTTCTCAGCAAAATCCTTTACTCTCTTCTGATTTTCCAAATCCATTGCGCCTGCGCTCGTTCAAACGAAGCATTCAGTGGAAGCGAAAACTACTTCTCCGCCGGCAGTCTCAACACAAGCCTGAATAGCTGGTCCTGGAACGCCGTCACGGTCTCCGATGATGATTACTTTTTTACCCTTTAAAATAGCCATCTCTTCTCTCCTTTCTTGAAAAGTTTATATCGTAATGGCAAAACGCCAAATACGCGGTATAAATTTAGGCATTTAATGCAACGTACTTCTCCACCATTGTCTTAATGGATTCTTCTGTTGCAGCATCCTTAACTAATTCTTCGACCTTCTGGCCATCCTTATAAATCGCCATAACCGGAAGTCCGAGAATCTTCTGGCCGATTGCCAGTCTTCTTGCCTTTGTTGTATTTAAGGAAGTGAACTTCAGCTTTCCTTCATACTGATCAGCTAAAGAATGAACGAAAGGCATCAGTGCAGCACAAGGTACACATCCGTCTCCAAAAAAGTCTACGAATACATAGCCTTCAGCCTTTAATACTTCCTCTTCAAAATTGTCCTTATTAACTTCTAACATAATTCCTCCTTTTATATAAAAATAATCTGTTTTTAAAATGATGATGTACTCAAGAAAACGTATCTTCGAGGAATGATTACTCCATCTCGTTCAGATATTTCTCTGCCTGCGTTGCGGCAATTGCACCGTCAGCGGCAGCGGTCACAACCTGTCTTAAACTCTTCACACGAACATCCCCTACGGTAAATACACCGGGGATATTGGTGTGCATATCTTCATCAGTAGGAATATATCCTCTTTCATCCATCTTAAGATTGGTTCCCTGGAAAAGCTCCGTAGTCGGAATTCTTCCGATGAAACCGAAGATACCGAACATACCGTCTTCTTCACTTGCTTCCAGAACCTGCTCCTCGCCTGTAACTACGTTCTTTACCTTAATCTTCTGTAGGATATCGTCTCCGGAAAGTTCCTCTACAACAGTATCCCACATAATATGAAGCTTCTCGTTCTTGAAAGCCTTCTCCTGAATGGATTTTGCCGCTCTTAACTCATGTCTTCTGTGAATGAGCGTTACGGAGCTTGCAAACTTAGTCAGGTACATAGCCTCTTCTACAGCGGAATCTCCTCCACCGACTACAAATACGGGAAGGTCCTCAAAGAAGTTGGCATCGCAGGTTGCACAGTAGGAAACACCCTTTCCGAGGAACTCCTGCTCTCCCTTACATCCGATAGGACGAGGATTGGCTCCCGTAGCAATAATCAAGGTTTTTCCCTCATACGTTCCGTTAACACCCACAAGTCTCTTTACATCCCCCTCCAGCTCTACAGACTTGATTGTATCGTGTACACGATCACAACCAAAATGCTCAGCCTGCTCTGTCATTCTCTTAATCAGAGAAGGTCCGGACTCTCCTTCTACAATCTGTCCCGGATAGTTCTCAATAGAATCCGTGATTGCAATCTGTCCTCCATCCTGCCCCTTTTCGATAATACAAGTGGAGAGCCTTGCTCTACCTGCATAAAGGCCTGCTGCAAGTCCCCCCGGACCGGCACCTAAGATCAAAACATCATACAGCTTTGACATAGTCTTCTGAATCTCCTTCCCAATGCTTTATTATTTATTTTTTCTGCAAAAGCAGTAGAAACCCGTTTCAAATCAGTATCTCTATTATACACTAAGCAAAGTTCTAGGAAAGAAAATTTCCAAGTTATTCCTTTGTGTATTTACACTCTAGAGGTACTATCCGTAAAATAGCCAAATATGAAAAAATCCTTTTTTGCAAATCTCTTTTACAAAATCTTTTGGGTTCTCACCCATTCTGTTAATTCAGAACGAGATGTCGCACGCTTTATGAGTGATACTCGTTAAGAATTGTAAGGCAGGGTTCCTGCCCCTCGAATTCTGTTTAGTTCAATACAGAGCTTAAACTCCTGTACTAAACTTGCGTTTTTAAAGTTGATTTAAACTTTATAAATCGCAGATATCTTACAAGAAAATCATCCTTACTTAAAGATGGTCTGCTTATCTACATCCACGGTGAGTGCATGTAAAGCTTTCTCACGATCTTTTCTTCTCAATGCCTTCTCTTCCCTCAGGCTTTTAAGGACGGATTACCAAGCGGGTGAGGAATAGCAATAGCCGGAACGATACGGTTTTGCACTCTACTGTCATGGAAATAGGTGTAACAGTACATCACATGTACAACAGGAATTCCTGTAGCTTCGATACCTTTTAACCATCGTTGCACCGCAAGCGTACAGGTTCCTCACGTACTGGTCAGAATGACCGCATCTACATGGTCTTTCTTCAGTTTTGCACTGATTTCCGAGAAACTTCTTACTGGAAGCAACGGCTGTTCCGTTACCTACAGTAGTAAAGAAATAATCGTAAAGCTTTCCGATCTTTCCTTCCTTCTCAAGGTCTCTTAAAACATCCACCGGAAGAACTCTATCCGCATCCTGATTTGCGTAGCTCGGATCATATCCGCCGTGTGCAGTCTCATACGTCTCGGCGGTTAAATCATTTACTCCCTTGATGGAGTACTCGCCGTAACGAGTTGCGTTGGAAGACTCGATGTGGTCCGGATTTCCCTTCGGAACAATACCGCCGGAAGTAACTAAAGCGATAGTAGCCTTGGAAAGATCCTTAACAGCAGGCATCGGATCTACACGGTCGAAGGACGGCATCGGATACTCTGTAGTAAATTCCTTGCCTGCAATCTTAGCAAGAAGCATCTTAACCGCACGCTTGGAACCTCTCTCCTTCGAAGAAGTTTACACGAATTCCCTGCGGATATATCCTTCTTCCTTGAAGAACCGATATGCTCTCCGCGAGCAATCTTTTAAGCCTCAAAGGAGCCATCTTTTAACGGCATCTCTCATGCCGGCAGCGCTGTTCTTTGTGGAAACAATGTAGACCTTGCTCTTTGCTTCATCAGCACCCGGGTTCTCTACATACATACCTGTAATAACAGGGGATATGCAGCTCATCCTGAACGGCAACGCTGATGGTTGCGCAAGCAAATCCGTAACGACCGGCGTTAAATGCAGGTCCTGCGATGAATAAATCCGGCTTAAGCTCAGCAACCTTCTTTAAGATTTCCGGCTTTACCTTGTCTGTATTCTCACCAAAAAAACTGTCTCCGCAAACGATGGTTCCGATAATTTCAGCCTCATCGCCGAAAGCCTGCTGAAATGCAAGTCCCGGTCCCATTGGGCCCTCATGGTACTCCATTGGATAATCAGCCTTATCCTCTCCACCCTACCTGAGCGAAGAACTGGTTAATATATTGTACAACTCTTTAATTTTTCCCATTTCTTTCTCCTTATCTTGCACTAAGCTTATTGAATCCTACCTCGGAAGTTGCACCGGTAATAACCTGTAACTCTACTTCCAAAGATCCGTCAGGCTTCAGTGTTGTATCACTTGCTCCTGCAATCTTTGTTACATAGTCCAGTGTACCGATCAGCTTATCGAGCTTCGGAAGGGTGATCAACTGGTTCGCATTTCCAGCAGTTACCAATGCATTTGCGGCAACATCCGCATCGGCAAGAGACTGAGACTTTCCGTCTCTTCCTGCATACTCATCGGTAACGATAACGGTCTTGATTCCCTCAGCCTCAATCTTCTGCGCAGTTCATGATAAGGTCAGTATCCGGGTTTCCGAATCCTTCCTCGGTGATGATTACCGCGTCTAAGTGAAGCATCTTGCAAAGCTTTGCAGTCTGGTTGGAGGAACGCTCCTTATCAGCAAGATAAACGTTCTCATTTGTAATGATATGTGCCACGAAATTGATGGTCTTTCCGTGCTCCTCGAAGAGATCCTCAATAACCGGGTTGTTCTCGTGAACATAGGTCGGGTTCTTATCACATGCAGAAACGCAGTTTCCGGAATGATAGCTCCATCCATATCCTCTGTCGGATAGAGAATGGTGGGAAGAATCTTCTTTGCATCTACGCCGTATACATAGGTGTCATGAAGAAGTCCCTAGAGACTGTAACATCTGCACATAACCAACTCTCGGAAGATTCGGATATGCATTTGCTCCCTCGATAAGATCCAAGGTCTCATATACCTTAGTCTCATCCGGAGTCAACTCCTTAGCCTTCTCGGCAATAAATGTAGCAGTCTTAAGACCTGCCATACGAACAGCCTGCTCATACGCGTGAGACTCTGTTCCCTCTACCGGTTTACATACACAGGTTAAGTTAGAGTCTTAGAGAACGGAGTGTACTCTGCGCAGAGTCCTGTCATATCGATGATTCCCTCTTGAAACCAACAATCGGTCCTGCAGTAACCACCGCCATACCCTTTAAGCAGTAGGTCTTCCTGAGCCGACTGTCTCTACGGAAGAAATCACTCCCGGGAAAAACGCTGCCCTTTCCTTCTACCTTTACTCTGGGCTCCAATAACATCCTTTACCGGAGTGATACAGAACCGACTCGCCCGGTTTGAGCGATATCGAATTCTACTTTCTGATCTTTTCTTCCGTAAGGAAGACCTCCGTAAGTTCCTTCTTCGACACATAGAGAACATGATCCTTAATCTCGGTTGTGTCTGCGAACTGGATGTCCTTGATGAAAATCTTACCCTAATTCCAGTTTCACTTTGCTGCCTCCTTTAAAAACTTTATGTTAATTAATGCAACATAAGCGACTCTAATCCGCTATCCAGAAGCGTCCAATCCAAAGTCTGAAAATCCTTCTGCACTTCTTCTGCATGAATACGATCCTTTTCCTCGAATTTCTCACAGGTATTTAAAAGCATATTCAATCAAATCCAGAGATTTCATATCAAAGCCTTCTTCCGGTGTCTTATCCAAAAGAACCGACTCATATGGAGTTTCATTGGGCTTAATGGAACCGTCAAGAGGATGGGTCAGAATCTTTCCTCCCATATGCACCATATCCCTTACTCCCTTTAAAATATCCATAAATGAGATTTCTCGGAAATCAATTTCCACATCCGTATTCGGATGCACTTAGGAAAAATTCTCTTTCACAAGCAGGTTGTTTGTTAGCAATCACAAGGCTCTTCATCTTCTTTCTCCTTTCCTTACAGAGAAACAAAAACAGGGTCGGAGAAATACCATTCCCACAACCCTGTTTCAATCCGATTCAGAGTCCCCAATATATCCATCCTTTTTACCTGAAAGATTCATTGCGATAAGCAACTTGCCTCTTCGGTGGTTTGCACTCTCTCTGGATATATCTTGTTTTTATTTAGTATAAAAAAACAGTATTTGAGGCGTCATACCTTTGTTTATATTTTAACGTAATCCTTTGTTAAAATCAACCAAAAACAGGGTAATTATAGCCATCTTCTATGAGTATCAGCAAAGGAGTGTCAAAAGAATTAATTCAAGAGCCGTATACGGTATAAAAATCTATAAATATTATCCCATATATATTTCTTAACGGATGAAAATAAAACAAAAGTCTCTTATTTCCACTTATAGAATTTATCTATCAGGCTTTATGCAATATAGCTAAATACAATTTTACATTTTTCAATTTATTAGATACTATATACATAACCCGAGACGAAAGTCAAAAATAGCTAAAGATGAAAAAGAGAGAAAAGGCATGAGTGAACATGTCTTTTTCTCTCTTTATATAGACATTTTTCGCTCACCGACTGTACAATCCTAATCCGATTCATTTCAGCTGTTCTCAGCACTGCATAAAACATTTTTAAAAACTCAAAAAAATTATACAAAAATCATAAATCAAAATCTGTAGGATTTGCCAAGTTGTATTTCATAGCGTTTTTAGCTAGTATTATTTAGTCAAAAATTATTTTGTTTCCATAAAATCATTTTTGGTCAGGAGGGCTATATGAATGTAGAACAAAACAAAATGGACGAATTATTTAAATGGGACGGAAAGCCGGCTGTGGCTCCCCACCATATCCTTGGCTTTTTACAGCACCTTTGTAGCTATGATCATCGGCTGTGTAACTCCGGCGATTATCATTTCCAACGTTGAGCTTGGAAATCGGACAAAGAATCATCTTAATTCAGGCTGCTTTGACCATGTCCGCATTATGTACTTTTTCCAACTCTTTTCCTATTAAGAAAGGCGTATTCGGAGCCGGACTCCCGATGATTCTGGGAATCAGTTTCGCTTATCTTCCCAGCATGCAGGCCATTGCCGGAGAAGGCGGCGGTGTAGAAACTATCGTAGGAGCTATGATGGTCGGCGGTATCGTTGCCGTAGTAGTAGGTGTTTTCGTAAAGAAGATTAGAAAGTTTTTCCCACCGCTCATTACCGGTACCGTTGTATTTACTATCGGTCTTTCTCTCTATCCGACCGCAATTAACTATATGGCAGGCGGCGTTGCAAATAACGCTGAGTTAATCGCTAGGGACTTCCGAGTCCATGATTTACGGTTCCTGGCAGAACTGGCTGGTTGCTCTTATTACCTTGATTGCCGTAATGTGCTTCAGCACCTTCGGAAAAGGCATTTTTAAACTGGCTTCTATCTTACTCGGTATGGTAGTCGGATACCTTGTTGCACTCGCTTTCGGCATGGTATCTTTCAGAAATAGGAACCGCATCCTGGTTCTCCTTACCGCATTTCTTACCCTTCGAGTAAAGTTCAGCACACCTCGCTTGTCCATCGGCTTGCTTTTTGCGATTAACTCCATTCAGGCAATCGGTGACTTTACAGCAACTACCATGGGCGGTTTCAACAGAGAGCCGAGTGATGATGAGCTTCGTGGCGGAATCATTGCCTACGGTGCAACGAACTTCCTGACTTCTTTCTTCGGAGGACTTCCCACAGCAACCTATTCTCAGAACGTGGGTATCGTTATCTCCAACAAGGTTGTTGCAAGAAGAGTATTTGCCACAACAGGACTGTTTATCTTAGCTTGCGGGACTTTGTCCCAAATTCTCCGCACTGCTTTACTACGATTCCGCAATGCGTACTCGGAGGAGCAACCATTACCGTATTCTCTACCATTGCCATGACAGGAATCAAATTAATCACACAGGAACCTTTAACAGCACGCTCCACCACGGTGGTAGGTCTTGCAGCTGCAATCAGCGTAGGAATTGCACAGGCTCCGGCTTCCTTAGGACTCTTCCCAGTTTCCTTCACCATGATCTTCGAAAGTCTCCTGTAGTGCTGGCTTCACCATCATCGCGGTATTCTTAAATATCGTTCTTCCAAAAGAGAAGAAAGCCCTAAGAATCGTTACTTATTAGGAACAGAAAACAGTGCTTAAGACAATTCTGCGTCTTAGGCACTGTTTTCTTTATAGCAATACAGCTCTTTTTCTTAACATTGCATATCCGGCAAGAGAAAGAGAGATATTCCAAAAAGGACGCCCACAGGCCGGAAAACGTTTCATCTCCCGTAGAAAACAGTTGATCTTCCTTGAGCATTCTTTTCCGTTCGCGTCACGATTCGCACCAAACACGGTTCCGTTCTTTTTCAGGAAGATTTCCTCAGTAGCAGATAAAGAAATACCATCTTCTGAAGTCATCGGACGATCTGCACCAAGAACCCCACCGGAACTTTTGCGGAATAGAATTTCCCGGGATTAAAGATGTATCGGACGGTTTGGGATTTACAGGGTTCTTTCCGTAATTCCGTTTCCGCCATTGTTTCCACTGCTTTCCACCATTTCCGCTATTTCCATTGTTTCCGCCGGGATTTCCGTTCTGTCCGGATTTATCGGCTGATTCTTCTTCACCAGATCTGTGAACTGCACGGTGAGGAGAATTTTGTCATTTTCTTTTTCCGCTTAGAGCGTCTTTTTCCGGCAACATAGTCCCGTCCGCTGTCACTTTGGACAGCCCCACTGAAAGGCATTGTGTAAATCGTAGGAATCTTCCTTCCACGAAATCGTATTACTGTGCTGTTTATGTCTTCTCGAATGATCCCGGTACAGATACGAGGAAGTACTGTTCATATAGCCGACCAGAGTATTTTGAATGGTTCCTCCACGCTTCTTCTTGTTTCCTCCGCCGTGTCCGTTACGGTTCTGTTTCCGGTGGCGTTGTCCAAGCGAAGTCCTTTGCAATAATCCGGATTTTCTTTGCGGAATTTTTCAAGAGATTCGTAAAGCTTTGCAGCGTACCTGTACTATGCTCTACGCCGTCCTGTACATCGAAATCCATCTGTAAAGAAACCTTATCCTTACTAAAGCTGGACTTCGCATAGTTAATGCGGTACAGCAGGGTGTTCCCGTCTGCGCTTTTAAGGGTATAATGGGCTTTCGCGTCCTCACTGCTCTCAGGAACATAGAAGCTTCCGTTTAAATCGGCCCCGAGAGAAAAGGTGGAGCGGAATCCCAGCTCTGCCTTCGCAGTCTTTACCAATGGGCTTTTCATTCGAAACATTTTCACACCATGGGGAAAAACTTTCCGAAAGTCTCCCTGCTGTTTTGCAATCGCTGAGACATCATACTCCACTTTTAAGATATAACTCTCTCCCGGTTTTACGGTATGTGGTGCCGTATCCGTGCTGTCCATTCCTTCTGTAGAATCGTCTTTCGCAATAGAGAGATCTCCCTTTATCACAAAATCTTTTGTTCTTTTCGCGCTTGAGGGCATCTTGAACGTCACGGGAGGGGTGATGGTCAGGTGTATCCAGATTAAAGAAATCGGAACCAAATGTGGAGAAAGGGTCTTTCTCCCTTTACTTTCTTCCGGAGAAATGTTTACTTTGATTTCTGTTTCATCAGCACCGACTGGTGCGGTCACCGGAATACCCCAAAAGGAGTCATATTCGATATGCTGTCCCCAAATAGAGGACTCTATCTTCATTGCCTTTCATTTCATCGCTTGGCATCACCGAGTCTACGTTGTTCGGGAGGGTGGACGAAGGATTGACGGGCGCTTCCGTAGCGGTTCCGGCGGGACTGCCTGTTCCTGCTGTGGCACTTGCGGTAGTACTGTTCATTCCTGTTACGGGACTGCTTGTTCCCGCTGTATTTTCCGAAGCAGTAGCTGTACCGCCTGTTCCTGCCGTGCTTTCTGGAGTATTCGTGCTACTTGTGGTGCTGTTATTTCCACTTCTTCTGCGTTGCTGACCATCGGCGAAGCGAGCAGTGTTCCGCTCATGACGAGTGTAACCAGTTTCCAGGGATATTTTTCCTCTTTTTCATGTGTTCTCCTTTAATAATTCATTTGCAATTATTTTTCTCATTATTTTCTCATCTTGTTCTTTAAGATATTTTTAATAATTATCAAGATTCCTTCCTTTTATTGCTCCTCAGGATAACGAACAATAAAAACGGAGCTTGATTTATTAAAAATAATTAATTACTTTAAATAATTTGTAAAAATATATCCCTATTTTTTAGCAATTGAAATATAAGAAATCTACTTAATAAAATGTAATTATTTTGAATTGAATCGTTTATATTTAATTATATTATTATTTTTATTAAACAAAAAATAATAACAACTTCACTCCTGTTAAATACATTATGTAAGTATGTTACCAAAACATTCGGTTTTCACACGATGCCCTATATTATAGACGAGTAAGAAGGCAGCCCGGTTTTCACCGGACTGCCTTCCAAATATGGATTAAAACTCTCCCTTCAATGCATTTCTGCAAGCTTGAGTTTAATACAATTTACTTTTTTCTCTTTTGTATTCTGCACCATTAAAGAGCGCCAGTAGGGCCAATACGTTCGGGATTACCATAAGTGCGTTGAAGAAGTCGGACATATCCCCAAAACCAAGTTTTACCTTTAAAGTTGTGCCGATAATGATACAAACCACAACGATTGTGGAATAAAGCTTTACTGCTTCCTTGCCAAACAAGTACTGAACATTCACTGCACCAAAGAAATGCCATCCTAGTACTGTAGAGAAAGCAAAGAAGAAAAGACAGAAAGCTACAAAGAAATGACCAAAATTACCAACCAGCCACAAAAGCTCTACTGAGTCAAGCGAATTTCGGTGAAAGCCTCTCCCGTTGTCGGATCAACTGTTCCGAGGATTCCGCTCGTTAAGATAACAAACACGGTTAAGTTCAATACTACGAAAGTATCGATAAACACGGAAACCATAGCGCAAAGTCCCTGCGCATCCGGGCACTCTGCCTTTGCTCTTGCATGAGCGTGAGGAGTAGAACCCATACCTGCTTCGTTAGAGAAAAGTCCTCTAGCCACACCGAAACGAATTGCCTGACGAATGGTGATGCCAGCTGCCGCTCCGACTACCGCCTGCGGGTTGAAAGCACCGATAAAGATGGATGCAATTGCTCCTGGAAGCGCTGTGATATGCAAAACAATGAAAATCAAAGCACCTACAATATAAACACCTGCCATAATCGGAACAACTTTTTCCAACACAGCAGCAAGTCTCTTTGTACCGCCAAAGAAAATGAAAGCGGCAATGGCTGCTACAAATACTCCGATAGCCACACTGGGAATATTGACATTCATAACAGCAAATACTTCCTTGAACGCAGCACCAATGGAGTTGGACTGTACCATATTTCCATGAGCCGAGTGCAAGGGATAAAAATCGCAAAAGTTGCTGCCATTGCTTTTTCCTAATCCACCCTTAAAAGCGGCTTTAATATAGTAAACCGACCCTCCGGTTACTTGTCCGTCCTCTTTATAAGTCTGCGCAAGAACAGCCTCACCGTAGATGCAGCCATTCCAAAAAGCGGATACCCACATCCAGAAAAATTGCCCCGGGTCCACCACTTACGATTGCTGTTGCCGCTCCGGCAAGGTTTCCTGTACCAACCTGAGCTGCAATAGCAGTTGCAATCGCCTGGAACGGAGACATTTCTCCTGTATCATGCTTCTCACCATTCAGATTGAAATGCCCGAAAACCAGTTTGAACCCTCTCTCCAAAAACGACGAAGCTGGATAAACTTCAGACGAAAAGTGTAATAAATACCCTGTTCCACACTAAAAAGGATGATGAGCAAAAATCCCCACAAGAAATCATTCCCTTTGTTAATGATAGCATTTAAAGCATCCATATCTTTCTTCTCCTTCTTCTAGAGTCGCTTTTTCTCTGAGATATTGTATTGTTTATCTCAAATCAGCGCTCATCACTTAGACATAGTGATTGACTCATTTCATCAATCGCTCCTCGCCATTGGATCATCTTTTTCTTTCCGGAAACATAAAAATAGCTGAAATAAGATAATGGTTCCTATGAAAGAAAACTGTATCCTGCCTCTTTATTTTTTTATCTTATTTCGAATTTGTTAAGATTTTATCTATATTTCTCGTCTTTTTCAACAATATTGTGTATTTATAGGGATAGTCTATAGTAATTTTTATAAGGAATGTAGTTCTCCTGTAATTTTTAATAAAATGACTTTCTTAGTCCAGTTTAAAGAAAATCTTCTCTTCGAATAAACCTGCAAGTTTCGTCTCAAGATTCTTTTGCGCATCTCCTGTAAGATGCACTTTATCCGGATACCTTTTCCAATGTAAGTTTTGCCGTATTAAAAGAAAGAATTCTTCCGACTCACAATACACTGACAATGCTTCATCTCAGTTGTCCATCCACAGTACTAAAAGCGGAATAGGCTTTATCACCGCTAAAAATCCAGACTAGGAGGACAGACATAGAGAATATCTTCAGAAAGAAAGGGAATATTTTTCTTTTTAAAATCAGAAAAAGCCCTTAAGATGATTCAAAACTCTTGGAATATCCGGACGACCATAACTTAAAAATCATTTTACTCCCAAAAAGATAAGGAAACTTACTTGTCAAGTTCTTACAGGCCTCCTTAAAGTCTTCCCACTCAAAAGGAAGATAGGGAATACAACGCCCCACCTTGGCATGGATGGAAAAATGAACTTCCGGAAAAGCTTTCTCCAGCATCGTCGTGTAGCGTTCCTCCACTGGGAGCCTCCCAGATCCTGATGCGCATCATTCGGAAGATAGCCGTAAGTTAAAGAATCTCCCATAAATCAGACAAGAGCATTTTTGTATCCTTTTTCTTCTTCCATAGAATCCCCTCTCCTTATGGAAATGAATTTATAAATATATATTTTATTCTTATTCTCCCCTATCCTTTTTGTAAAGCGTGCGAAGACATCGGTACTTTAATGAGCACAAGCAAAGCGATGTGCGAATTTAGTACCGCTATGTCGTAGCCCGAGCGAGAGCAACTTTACAAAAAGGATAGAGGAGAAGAGATAAACGCTATTTATGATTCAGTTCCGGGCCCAGGGCTATCCGCCCTGCCTCTCCCGCAACCTCTTCGTCATCTTCACCTTTATCAAAATACTGAATCAATGCTTTAGCGCACTTTCTGCTCGTTCCAAACTGATCCTTCAAGGTCGCAATGCCGAGTACCTCATTTCCCGAAAAATAGTTCTTAAGATAGTCTTCCACCTTTGTCAAGATTCTCTTTTTAAGATTAGAAGCTCCGGATCCTCTCCGACCCTTTACCAACTGCTCCTCTACTACCAAGTTTTGCAGAATGTCGAGAAAGTCTCTTCCTTCGCTTTTCGGTCGAGCTCCTCCACACGAGGAAGCATCAAGCCGGCTTCGGAAAGCTGGGACAAGATATTTGTTTCCATTCTTTGGTAGGCTTCGTCCTTGAAATCCGTTCTATCTTTGAGAAGCAGGTATTCCCCTTCCAAATGCACTCCGGAAATAAAGGACATACAGGCATCAAAGAGGTTTTGCTTACTGTTCTTTAAGAGCTTTTCGCGCATCTCCGCCTTCGGAATGCCGATTCGATAGGGGTGCTTTTTATAAAAAGCTTCCAGTACATGTTCCATTTCCGTACCGAGAATATACGCATTTTTCCTTATGCAGAAAATAGCGTTCCTTCTGTACAAGGACAGGGAAAACGCGTTCTTCCCGAATCAAATTTTCCATGGCGGGCTCGATTTCTTCCTTCGAGTGGGAAATTCGCTTGGCAAGGCTCGGAATCGTATACAAGGTTTCCAGTTCTTCTCGAAGAAGGGTTTCCAGTACATCTTCTAAAGAGCCCTTATCCTTACTTAAAAGTTCCTGAATGGCATCGTCCGAGAAGCGCTTCTTCTTTCTGGCATTGGGTTCCCAGTACAGTGCCGCCCCTGATGGTTTTCCACCGGACTGTAAAAGCGGAGAATAAAACGGTCGCCCCGCTTAAAGACCGTTTCTCTTCTAAAATAAACTCACAAAGCCCTCTTCTCCGGGACCGATTTCTTCCTTGTCAGAAGCACCACGCGACAAAGCACTTCTTTGTCCCAGACAGAAATGCAGTCTTTCCCTGTTTTTCAGGCTTTCTTCGTATCGGGAAGCATGCTCACTTTTCCGTCCATAAGAGTGGAATTCTCCATACTGTTTTCCGCGGAAATAACGGAACCCTTTATGGAGCTCTTCCTTCTTTACACCGGTTAAATTCAGCGCCACACGCTGTCCGGCTTCCGCAATTTCGAGTCCTGCTCATGTACCTGAATGTTTCGAATCCGCGCTTTCAGTCCTTCCGGATAGATCTCCAAGGCATCTCCCTTATGAAGTGTTCCGGAAATAAGCGTACCGGTAATAATGGTTCCAAATCCCTGCAGGCTGAACACGCGGTCAATCGGAAGACGCGGAATGCCCTTGGTATCTCTTTCCGGAAGAGCCTGTATCATTTCGGAAATCGCCTTTTACAATCCTCAATTCCCTCTCCCTGTAACGGAGGATACGCGAACCACGGGGGCATGTTCCAAGATGCTCCTTTCAGCTCTTCCTTAATATCCTCTTCCATCATGGAAATCCATTCCGGATCCACAGTATCACACTTTGTCAGCACCAAGATACATTTTTCAATACCGAGGAGCTTCAGGATATCCAGATGCTCTCTTGTCTGCGGCATGATTCCTTCATCGGCGGCCACAACCACAAGTACCATGTCCATCCCCACTACACCGGAGACCATTTGCTGAATAAACTTCTCATGTCCGGGTACATCAATGATTCCGCAGCGTAAGCCTTCTTTCCAAGTCAAACCCAGTAAAGCCCAGCTCAATCGTAATGCCTCTATCTTGCTCTTCCTTTAAGCGGTCTGTATTCCTACCGGTCAGCGCCCGAATCAGCGTTGTCTTTCCATGGTCTATATGTCCCGCTGTACCGATGATAATGTGTTTCACTCTAAAGCCTCCTGCATACTCTCTACTACTCTTTCTAATTCTTCTTCCCGAATCGTACGAAGGTCAATCCAGAAATCATCCTCCATAACTCTTCCGATTAAGGGCTCCTTGGTAAAATGCAGTCTCTTCTCCAGCTCCGGTACGCTGATTTTATGCGGATGGAAGGATACGGCAAAACTGTCCATATAAGTATCCGGAAGAGATCCGCCTCCCACCTGTGAGGTACAGGCACGAACTGTACAATCTCCCGGTAAACGATTGTCCCTGAAACAAGTTGCATAAGCTCTCCGCTCTCTCCTTTATAGAAGAAAGCGGTTCGGAAAGCATTTTCAAAACCGGAATCCGCTCTTCAATCCCTTCCATGTGAAGGTACTCCCGAAGCGTCATGGAAAGTGCCGCTACCGTAAACTTATCAATTCGAAGAGCTCTCGTCAGCGGATTCTTCTTCATGGCATCGATATACTTTTTCTTTCCGATGATAATACCCGCCTGCGGTCCGCCAAGCAGCTTATCTCCGCTAAAGCAGACAACGTCCACCCCGGACTCGATTGCTCCCTGCACCATCGGCTCATGCCGAATGCCGTACTTTTCCAGCGGTAGAAGTACACGGAGCCCAAGTCCTCAATAATCGGAATATTGTGCTCTAGGAAAGCGACTTTAAATCCTTTTGCCTCTACCGACTCGGTGAATCCCATGATGCAATAGTTACTGGTATGCACTTTTTAAGAAGGCTTCGTATTTTTCCGTAATTGCCTCTTGATAATCGGATAGATGGGTCTTATTCGTCGTTCCAATCTCCACCATCTCCGCATCGGACTGCGCGCAAACATCGGGAATCCGGAACTTCCCCCCTATTTCAATTAACTCTCCACGGGAGACAATAACTTCCCCGCCCTTGGCCAGAGTGGAAAGAATGAGCAGCACAGAAGACGCATTGTTGTTCACCACCATGGCATCCTCCGCCCCGGTAATTTTACAAAAGCATCTCTTTCATATGAGAATAGCGCTCGCCCCTCTTTCCCTCTTCCAAGTTATACTCGAGGTTTGAATACGAAGAAAGAAGCGTCGCAAGCTCGGTAGAAATCTTGTGACTTAGCGGTGCTCTTCCGAGATTTGTATGTAATATCGTTCCGGTTCCGTTTAAAACCGGACGAAGTTTCAGTTCGATTCCCCGCTCCACGTGCTCCGCTATCGCATCCTCAATATGGTCAATTCTAGCAAATTTCGTCTTCTATCCTCTTCAGAGGGAGACAGTAATTTGATTTCTTCCCGAATCTCCTCCACCACCTCTCCACCTTATCAGTCACATAGGAAAGACCGTAGTCTTGAATTAAATCCAGTACTTTCCCCTCTTCCAGTAGGATGTCCACCTTCGGAATTCTTCGGAATAAATTGTTCTTGTCCATATACCGCTCTTTTCTGTTTTAATGATGGAAAACGAGATACTGTGCTTTTCTCGCATGAAACTCGTTATAGACGAGATACCGTACACACTGCACACGATAAGCGTCCATAAAGATAATAAAATGATATAATCAATATATTATAGCAAAGAAGAGAGGGAAAAAGCAGGACTTTTCCCCTCTTTTTATTCCGCCTCCACATGATACAAGGCATAGAAATAGCCCTTTTTCTCCAATAGCTCCGTAAAGTTCCCTTCTTCCTCGACTTTTCCGTTCTTTAATACGCATATTCTGTCCACACGGCTTAAAATCCGGCTGTCCAGGTCATGGAGAACCAGAATTTTGTTGTCTTTTCAATGTTTAGCAAAGTATCCAAGACCAAATAACTATTTTTCCTTGTCCAAAGACGCGGTGATTTCGTCCGCAAGTAAAATGGGCATTTTTCGCAGCAAGCTTCGCGCAATACTGATTCTCTGCTCCTCTCCGCCGGACAAGGCTGCCCTGTTTTCTCCACATAGATAGTCTAAGCCCTTTTCCTTTACGAGATTCCGAAGTCCTGCCCGCTCTATCACGGACTGTAACTCCTCTTCCCGGTAAGTCTGAAAAAGACAGATATTTTCTCGAATCGTGCCGTCAAAGATAAAGACCTCCTGCTGGATATAGGAAATCTCCTTGAAAATCCTGTCTTCCCCCAACCACGGTATTCTGCCCTCCAATGCTAATTGTCCCGGACTGTGCTCTTTCCATGCCCATAAGGATTTTTCAAAATGCTGGACTTTCCGCTTTCCGGAAGTCCCTGAGAAGAACCACCTTCTCTCCCTCTTTTACCTGTAAGTTTAAAGCTTTCAGAACTTCTTTTTCCTTCCGAATAGGAGAAGTAACTTATCAAAAATAAGTTCTCTCAGAAGCGAAGATTTCCATTCATTCGGGCTTTGCTTTTGCGCTCTTATCTCTCGTTCTTCTACTATTTTTATCTTCTATAGCACTTTTTAATCTTCGCTATTTGTTCCTCTTTACTCTATTGTTCTCCGGAGAATTTCGAGACTCTTCCTCTCTTTTCATTGTATCCCAAAACTTATCCGTAAGCTCTGTACGCGGCCTTCGCTTCCGTAAGCATGGAAGGAAGTGAACTTAAAGGATCAATCAGATAATGGATAAGCTGTGAAAAGGCAATAACCGTCCCGATGGAAATGCTATGCCTAGTAAAGGCGATATAAGCAGATAGAAAGAGGATGGAAAGCCTTAGTGATATAGCCTGAAATGGCCGCAAAGTAATTTACCTTTTCAGCGCACCTTTCCCGTTTCAACATCGTTTCTTCCGTTTTTCGCCAACCGCTTCATGGAGTTTCGAAAAAATGGCTTCCACCTTATAGCTTTTAATAATGGTGAAGCCAATGGAAAAATCTTTTAAAAAGGCTAAATATTCCGCATTCCTAGTTGATAAGCGGTCCTCCAGCTCTCCCATATTTTTTCCGGAATACAGCCGCAAAAAGGAATGAGGGAAAGGACGCAAGACATACAAGCTAAAAAGACGTTGTAACGAAGATCACGATAACCGCGCCGATACCGCAGAAAAATAATTTGTGTGATAATTGAATCTGATCGAGAAACTGCTCTTTTATCTTCATAAGGTCATTACTAATGCGGAAAGATATACAGAGCTATTTGAAGAATAAAAATCCGCAACCTTCTTTTTCAATAAATAATCACAAGCAAAGTTTCGGTACTGTAAGACCGCTTTAGTACTGAATTTTGTTCTAAAAATAGGTCGCTATAGCGGAAAAGAACTCCATCGAAAAATACCGGCAGTAAGAAGAATAATCCCCTTTAAAGAATATTCCCTACTTCCCGATAAATAATCAATCAGAATCTGAAAAAGCTGCGGTACAGAAAGAATCGCCAAAAGATAAAACACTTGTTCCAAGCACCGCCATAAATAGATTCAAAGTATTATTCTTAAAAATTCCGACTAAGCGGATTAGATTTTAACATTATAAAAGAATGCCTTTTCGTTGTTCTGCCTCATGATAAATATTCTATATTATTTATAATAGCATAAATTAATACGCCGAAAAAACTATGTCTTTATTCTATCTCTATCTCCTTAAAGTAATTTGATTTAAGTTATATCTTTAAATAAATACATTAATTTAATTAATTTATAGTTGTTTTTCATCAGAAAATTATTGGT
>BNJU01003392.1_pt1 | contig 27514 bp, 41 predicted proteins | sample 8539281 | NCBI WGS metagenome assembly BNJU01 (sample SAMD00202456, study PRJDB9452) | human saliva metagenome | isolation source: human saliva | place: Japan
GTTTCTTTCTTAGCGAGTTCGACAGATGGTTACTTGATTGAAAATGGGGACCTTGTACCTACGTATTAGTTCTGTTTTCTATCCCGTTTTTGAGTCTTTTATTGATTTATAGAAATAGCTTTGCAGGGACTCGGTCAAAAACTCTTGCCCCTCGTATCTAGCTTTTATCGAGTTTATCGGGAAAAATTGTTTTTTTCGTCGCTTGGATTATTCCTTGGGCAGGGTTATACAGGTGTTATTCTATGTGAACCGCTACTTTGGCTTGTTATGACTGCTCAACTTTATATCTCGCTTTCCCAGCACCCTTGGATAAAAGAAGGCAAGAAAATCTTGGCAGTCGGCGGGCAATCCTAGCTTAATTTACAAAAGAAAAATCCATTTCCTCTAGTGAAAATCGGATAGACTTGTGTTATAATAAGAAAGATTAAAAATGTGAAAAAAAGGAGATTCCTAATGGGACGTAAATGGGCCAATATCGTAGCCAAGAAAACGGCTAAAGATGGAGCTAACTCTAAAGTATATGCAAAATTTGGTGTAGAAATCTATGTAGCAGCTAAAAAAGGTGAACCAGACCCAGAACTAAACACTGCTTTGAAATTTCGTTATCGATCGTGCCAAACAAGCGCAGGTGCCAAAACACGTTATTGATAAGGCTATCGATAAAGCAAAAGGAAACACAGACGAAACCTTTACAGAAGGACGTTACGAAGGTTTCGGACCAAATGGTTCTATGTTGATCGTTGATACCTTGACTTCAAACGTTAACCGTACAGCTGCCAATGTCCGTGCTGCTTTTGGTAAAAAAACGGTGGAAACATGGGAGCTTCAGGTTCTGTATCTTACCTCTTTGACAACAAAGGGTGTTATCGTATTTGCAGGTGACGATGCTGATGCTATCTTTTGAACTCTTGCTTGAAGCAGATGTCGATGTAGATGATGTAGAAGCAGAAGAAGGAACAATCACTGTTTACACAGCTCCAACTGACCTTCACAAGGCTATCGTTGCTTTGCGTGAGTCTGGTATCGAAGAATTCCAAGTGACAGAACTTGAGATGATTCCTCAATCAGAAGTTGAGTTGTCAGGTGAAGATTTGAAACATTTGAAAAAAACTCTACAGCGTCCTTGAAGACGACGAAGACGTACAAAAAAATCTACACCAACGTAGATGGATTTCTAATAGAAAAAGCGAACAGGCTTAATAGCTGTTCGCTTTTCTGTTATGTTAAACTTTCACTCCATCATCAGTTTGCTCTGTTCTGTCTAATCCTAGGGCAAATTTACGGATGAGAAGAAACTGACCGTTTTTCCTGTTTTACGAAAGTCAGTACAACTGTCTTAGTATTAGAACCGAGGGAGAGATAGGTGATTCTTTTGATCTCATAGTCACCTGAGGTTGACTCGATTTCAGAATCTGGCAGTCCATGCTTGCTGATGATATCTTTGTAGTTGGAGCCCCCTTTTTCCTCTGTTTGCAGTGTCGCCTTCAATCAAAGCATCGAATTGCTCCTGGGTCCAAGCGAAGGAATCGGTATCTTCCGTATCCTCTTCATCATTATCCTCATCTGATCTATAATCTGGTAAGTTTCCAAATTCCTCATCTTCTGTTAAAGAGGTTAGACTTTCTGTATGGGTTGCGAAAATTTCTAGCTAGGTCAGTAAAAACACCAGAAGGTAATACTTGCGTCATTAAGACAAGGAAAAATGGATAGAATACCTAGGCTTGTTCCGATAATAGCCAATATTTTACGATTTTTTGAGATTGAGGCCGATACCAAAAAAACTCCTAGAGCTATAGCAATAATGGCAAAGAAAAAGATAGTATGCTAATGATTGGTAGCCATGATCCAAGAAGCGCCAAGGCTCCAAAGATAATGGCAAAGATTCCTAAGATTTTCTCTTCTTTTTGTTTCATTTGTAAGTTTCTCATTTCTAATCAAGCTGAAATCTTATCCGTGTGAGATAGTGTTTATTATAGATAAAATGAGCACTAATGTCAATTTTAAATAAAATAGTTCTCCTAGAAACTTTTTTTCTTGACATCTTATTTGAAAATGATAAAATAGTTCTCATGAAAACCTAATTGTTCTCTAGAGAACTATTTTTATTTAGAAGGAGAAAAGCATGGATAAACCGATGTTGGTCTTTAAACGTTTTTGGTCATCAGGTTCACATCTGATGGTGCAAAAGGAAGCCAAAGCGTTGTGGTATTGAATTTATGGGTGGACCGCAAGGGCAGGTCATTCGTTTTTTTAGAATCGTCGTGAGCATGAACAAGAATTGACACTCATCAAGGATATTGAACAAGAACTCAATATCACCAAGTCAGTTGCTAGTAATTTGGTCAAGCGTATGGTGCAAAATGGTTTGGTAGAGTTGGAGGCGAGTCCAAGTGATAAACGGGCAAAATTTGTTCATTTGACCGAAAAATCACGCTCTCAAATGAAGCAAGTCAAGTCTTTCTTTGATCGAATTGACCGTAGTTTACTTGATGGTATTTCTGAAGAGAATCTCGCTTATTTTTGAAGAAGTCCTGGGTCAAACTACAAGCAAATGTAGAAAAAAATAGGAGGTAAGAATGAAGAAACTCGCTAAGCGTATCACAGGAAAAAGAGTGGGAGCATGATTCTAATAACTGTTCTCTTTACCTGTTGCTCGGTCTATCTAGAGTTAGAAGTACCGACTTACGTTTCAAAAATAACAGAATTACTCGGAACGCCAGGTACGGAGTTGGGAGACCTTTGGTCGCCAGCAACTAAGATGATGGGTTTGTCATTCTTGGCCTTCCTATCATCTGTAACAGTTGGATTTTTTGCCGCTCGAGTTGCAGCATCCTATACGGCTCATCTACGAAGCGATATTTAATCGTGTTTTGGATTACTCTCAGACAGAAATTAAACGTTTCTCAATCCCCAGTCTATTGACTCGGACGACTAATGATATCACGCAGATTCAAATGCTCTTTACTATGGGACTCCAAGTGGTCACTCGTGGTCCTATCATGGCTATTTGGGCCATTGGTAAAATCCTTGGCAAGTCTGAATACTGGATTTGGGCAGTAGTGGTGGCAGTCATTGTCAATGTTCTGATGACAACTGTCTTGATGACTTTGGCCTTTCCTAAACAATCTGACATTCAAAAATTGACAGATAAACTGAACAGTATTACTCGTGAAAGCTTGACAGGGATTCGGGTTGTTCGTGCATACAATGCTGAGGAATATCAAGATAAGAAATTCGAAGAAGCCAATGATGAAGTCACACGACTCAATCTCTTTGTCAGTCGCTTAATGGCCATTATGAATCCTATTATGATGGCGATTTCTAGCGGCTTGGTCCTTGCCATTTACTGGATTGGTGCTTATCTTATCAACGACGCTAGCTTGACAGAGCGTCTACCCCTCTTTAGCGATATGGTGGTCTTCATGTCCTATGCTATGCAAGTGGTAATGGGCTTCTTACTCATGGGTGCTCTCTTTATCGTCTTGCCTCGTACCTTGGTTTCTGCAGGTCGTATCAATCAAGTCTTGGACCTTCATTCCACTATTGAAAACCCTAGTCACCCACAGACAGCAAACTCTTCTGTAAAAGGTCAAGTGGAATACCGCGACGTAACCTTCCGCTACTCTAAAAACTCAGAAGCAGTTGTGGAACATGTCAGCTTCAAGGCAGAAGCAGGGCAAACCATTGCCTTTATCGGCTCAACTGGTTCTGGTAAATCTACTCTAGTTAACCTCTTACCCCGTTTTTATGATGTGTCAGATGGCGAAATTCTAGTAGACGGCGTCAATGTTCAGAATTATGACTTAGAAGATTTGCGTAATAAAGTTGGCTATATCCCTCAAAAAGCTGTGCTCTTTTCTGGAGATGTTAAGGGCAATCTCGACTTTGGTAAGAGTCAAGAAACGCCACTAAGTGAGACGGCCATGTGGCAAACTCTGGAATTGGCTCAATCTAAAAACTTTATAGAAGATAAGGAAGCGGGTCTTGACTCAGAAGTGGCTCAAGGTGGGACCAACTTCTCAGGAGGGCAAAGACAACGTTTGGCCATTGCACGCGCCTTGGCTCGTAAGCCAGAGATTCTCATTTTTGACGATTCATTCTCAGCCTTGGACTACAAGACAGACCGTATCTTGCGCCAAGTATTAGCTGAAAAAACCCAATCTATGACCAAGTTGATCGTTGCCCAACGCATTTCAACCATCATGGACGCCGATCTAATCTTAGTCTTGGATCAAGGTAAAGTCGTGGGACAAGGCACCCACAAGGAACTTCTTGCAAGCAATGAAGTTTACCAAGAAATTGCCTATTCACAACTATCGAAGGAGGAATTGGAACATGGAAAATAAGAAAATGTCCTTATGGAAACAATATAAACCTTTTCTAGCAGGTCTCCAACTTCCCCTACTAATCGCAGTTGTGGCTGCTATATGTTCAAGCATCATTACGGTTTATGGACCAACTAAGATCAAAGAAATTACCAATTTGATTTCAGATGGGTTAATGACAGAGATTGACCTAGAGGCTGTCTCAAGTATTGCTAGCTTTTTGGTTATCCTCTATGTGATTGGGATTATCCTGAACTATACGCAAGCCTACATTTTTTCAACTAGTATCCAACATTTCTCAAAACGTTTGCGGACAGCTATTGCTGAGAAAATCAATCGTTTGCCACTTGCTTATTTTGACCGTCATTCTCAAGGGGACACCCTTTCTCGTGTAACCAATGACGTTGATACAGCAGCTCAGTCTCTCAACCAAAGTCTTGGGACAGTTCTTTCAGCTAGCTTTTTACTGATTGCTGTTTTGATTACCATGTTTGGTATGAACTGGATTTTGGCACTGGTAACCGTTGTTTCAACCCTTGTTGGATTTACGGCGGTTTCCGTAATTATGGCCAAGTCGCAGGGCTACTTTAAAGCTCAACAAAACAACCTAGCAGCTGTAAATGGCTATGTGGAAGAAATGTACTCTGGCCACAATGTGGTGACCAGCTATAATGCTGTGGAACCAACAAAAGAAACATTCGCAGGCTTGAATCAGAATCTACATGATAGTATCTGGAAATCTCAGTTTATTTCTGGAATCATGATGCCAGCCATGATCTTTGTCGGAAACTTTAGCTATGTTTCTAGTCATTATCGTCGGTGCTGCCTTGGCTCTTGAAGGCCATATCAGTATCGGGATTATTGTAGCCTTCATGGTTTATGTTCGTACCTTCTCGCAACCCTTATCACAGATTGCTCAAGGGATTACCAGCTTACAACAAGCTAGTGCAGCCATGACTCGTGTCTTTGAATTTCTAGGTGAAGCTGAGATGGAAGACGAATCTCATAAGGAAAGACAATTGACCAGCATGAAGGGTGAAGTGGTCTTTGATCGAGTTTCCTTTGGCTACACACCTGAGCGAACCATCATTCATGACTTTTCTGCGACAGCTCATGCAGGTCAAAAGGTTGCCATTGTTGGACCAACTGGAGCTGGGAAGACGACCATTGTTAACCTCTTGATGAAATTCTATGAGATTGATAAGGGAAGTATTCGCATTGATGGTGTGGATACCAAGGATATGAAACGTTCAGAAGTACACGATGCCTTTTCAATGGTCTTGCAGGATACCTGGCTCTTTGAAGGAACCATTCGAGACAATCTCATCTACAATCAAACAGGGTATTAGTGATGAACGAATGATTGAAGCAGCAAAAAGCAGTAGGAATCCACCACTTTATCACAACCTTACCAGATGGATACGATACTGTCTTTGGATGATACAGTGACCTTGTCAGTCGGACAGAAACAGCTCTTGACCATTGCTCGTGCCCTGCTCAAAGATGCTCCGCTCTTGATTCTGGACGAAGCGACATCCTCAGTCGATACTCGTACGGAGGAGTTGATTCAAAAGGCTATGGACCGTTTGATGGAGGGACGCACATCCTTTGTCATCGCCCACCGCTTGTCAACGATCCGTAATGCTGACTTGATTCTGGTCATGAAAGAAGGAAACATCATCGAGCAAGGCAATCATGAAGAGCTTATGGCTCAGGGTGGTTTCTATGCAGACCTCTACAATAGTCAATTTACAGAAGACGAAGCAGAAGAATAAATCAAAAGAAGGCTTGACGGCCTTCTTTTTCTGCACTATACTAGAGTAGGAGATGCTAGCAGACTCGTTCTGTCAGGCTTCTTGTGTAAAATCTAGAAACAACGAGAAAACAGATGAAAAACTATCAAGAGTGGTACGAGAAGAGGAAATCAAGTCTTCTTCGACATCCACAACTATTGCAACTGATGCGAGTCTTTAATCGCATGATGACAGTTCTGATGCCCTTAGCTTACTTGACCTTGTTGGGGACAAGCTTTGTAAGTAAAGGGGTTGGGAAAGAACTTTCTGCTTATATTTTAGTTCCAGCTTTAGGCTTTGTCCTATTGACGCTAGTTCGTAAGTGGATCAATCAACCACGTCCCTTATGAGACTTGGGAAATTGTCCCGCTACTAGACAAGGACAGTTCTGGGCAATTCAATGCCTAGTCGCCATGTCTTTTCAGCAACCATTATTTCCATGGCTTGCCTGCATGCAAATCTGCCTGTGGGGTTGGTTTTGTTGGTCTTATCAGCTCTTTCTCGGTCTTGTGCGAGTCTTTAGGGTGGCGTTCATTATCCCAAGGATGTTTTAGTTGGCTACGCCTGTGGCCTCCTCTGGGGAATTCTCTTCTTTATTTTGTAAAAAGCAAAGCAAGTGGGCTTGGCCTCGTAACCACTTACGGGTCAAAAGTGACCACTTGCTTTTTTGCCCTTGTAAAGTCTTCTGGCCTTTGGTATAGTAGATGCAGAAAGGAGATAGGATGAAGTTACGAATCGAGATTGATAGTGAATTAACTGAGACAGAGATTGTCATCAAGGCTGCAGCCCTGACAGATGAAATAGCTGACTTGCAACGACTCTTGCAAGAAACCAAGGCTCCTAGGTTGATCTTTTATAAGGGGACGGGTGAGTACTACTTAGACTTGTCAGAAATCCTCTTTTTTGAGACGGAAGGTAGCAAGATTTACGCCCATACCCAGAAAGAAGCCTACGAGGTTCGACTCAAGCTCTATGAACTAGAGTCCATCCTGCCCCGCTATTTCAGTCGGGTATCCAAGTCGACCATTGCCAATCTTCGGCAGGTCTACTCGGTGGACAAAGTCCTTCTCAGGGACAGGAACTATTTCCTTTTATCAGACCCACAAGGAGGTTCACGTGTCACGGCACTACCAATCCCTCCTAAAAGAAAATCTAAGAAACATGAGGTAAGAAGATGAAAAAGAAAGCATTTGGTATTGTGTTGCTAGTATTGGCAGCTTTAGTATTGTTACAGGGGAATTTTGGAATTCCTTCATTTGGAGGGCAGATTTGGCCTTTGATTGGTATTGGATTTTTTGCCTATCAATCAGTTGAGGCAATCCTTCGTCGTCATTTCACTTCAGCCTCTTTTACAGCCCTAGTGGCCCTCATGATTGCTAATCATTTTTATGACATTTTACCGATTCCCAATCAATCACTGTTCTGGGCGAGTAGTTCTAATCGTGCTTGGAGTAAGTATGCTGACTCATACTAACAGAACTTGGAATGGGAAAAAAATGGTGGTATGACGGTGAAAAAGACCATTCTGACAGACAAGGAAGTCGCTTTTTGGTAGCGGGAACATTTTTACAAGCAAGACCAAGATTTGGTAGAAGACGAGTTTGAAGTCGGATTTGGGAATGCCAAAGATCTATTATGACAATGCAGAGATGTTAGGTGATAGTGCAACCTTTGAAGATAGAAGTCGGATTTTGGGAATGCAGTTATCTATGTGCCCCAACACTGGAGAGTGGATCTGAAAGGTAGAGACTTTTTGTGGAGCAGCCAAGGCAGATGCTCCTGTAGCCCCAACCAGCAAAACCTTTGATTATCCGTGGAGATGTAGCTTTTGGGAAACTAGGAGTTGTCTACGTCAAATAAAAAGTCTTCCAATTCCCTTGCCAAAAATGAGAAAGTGTGATAACATAGTACGGTATGTGGTGCTAGCACATCCGCTATATTAGATCTAATAGGAGGAAAACACAATGGCTAAAGTATGTTACTTTACAGGTCGTAAGACTGTATCAGGAAACAACCGTTCACACGCGATGAACCAAACTAAAACGTGCCGTAAAACCAAACCTTCAAAAAGTTACTGTTCTTATCGATGGTAAACCTAAAAAAAGTTTGGGCTTCAGCTCGTGCTTTGAAATCAGGAAAAGTAGAACGCGTTTAATAAACATGAAAAAGACCCATCAGGGTCTTTTTTTCTTTTTGCTCGAAAGCTGAAAATCATTTGAAAAAAATCAAGCAAATATCCGCTGATACAGTCATTCTGCTTTTTACAGTTGGGCTGAAATATGATAAAATAGAGTATCAACTAGTTGAGGTAAAAAAAATGACTGTAAAAATTAATACAAAAGATGGTCAAAGTCGAACTAACAGATGATGTGATCGCTACTGTTGTAGGTGGTGCAGCAACTGAAATTTTTTTGGTGTAGTCGGTATGGCTAGTAAAAAATGCCCTCAAAGATAATTTCCAAGCCCTTCTTGGGTAAGGAAAAATTATTCAAAAGGTGTAGTCGTAAAAGCAGCTGAAGACGGTAGTATTGCAGTTGATGTATATACTGTGTTGAGCTACGGTACAAAAGATTAGTGAAGTTTCAAAAAAACATCCAAGAGCGTGTTCGCTTTTAGTTTGGAAAACCAACTTGGAATCACTGCTCAAACTGTGAATGTCTACATTCAAAAATATCAAAGTTGTAGGAGAATAATCGTGTCAAATATTACTACAAGCTTTATTTCAAGAAATGGTACAGGCTGCTTCAACTCGTTTGAACAAGCAAGCCGAATATGTCAATTCATTGAACGTCTTCCCAGTTCCAGATGGAGATACAGGAACAAACATGGGAATGACCATCGAAAATGGATGCTAAAGAAGTAGCAGACAAACCAGCTTCAACAGTTGGTGAGGCTGCAAGTATCTTGGCTAAAGGTCTTTTGATGGGTGCGCGTGGAAACTCAGGAGTTATCACTCTCAGCTTTTTCCGTGGATTTCTCACAAGCCATCAAGACAAAAAGAAGAGTTAACAGGGAAAGACCTAGCTCTTGCCTTCCAATCAGGTGTTGAAGTAGCCTACAAGGCTGTTATGAAGCCAGTTGAAGGAACTATCTTGACTGTATCACGTGGTGCTGCCATCGGTGCTAAGAAAAAAGCAGAGCAGACAGATGACGCAGTTGAAGTTATGCGTGCAGCCTTAGAAGGAGCTAAAGCAGCTCTTGCTAAAACTCCAGAAATGCTTCCAGTCTTGAAGGAAGTTGGAGTTGTGGACTCAGGTGGTCAAGGTTTGGTCTTCATCTATGAAGGATTCCTTTCAGCTCTTACTGGTGAATACAGCGCTTCTGAGGACTTTGTCGCTACTCCAGCAAACATGAGTGAAATGATCAATGCAGAACACCACAAGTCTGTAGCTGGACATGTGGCAACAGAAGACATTACTTTTGGTTACTGTACTGAGATCATGGTTGCCCTCAAACAAGGTCCCAACTTATGCTAAAGAGTTTGACTACGAAGAATTCCGTAACTACTTGAACGACCTTGGAGATTCTCTACTTGTTGTCAATGACGATGAAATCGTTAAAGTTCACGTCCATACAGAAGATCCAGGACTTGTCTTGCAAGAAGGTCTCAAGTATGGTAGCTTGGTCAAGGTTAAAGTCGATAACATGCGTAACCAACACGAAGCGCAAGTAGAAAAAGAAGAAGCTCAAGTCAGCAAGCCAGCTGAAGAAAAAGAATATGCTCTTATCGCAGTAGTAGCTGGACAAGGCTTGGCAGAAATCTTCCGTGCTCAAGGTGTGGACTATGTCATCGAAGGGTGGACAAACCATGAACCCTTCGACAGAAGACTTTTGTCAAGGCTGTTGAGAAAGTCAATGCTCGCAACATCATCTTCTTGCCAAATAACAAAAACATCTTCATGGCAGCTCAATCTGCAGCTGAAGTATTGGAACAACCGGCTGTTGTGGTAGAAGCTCGTACAATTCCTCAAGGATTGACTAGTCTTCTAGCATTTGATCCCAAGCAAAGTCTATCGAAGAAAATCAAAGAACGCATGACTGCAGCTCTTGGCGATGTCGTCAGCGGTAGTGTAACAACAGCCGTTCGTGACACGACTATCGATGGTCTGGAAATCCATGAAAATGACAATCTTGGTATGGTGGATGGTAAGATTCTCGTATCAAACCCTGATATGCACCAAACCTTGACTGAAACTTTGAAACATATGTTGGACGAAGACAGTGAAATCGTAACCTTCTATGTTGGAGAAGACGGAAGCGAAGAATTGGCAAATGAAATTGCTCAAGAAATCGCAGAAGAATTCGAAGATGTCGAAGTAGAAATCCACCAAGGTCAACAACCAGTTTATCCATATCTTTTCAGTGTGGAATAAAGAATTAAATAAATAGAAAAAGAAAGTTGAGGAATCAACTTTCTTTTTTTGTGACATTTGTCATATTTCCTCATGACAGAAGCTTCTAGTGATTCTACCTTCAAAGAATTATACTAGATGTATCAAATGGAGGAAGAAAAAAATGAAACATAAAAGTAATTGTCGCAATGAGTTTAGTAGCAGCAGGAGTCATGACTTATCTCATGTTTCTCAGGATTGGATGAAGGCTTTCTATCATTTTCCTTGGGAGTTATTTGCAGGATTTGGCATGATGTCTTGGTTGATCCGAGAAGGTTTGAAATTGGTCTCAGATGTGAAAAAGGAGTTTGAAAAATGAAAAAAGCGATTCTCTATCTTTTTATTGGACTATCACTAGTGGTATGGTTGGTAGAAATGTTTACAGGTTGGTTTGATCAAGCCTTCCTTCACCAAGTCATCCGTGGTGCCTGGGGATCTAGGATTTATGATTTTTATCGCCTTTCCGATGGGGAAAGGAGTGGCTGAAAGGAGAATATCATGAACATGATTAAGGTAGAAAGCCTAAATAAAAACATCAAGGGCAAGGCTATTTTGAAGGATATTTCCTTTGAGGTAGCTGAAGGTGAATGCGTCGCCTTGATTGGTCCCAATGGTGCTGGGAAGACCACACTCTTGGACTGTTTGCTTGGAGATAAACTGGTCACCAGCGGTCAAGTATCCATCCAAGGCTTGCCAGTGACGAGTTCTCAGTTAGACTACACTAGATCCTACCTCCCTCAAGAAAATGTCATCGTTCAGAAATTAAAGGTCAAAGAGTTGATTGCTTTCTTTCAAAGCATTTACCCAAATCCCTTGAGCAACCAGGAAATCGATCAACTATTGCAGTTTGACAAGCAACAAAAAGAACAATTGGCAGAAAAATTGTCAGGTGGGCAAAAGCGTCTCTTCTCTTTTGTCTTGACCTTGATTGGGCGACCAAAGCTTGTCTTTTTAGATGAGCCAACTGCGGCCATGGATACCTCAACCCGTCAACGTTTTTGGGAAATTGTTCAGGATCTAAAAGCGCAGGGAGTCACCATTCTCTATTCGTCCCATTATATCGAAGAGGTAGAGCATACAGCGGACCGAATTTTGGTCTTGAAATAAGGGAGAGTTGATTCGTGATACGACACCTCTAGCCATGCGCAGTGAGGAGATTGAAAAGCACTTTATCCTACCTCTAGCTTACAAGGAAGTCGTTGAGCAGTCAAACTTGGTTGAAAACTGGTCACAAAAACAAGATGCTCTGCAAGTAGTCACACGCGAAGCAGATGCTTTCTGGGAACTGTTAGTTCAAGCAGGATGTAGGATACAAGAAATTGAAGTCAATAACCGTAGTTTGCTAGATACAATCTTTGAAGAAACACAAAAGGGAGATGACTAAGATGAAACGATGGATCGCACTAAACAAGATAGAATTTCTATTGACCAAACGACAATTAGTCTATTATCTATTATCCGTAGGGATGCCGACAGCCTTCTATTTATTCTTTTCAGGCATGTACCAGGACACACCAGGTGGACCAGCTAATTTTATGCGCGACTACCTCATCTCTATGACAGCTTTTTCTATGATGTCGACAGCTATGTTTTCATTCCCAGCTGTCTTACATACCGATAAAAATCAACAACTGGCAGAAAAACATTACGCCATACTCCAGTAAATATGGTAGAATATTATCTATCAAAGATAACAAGTATGATGGTTGATTATTTGGTCTCAATCCTGGTTGTTTTCTCAGTTGGGCACTTGGTCAGAGGTGTGGATATGCCTCTAGGAAACTGGATTGGGGCTGCGTTCTTACTGATTGCGGGAAGTATTGCCTTTGTAGCGCTTGGCTTGACCTTGACACTCTTGCCTTCTAGTCAGCTGATGTCTGTCGTGGGCAATCTTCTCTATCTAGGCTTGGCTGTTTTAGGCGGACTCTGGATGCCCATCTCTTTATTTCCAGACTGGATGCAAGCAATCGGGAAGTGCCTACCAACTTATCAGTTGATGGAGTTGCTCAAGACCTTCTTAAACGAGGGTGGCATCAATCTATCAGCCACAGTTTATCTACTTGTTTTTTCAGCAGTTTTATTTGGTTTGACCATTTACCTTCAAGGTCATAAGGAGAATGCTTAATGCTTGAAAGACTGAAAAGCATACACTATATGTTTTGGGCCAGTTTGATTTTTATGGTTTTCCCTATCCTCTCTGCAGTAGTTGGGGAAATTCCTAGCTGGCATTTACTAGTTGATATTCTATTTGTGGTGGCTTATTTAGGCGTTTTAACCACCAAGAGTCAGCGCTTATCCTGGCTCTTTTGGTTCATCATGTTAGCTTATGTGGCTGGAAATACCGTCTTCATTTATGGCAACTATGTCTGGTTCTTCTTTTTCCTTGCCAATCTCTTGATTTATCATTTTAGAGTGCGTAGCCTACGTTCACTTCATGTCTGGACTTTTCTCCTTGCTCAAGTTCTTGTTGTTGGACAACTCATGATGTTTCAGTCAGTCGAAACTGAGGTTGTAGCCTTTGAGCTTGGGATTCTTACTTTTGTCGATTTGATGACATTGGGCTTGGTTCGGATTCGCATTGTGGAGGATTTGAAAGAAGCTCAGGCCAAGCAAAATGCTCAGATAAATCTATTGCTTGCTGAAAATGAACGCAGTCGTATCGGTCAGGATTTGCATGATAGTCTGGGACATACCTTTGCTATGCTGAGTGTCAAGACAGATTTAGCCTTGCAGTTATTTCAGATGGAGGCTTATCCACAGGTGGAAAAGGAATTAAAAGAAATTCACCAGATCAGCAAGGATTCCATGAATGAAGTGCGAACCATTGTGGAAAATCTGAAATCACGGACCCTAGCTTCAGAGCTTGAGACTGTCAAAGAAGATGCTGGAGATTGCTGGGATTGAGGTTGAGGTTGACAATCAATTGGACAAGGCTAGTTTGACCCAGGATGTGGAGTCGACAGCTGCTATGATTTTGTTAGAACTGGCGACCAATATCATCAAGCATGCCAGCGCTGAAAAAGCCTATCTAAAACTGGAACGTACAGATCAGGAATTGGTCCTGACAGTTAGAGATGATGGGAAAGGTTTTGCAACTGTAAAAGGAAATGAACTTCATACAGTCCGTGACCGTGCAGCAGCCTTCTCAGGTCAAGTAGAGCTGGTCAGTTTGAAAGATCCCACAGAGGTGCGCGTGCATCTGCCTTATAAGGAGAGAAAGTAGATGAAAGTATTAGTCGCAGAAGATCAAAGTATGCTTAGAGATGCCATGTGCCAGCTCTTAAGCTTTCAACCAGATGTGGAGACCGTCTTGCAGGCGAAAAATGGAGCTGAAGCTATCGAGGTTTTGGGGAAAGAAGCAGTAGATATTGCCATCCTTGACGTCGAAATGCCAGTCAAGACAGGGACTAGAAGCGCTCGAGTGGATCAAACAAGAAGTGCCTGAAACCAAGGTGGTTATCGTTACGACCTTTAAACGTCCAGGTTATTTTGAACGAGCGGTCAAAGCAGGAGTCGACGCCTATGTCTTGAAAGAGCGAAGCATCGCCGAACTCATGCAAACCCTGCATACGGTGTTAGAGGGACGCAAGGAATATTCTCCAGAGCTGATGGAAGTCATGATGACCCATCCCAATCCCTTGACCGAGCAAGAAGTCGCTGTTTTGCATGGAGTTGCACAGGGGCTGTCCAACCAAGAAATTGCGGATAAGCTCTACCTCTCAAACGGCACCGTCCGTAATTACATGACCAATATCCTCTCCAAACTAGGCGCAAGCAACCGAACCGAAGCAGCCAAAACTGCCGAAGAAGAAGGCTGGTTGTGAGGGGAGAAGTAAAAAAAAATCTCTTAGAAATGAATCTAAGAGATTTTTTGTGTTATTCAGATCTATTTTGCTACCCAGCCAATAGCATCGCTTGGTGGGTTTTCGGTATCAATCCAGATGAATTCGATGCCGATTTCTCCGTTTTTTTAAACTTGGTCAATCGAATGCCGTTGATTTCTAGTTCATTGAGTCGTTGACCTGTCAAGACTTCTCGTTCCTTCAACTGGAAAACGCCACGTAAGATCCAATTTCCAAGGATTTCTTGCTTATCTATTGACTGAATCGCCTTACCAGCTTCTTGGTTGATATAGGCGTTAATAACATCTCCAGAAGGTAAAAATCGTAGTTTAAAGGTTCTTTCTTCTTTTGGTAGAGCTAGTTTTTTGGTACCGGGTTCAAAAGTCCCAAATCCAGGGCCAAAGAAGTCGGGCCTTTCGTCATGGAAGTTCTTGGAGTCAGGTAGAGGAATGTAAACCTCACTAACTGGACGATAGACGAGTTGTTCGATTTCTTTAATGAGCTTTTCATTGCCAGTCTCGTGGACAAAGTGAATCAAGTCCTCACGAATCGCCTTCATCTGAGCTTTTTCTTCCTTGCTAGTCCATTTTTTCAAGAGGATTTCTTCTAGGGAGAAGGTCACAAAAGCTAGTTCTTCTGGAGCCAGACTGTCCTTAAATTTTATCCTGAATCTTTAAAATTCGTGGGAGACGATCTTTTTTGGCTAGTTTTGAACCACCGTTAAAGGCATTAAAACCAGAGTTTTCTTCTACATTTCCATGTTTGTCTGTGATTACCCAAGACACCGTTTCTAAGATATCGGATTGTTCCTTTTCAGCTGTTAGCAAATGAAGATTTTCAAAGAGAGAAAAAGGATCTTCGATGTAATGAACGTCCCAAGTATCTACCACAATATCTTTATTATTAAAAGTCATGTGGAGCTGGCTATCTGCTGCCGTGTACTTGTAGTGGTGTTGTCCATCTGTAAAACGAAAATTGGTTGGATTGTTTTTGGTAGTTGATCCTTCAATGACCAGATTATCGATATCAACTGGTAAATAAGATGTTTCACCGACAAAAATCTTTGGATTTTCTCCCTTCGGTGTTGGCATCAGAACGTGATAAACAGCTTCAACATTGACCGAATCCGAGTTGAAACCCTTGATTTGTGCCTTAGAGGACTCAATTCTCTGGTTTCTTAAGGTCGCAATCTTTCGTGCCAACTCTTCATAGCGTTGATAGTTTTCCTTGTCTGCAGCTTCTTTATCTGCTGAAATATCCGCATGAAACTTGATATCACCCAATAAGTCCGTCCAAGATTGAGAATCTTTCTTGAACTGAGCGATTTTTTGGTCTCCAGAATTAATCCCAAAAGACTTGATCCCCACTAGGTATTTATGATTTTCATCTACAACGACAGAGGCATCATAGGAAGTATTGGCAATATCTTCCCCTACGGCATTAAAGGCTTTTTGAAAAACGGTCTCCTGAAATTTGGAGTTGACAATCGGAGCCACATAATTCTCTGTTTGTCCCTCGTCTTCGGATTCTGCCTTTTGAGAGAAAGCTTGGCTCAAGCTAGCGAAGTTGGTAATTAAGGTTTTGTATTTTTCTTTTTGTTCAGACTTTAGATGTTCCCACATAAGCGCCCTCTTTTCTATTTTCAGTATATCAAAAGAAGATTAGTTTTTCACTAATCCTCTTATATATTCGTTAATTAATACTGTAAAATTCGAGTTTGCCTTGTTTTTTTACAAGTCTTAAATACTCTTCGTCTGATAAAACTGCTAATCCATCGTCATAAGCCTTGATTTTTTCAAGAGCTTGCTCATAGCTATCCACAAAGTCCTTGACATAGGATTGTCCTTCAAATTGACCGTTCATCTTAGTGTAGATAATGGCGAATTTTCCTGAACGTTCAAGTTGAGATTTCCCTTGACTTTCGTTTAAGGCCTTGGCAACATTTTCTGCGATGCGTTTAATTACGGGAACAACGACACTGTTTCCAGCTTGCTTGTAGAGCTGTCCGTTAGAAACCCCCTCTGGGATTTTAAAGGATTTAGGGTAGCCTTGTACATTGAAAGGTTTCCTTCGGTGTCAGCTTACGAATCTCACCACTGTCCGTCAAAATCAATGGAACGTTATGTCCACCTGTTCCCATATTTGCTGTTAGGGTAGGTACGACGCCGTTTTTATTTTCACGGACATACTGACGGCGCCACTGGTAAACTGTATCTTGACTGGTGACTTCAAACTTCAACTGGTCGTAGAAATTTTGCTTACCTTCACGGTAGTAGTAGACCTCATCAAGTTGGTCACCAAAGTTAATGACGTCTTGAAGAGTCGTAGTCAGCTTGATTTCCTCTGGAAATTCAAACAAGTCATAAGCTTCCTTGGTATCAAAGCCAACGATATAAATCCGCTCGCGATTTTGTGGGATATTTCCATAGTCTTTCCCGTTGAGAACCTTCCACTTAATGAAGTAGTTGTTCTCGGTCAAGGCTTCACGAATAACCTTGAAGGTATTGCCATGGTCATGACCGACCATGTTTTTGACGTTTTCGATGAAAATAGCGCGAGGTTTACACCCCTCAATCATGCGAAGCAACTCAAAGAAAAGATCGCCACGATCATCATCAAAGCCCTTGCGATAACCCGCAATACTAAAGGCCTGACAAGGGAAACCTCCCATAATCACATCCACGCGCTCAGCCGGAATGTCCTCTGGCTGAACATCGTGAATATCACGTCCATCCAAATAGGTATCTGGATGGTTTAACTGATAAGTCTGACGCGCATACTTATCAAATTCATTGGCATACACCACTCTGAACTCGTTGGTCTGTTCAAATCCCAACTCAATTCCCCCAACCCCTGAGAAGAAAGCCGCAATATTGTACTTCTCAGAGCGGTTCGAACTTACAGAATTTGTCATGTTTGTTCCTTTACTAAGTATAACTAAATTAATAGAGTATGAATATCAGGTATTCTACCTTCATGTTCTACAATGGATTTAAAAAAATTTTCATAGCATCAAGTCTATCTAATCTACCAATACGCTCAATGTTTTTCAAAATAAATCCAATAAGTTTAGCTTTTTTTCTGTTTCCTGGGTATCAGAAAAAAATAGGCTCGCATTCAATAGCGATATCGTTAAAAAAATATTTAAATATTCTATCGACAACTTCTTGCGAACTGTTCTCTCCTATTCTATCAATCAGGGTTTTAAATTTGTTATTTAAATAATTCCCTAGTTGCATACCTTATCTCGTGAGAATTCAATATGTTTTCTTCAGAAAGAATTATTCCATGATCGCTTTGCTTTTAAGTAGCAATGCATCTAGCCAAATGCATTCCAACAAATGTATCTTATCCGTTTTTTTCTTTAAAATCTTCATAGAGTATAAGATCTCCTATTTGATCAGTTCCTAAGTCAGATTTAGGAGTCTGACTATTGACTACTCTGTCAATACTATCTTGAGAAAGACCGTACCTTTTCAAAGCTTCTTTAACAATAGGCTCATCGAAATTAACATCATGTCTCAATTTTTTTAACTTATCAGATAGTAGTTTTTTTCAGTAACTTCCGTACTCATATCTTCAATTTCAACTAACTGAAAATTTGACAACTTCCGATTATTGTCAACTCTGATCGTCATGTCACAATCTTGGCTTACTATTAAATATTTTTTTGTTCCAATCTTTATAACATCCCCAAAAGATATATCCGTACTGCCTGGAACTTTTCTCAATCTATCGTTAAAAGTTAATCCTAAATCAAGTTCTTTTTAAAAAAACGAAGTGTTGTACTTTTTCTGAACAGACTGAACACTTTGTTGCATTGATCTTCTTATTGGATTAATTAGTTCCTTATGATTATTTCCTTCATTAAAAGTATCTGAATAAACTTGTTTAAATTTAGTTAAAAAGTCTCGTAAATGATGTTATCTACATGTTGCCCTTCGTTAATATAATCATAATAAAACAAAACTTGATTTTTGATTCAACTGCCAAAGTCTTTCCGTCAACTTACTATATGATTCTTCAAATATATTTTTATATTCACTGATATAATTAGCTTTCTGAGATTTCAATATATTTTCAAAGAAATCTTCTGTTAACTCTGCTGTCTTTTTAACATAATTAAAATGAAGAACCAGTTGCTCAGCAATACCTTCTTGCTCAGCAGGATTTTTCGTATGATTTTTAAAATGTTTAATATATATCCTTTAGTTCCTTCAAAACTATTTAAAGCGTCAGGTGTATTAGAATCAGTATATATTAGGAGCAAAAAGATTTTTTTCTCGAAGTTTACTGTGTATCAACTTTAAAAATATTCACAAAAACATCATCACTCCCCTAATCCAGGTACTGGGTTTTGAAGAGTCCTATCGAGAAGTATCAAATGTTTACGAGATTTATCAGTTGCATTAATCTCATTAATAGCTCTTTCAACTTGACTATAATCCGCACCAATTTTTTTAAAATCTATATTATCAGATTGAAAACATTTATAATGTTCAATCTGTTCAAGAGAGATTTTTTTAATTTGTCAATAAAATCCTCTTCACCAAGCTCATTAATATATTCTGAAATTGTATAATCCTTGAAGAGATCATACTGCCCTCCAGTTAAATCGTCAATTACTTCTGGTAAAAATTTTTTTCTAATTTATCTTCTTCATTAATATCATTGAAAATATCATCAATTGCAATAATCGTTGACACACCATAGTCTTTAAATTTATCATTCATCAAATTATACCTCTTCATCCGGGAATGTGATTATAAATTTATACAGATTGCCATATTGATTCCTCTCATCGTCCAAAGTAATTGTTGCACCAAATTCATTTAGCAAAGTAGTTACAATATACAATCCCATACCTCTACCATCATTGTCAGGTTTATTCGTTACAAATTCTTCGAATAGATGATTCTCAACAGATTTATCTATTCCAATACCATTATCAAATACAAATAATTTTTCCTAAATCGTTATCAAGTTTAAACGTTAATAAGGAATCACTGATATTCATCTTATATAGCCAATACGTCGAATTTATAACTAAATTTTCAATGATAATTTTAAAGCTATCACTAATAATTTTTTTGATTTAAAATCATTTCCAACAATTTTAAAATTCACAGTTGTATTTCCGTATGTCAATAATGGGGTATTTTTCTAAAATTTCTTCAAGTTTTTTTCCTTTATTGACTCTACAGAATAACGTCGTCTTCTAGAATATGAATTTACATCTAGTAATGAAGCATAACGCACTAAAAACTTATTGCTAGAATCTATCCGGTTTAAATTCAAGATAGCTTCTTCTTCATTATTATTAAGAACTGAATTTCTGACTTTTGATGAGCTAAACTTTATATTATTAGATAATCGAATAATTTCATGAGATAAAGTCTCTGCTATAATGGTAGCGCCCATAATTGGTGCAAACTCATCTATATGAGCCCCAAGCTCTTCAACTTGTTTCTCTTTTAAGTTAACTGCATTTCGTAAATTTTTTTGGTTGACTCTTGAAGTGAAATTAATTCATTTTTTTCTTTTCATTGTCATCCATATTATCAAACTCTTTTACAAGTCGCTCTGCTTTATTCTCAGTTTGAATTATATCATTTACTTGTTTTTCTGAAAGAAATTCCCGCAATTTCTATAGTCTGATTTTTCAAGTAGTTCACTAATCTCTTTTCTTTTGAAACTAAAATGTTTAGATAGGTCTTTATCCCTATTTGCTATCGTCTTATAAATAAGATCTTTAGCAATAAGAATAAAAATTTGTACCAAAGTTATCTAGCACTAGTCCCTGTCTGTTTGTTAACTCTTTCAAAAGAGCTAAGTTTTTGTTCGCCATCAATATTGAAAAAAATCCTGTTGAAGTATGTTGCTTAAAAATAACACCTTTATTCCGTAGATTATAATCAGACATACCTAGCCAATCATTATTTGAACTACCGTAAGGAAAAATCCGAAAAATTATTTCTATATATTTTCACTCCTTTAATTTCTTCCAAAACATTTCTAAAAGTTTTGGAAACCGGACTAGTTGGAGATAAGTCAAAAGCATATATTGTTCCTCTAAAATCACCTGGCAAGAAAAAAATTTCTCTATCGGTTTCTTATCTTTGGTTTTTTTCGTCTTCAACTTCTTCAAAAATAAGTGAAAAAAACTTATCGAATTTAGTATTTGGTAAAGAAATATTTGCTTGTGTCAAACTGGATAAATCGATATATTTTTTTCTTTCATCCATTTATTATAGTATTTTTATAAGGTGGTTCGTTCTCTTTCTCAAGTTCCCAGTTTCTTAATTCTGAAAATTAATTGCTTAACTTTATAGTCGATATATTTTTTTACTTCTACTTATATTTAGAGTTATTATTTTTTTCATTTTGAATTAAAAGTAAAATCTACTTTTGAAAGAAAATTATGTTCTATATCAGAAATATCATATTTATTACTTGTAAATATTCTATTATCTAAATTAATCTTTACATAAAAAAATTATATTTTTTTCATCTAGGTAAGGGTTTAAAAACTCTAAAACGTCTTGTTCAATTTCTTTCTGCGTCTGATTACTTTGCCAAAAATCAATTCCTTTCAGACCTAGCACTTCTATTCTTGTTCCGTGATTTTTTATGACTAAAAAGTAAACTCATTAAATGGTAATGCTTGCAAATCAAGTTTAACATCTTCAATTGATTCATTACTTTTGCTATAACGTTCCCAGTCGATTTCAATATGATAATAATAAAAAAATCATTATCATTTGAGAAATCATTTTTCTGTATCATAACCTAAAACTGTTTGTAATTCCTCTGACGAAAAAAATACTTGGGGAGCTCCAAATCAACCTTAGTATCAACCGAAATAAACTTACCTAATTGATTCAAGGACAATCGGCCAATCCCTTTATTCCCTTGCGCTTGTCTTTTTAAATTTAGGAGAAACCTTTTGATGATTTGATTTAAAAAGAAGTAGCTATTTTTAAAAAAAAGCATTCTCAATAATATATGGAGTCATACCATTACCATCATCTTCAATAATAATGCGTCCCTGACCATGTTCAGATTGATAAAGAGTATCAATTTCAATATTACAATAATTAGCATCAGCATCTGATGAGTTTTTAATTAATTCTAGTAAGGCTATTTTCTCATTATCAATTAAAGGCTTCACCCAAATGACTAATAATTCTAGAATCAATAGTTAGATTTACTTCTTTTTTTATTCATTAAATTACCTATTTTCTACTTTTTTAGGATTAAAACGTGTTCTTGATTCATAGACTCTACAGAATTTCCACCGACCTTTGAAACTTTTTCTGGGCATTCTTTTTTTAGGAATATTTCTGGTAATCGCTTTTTTTCTAAAAATGAATCCATTAGATTCCAGATATTCCGTTGTGATAGTTGACAGGGGGACCACTTGATTATCTACTCTTCGATCTCCAAGAGTTAAAACTATATACTTTCCTACCTTTAAAACACGTACAAGTTCAGTCATTACATTTAGGAAATCTAGCACAAAATTCTTCACTTTATTTTGTTTTTTTCATCAATTCTAGATAAAAAAATCATTGAGAACAGAAGATTCAAAACTGTTTTCGGACTCTTTGGTTTCCACCTAAACTATTCGAATCGATACTAGAATAATTTGCAATTAGCTGTTCATCAAATTTTTCCTAAATCCGACTTATCAATCCAATATAGAGGAAGCATCGAATACTGACCATACGTTACTGTAGTAGAATTATCTCCATACGGTGGTGATGTACAAATTAAATCAACTGTCCCGTCTGTAAATTCCGATAATATGTCTTCAGCTTTTTCCTATATAAAGATTTTTTTATCATACTGAACAAAATTTGGAAGAAAAAAACATACGATTTCTCAATGTTTTTTTATAAAATTTTCAATAATATCATTAGACATCGAATCGATATCTTTTTTTGTGTTTTTACATGTAGTTTTAAAAAGTAGAGCTACGAGTATTACTGTATTTTTTTAAAATATTTATCAAACAAACCCAGTAATACTGTCTTATATTTTTATATCTTTCCCTCTGGATTGTCGCTCTAATTTTACTAAAAGTCTCAATAAAATCTTCTCGATACCATTTATCGATATTATAGAAACCATGAATTTCAAACTCGAAGGATTCTTTCCGTAACAGTTCAATTATTCTATTATTTGAAAGCTTAATTTGATTTTTACTGACACCTTGTAATTTAACTAAAGTAATTAAATTAGCTAAAAGGATTGATATCAATTCCAATTGGAGTTAAGTCATTCTTCATCCCCTCGACTAGAGTAACTCCCGATCCGTGAAACGGATCTAATATATTTTGAACCGATTTATCTTCACTTTTGATTAATTTAATTAATTCGTTTTGCATATCTGGAACCATAGTAGCTGGATAGGCACTAATTTTATGAATTCAGTAGAAACAATATCTGAAAAATCCCAATAATTTAGTTCTTTTTTTGTTGATTTCATCTACTAAGGACATTGCTTCTCCATTTCTTAATAAAAGTATACTCAATTACTATTATACCAAAAAACACGGTTTATCACCGTGTTTCTGTGTTTATTTAACCAATTTCTTCATCTCATCAATACGTGCTACGGTCGCATCGTATTTCGCTTGGTAGTCGGCTTGTTTGTCGCGTTCTTTTTGGACGACTTCTGGTTTGGCGTTGGCTACGAAGCGTTCGTTAGAGAGCTTCTTACCGACCATATCCAGTTCTTTTTTGCCATTTAGCCAGTTCCTTGTCGAGACGAGCCAGCTCTTCTTCGACATTGAGGAGGTCTGCTAGAGGCAAGTAGATTTCTGCCCCTGTGATGACACTTGACATAGCGAGTTCAGGTGCAGGGATGTTTGATGCAATTTCCAGGTGTTCTGGATTTGTGAAGCGTTTGATGTAGTTGACATTGCTGTTAAAGAAAGCTTCCAAGTCGCTATCGCTTGTCTTCACAAGGATTGTGATTGGCTTGCTTGGAGCTACGTTTACTTCCGCACGCGCATTACGAACAGCACGGATCAAGTCTTTGAGACTTTCCACGCCAGTATGAGCCACAAGATCTTCAAAGGCTGGATTGACAGTTGGGTATGCTGTTGTCACGATAGAGCCTTCTGAAATTTGTCCAAAGATTTCCTCTGTCACGAATGGCATGATTGGGTGAAGGAGACGAAGGATCTTGTCCAAAGTGTAAAGGAGAACAGAACGTGTGATAACTTTCTCTTCTTCGTTATCGCTATAAAGGACTTCCTTGGTCAACTCAACGTACCAGTCCGCAAACTCATCCCAGATGAAGTTGTAGAGGATGTGGCCAGCGACACCAAACTCAAACTTGTCAAAGTTTTCAGTGACTTTTCCGATAGTTTCATTGAGGTTGTGGAGAATCCAGCGGTCTGTGACATTTCCAGCTTCCTTGTTAACAACTTTTTCGACATTGGCAGTTGCTTGCTCAAGGGTCAAGCCTTCATTGTTCATGAGGATGTAGCGTGAGATGTTCCAAATCTTGTTAATGAAGTTCCATGAAGCATCCATTTTCTCATAAGAGAAGCGCACGTCTTGACCAGGAGCAGAACCGTTTGAAAAGGAACCAACGAAGGGCATCGGCACCGTATTTTTCGATAACATCCATTGGGTCAATCCCGTTACCGAGAGATTTAGACATCTTGCGCCCTTGCTCGTCACGAATAAGACCGTGGATCAGGACGTTTTGGAATGGTTGACGGCCAGTGAATTCCAATGATTGGAAGATCATACGAGACACCCAGAAGAAGATGATGTCGTAACCTGTTACTAAGGTTGAAGTTGGGAAGTAACGTTTGAAATCTTCTGAGTCGACATCAGGCCAGCCCATGGTTGAGAATGGCCAAAGGGCAGAACTGAACCATGTATCCAAGACGTCTTCGTCCTGAGTCCATCCATCGCCTTCTGGAGCTTCTTCACCGACGTACATTTCGCCCTCAGCATTGTACCAAGCAGGGATTTGGTGACCCCACCAGAGCTGACGAGAGATTACCCAATCGTGGACATTTTCCATCCATTGGAGGAAGGTATCGTTGAAACGAGGTGGGTAGAATTCTACCTTGTCCTCAGTGTCTTGGTTGGCAATAGCATTTTTAGCCAATTGGTCCATCTTCACGAACCATTGCGTAGACAAGCGTGGCTCAACTACAACACCTGTACGCTCTGAGTGACCAACACTGTGGACACGTTTTTCGATTTTGACGAGGGCACCGATTTCTTCCAGCTTAGCAACGACTGCTTTACGAGCTTCAAAACGGTCCATGCCTGCAAATTCGAAGGCCAAGTCATTCATGGTTCCGTCGTCATTCATAACGTTGACTTGTGGCAAGTTGTGACGTTGACCGACCAAGAAGTCGTTTGGATCGTGGGCAGGCGTGATTTTCACCACACCAGTACCAAACTCAGGATCTGCGTGCTCATCTCCAACGATTGGGATCAATTTATTAGCGATTGGAAGGATGACGTTTTTACCGATCAAGTCCTTGTAGCGTGGGTCTTCTGGATTGACCGCAACAGCAACGTCTCCAAACATAGTTTCAGGACGAGTTGTGGCAACTTCAAGGTCGCGTGAACCATCTTCCAGCATGTAGTTCATGTGGTAGAAGGCACCTTCGACATCCTTATGGATAACCTCGATATCAGAAAGGGCTGTGCGAGCTGCTGGGTCCCAGTTGATGATAAATTCACCACGGTAGATCCAACCTTTCTTGTAAAGGTCCACAAAGACTTTACGAACGGCTTTCGACAAACCTTCGTCAAGAGTGAAACGCTCACGAGAGTAGTCTACAGAGAGCCCCATCTTGCCCCATTGTTCCTTGATGGTAGTGGCATATTCGTCTTTCCATTCCCAGACTTTCTCAAGGAATTTTTCACGACCGAGGTCATAACGGCTGATGCCTTCACCACGCAAGCGCTCCTCAACCTTAGCTTGAGTGGCAATCCCAGCGTGGTCCATCCCTGGAAGCCAAAGCGTATCAAAACCTTGCATGCGTTTTTGACGGATGATGATATCCTGTAAAGTCGTATCCCAAAGCGTGACCAAGGTGAAGTTTCCCAGTTACGTTTGGTGGTGGAATCACGATAGAATAAGGCTTCGCCTTTTGATCGCCTGAAGGCTTGAAAACATCTTCGTCAAGCCATTTTTGGTAACGACCAGCCTCAACCTCGGCTGGATTGTATTTAGGTGAAAGTTCTTTAGACATGTGTTTGTCCTTTCTAGTGATTTCTATTCTTTTCTTCTATAACTTTTTCAACTATTTTAGTTACTAAAGTTTCAACCATGATTTTCATTTGTTTTTTTAAATTCTTCACTTTTTAGATAATCTGTTATCAATTCAAACATAAATTTAATAACAGCTTTTTCCACTTTTTGACAGCTAAATCCCCAACTTTTGCCATTTTATACTCCTTTTTTAGCTCACGAATAATTTTTTTCAGATATTTGTTCTTTTGTTGTTTTTTTCCAAGAAATCATAAGCGTTTTTTCTTTAATTCATCTTTTTCAATATCTGGATTGAGTTCAGCTTCCACTTTTTAAAGCATGGTATAATGCTTTAGGTTTTAAGTCAATACTTTTTTTGAAATTCAACTAATTGTAATTTTACTTCATTGTCAATTTTTTTCTTGTAGCTAGGGGTGTTATTAAATCAGCAGGTAATACTTCTTTATACTTATTTATTCCTTCAGATAAGTTTGATTCAAAACGAACTAACTCTTTTCTCCTGTTGATTTTTCTACTTCCTTAATAATTAAATCTAAACTTTCGTTTTCCATTTTTATACCTCAATACTTTATATGTTATTAATACTATGCAATTTTTTTATCACTACTTAATTATTCAGCTTCCCACTCACTCCTCAGCAATCCATATCTCAAATCATCACATCGGTTACCTTGAGCATCTTTGCGGTCTCTTATGCGAGCTTCAAGAGTAAAACCGAGTTTTTCAGCGACGCGTTGACTTTGGACATTGTATCCAAAGCAGACCAGTTCTATCTTGTGAAGTCCCTAAATCTTTAAAAACCTAGATCAATCAAGGCACGCGCCGCTTCTGGTACATAGCCTCGTCCCCAATAATCCGGGTGCAAGGTATAGCCAATCTCCAGCACATCATCTTCGTGGCGATGAGGAAAATCAACAGAACCAATGATCTTATCAGTCCCTTTGACCACAATCCCATAACCATCTGGGAGATTGTCCTTTTGATTGCGCTCAGGAAGGATATGCTCCAGATAGTAAATTTCATCTTCCAAGGTCTTGACGGGCGGAAAGCCAGCTGGATAAGAAACCTCTGGCAGACTAGCGTAGGCATGAATATCCTCAGCATCAGCTACTGTACGAACTCGTAAGACAAGTCGGTCAGTCTCTATTCGTTCTGGCAGTTCAGCTCTTGTCATCCTTCTTCCTCGCTTTCTACAAAAAAATCGCCCCTGTCATTAATCTGACAGGGACGAATGTGTTTATCCGCGGTACCACCCAATTTCGGGCAGAGCCCGCAACTCTCGTCTTATTGTTTCACTTTTATGACGTCGTTAGCTCGTCTTGGCGTACTTGAGTACAGCCTGCAAATCGCCGCCTAGTCCTAAAAGGAAACAAAAAGATTTATATTTCAATTTTTAATTTCAACTCACTAGCAAACCAGTTTTGACACATTTGTGGACTTCTCAGCACCGCCACTTTCTGTAAAATGTGGGATTCAAAACACCTCTAATGGCTTTATTTTAACAAGTTTTTCACGGAAATGCAAGGGACAAGAAAGATTACTTGAACTTGATGCCGTTTTCTTTTTAATTTCTTGATAGTAGCTGGACCGATTCCTTTTAAGGCAAGGAGTTCTTTTTCTGTCCAGTTTTTTGAAGTCAGCAAGAGACTTGATCCCTTCATCGTAGAAAGTCTTAGCACGGTCGACTGAAAGTCCACCTAGGTTGGTCACGAATTCTTCTACTGAGCTTGTAACTTTTTGAGCTTGCTCTTTAGTTGCTTTCTACAGTTATTTCAACTTGCTTAGAAACGGCTTTTACCAGCATTGTTTGTCGCTTTTTCAGCGTGCTTCACAACTTTTTGTTTCTTCGACAACCTTGTTTACAGCATTGAAAAGTGCACCTGGACAAGCAATACGTAACTTCCAT
>BNJU01005193.1_pt1 | contig 27492 bp, 30 predicted proteins | sample 8539281 | NCBI WGS metagenome assembly BNJU01 (sample SAMD00202456, study PRJDB9452) | human saliva metagenome | isolation source: human saliva | place: Japan
GAGAAGAGATTTGATAAGAGTTTTCATACAAACTCATATTTTTGAACGTCCCTGCACTATAAACACGATTACTGCGTGTCTTATGGTTTAATAATGAGAGATACACTATCGATAGTATGCTACTTTCACGCTTACCTTAACACGGTTGAGCGTCAGCCCTCGATAGAAACATGCCTGCTTCTTCGACGAACAGATGCCGAAGATCATCGGCATGCGATATGTACCGTAGATGAAGCCGCCTACGCAAACTCTTCTAAAAGCGTACGATCAGTACGAGTAAATAGCTATGTGCTGAAGACCGCTACCACTTCTTTCTGGATAATTTTTGACGCTGCCATCTAATGTTAAAATAATTGATGGGTGTGAGTGTAAATAATCATGAATAATTCCAAGCAATTACTTCTTTTCATGAAAAGACGTTTTTTCAATTTCGCCAAAGAATGAAATTGTTCAGCTAAATCATTACGATCCAAATCATTTACAGTAGAATGCGATAATCAAGCACGAATATGATATTGTGGTTACAAATGTTGGAACATATAGAAACACCACATAATCCAATTAATGTACGCACGAAGTAGCTCACACCTTTTCTTACGGATGTTTTAGCAATCACATCATTATTTTCGACACCATAAACACAGGCACGATGGCACTCAACGTACGAAATCTTCATCACTCCACAAGCGATAACCTTTCACTCTGTTTACCAAATGCCTAAAATGCACTCTGTACATCTTCGATATCTGCATAGTAACCTTAATAGCCAAAGTCGATATTATGTCAGATAGCATGTCTGACGGTATACAAGATTATATTCACAAGCTTAAAACGAAGCACCTGAATTTTAAACTTTACCAGTTCCACACCCCAACAAGATAACTGTTGTTCCATCCACTAATACGTGAGATATAAACCCTGTTAAAATTATTTACCATCAACCCAGAATGAAACACTTCATATCCTTTTAATAACTCGGCCAAGAATCAGATAACGAACCACTTAACGCCTTTTTCAAGCAAAACCAAATTTTCAGCATAACTGGAAAGCGTCTCTCTGCAATAACAATTGTCCTCTTTAATATTATCAGCTGAATGGTACATATAATTCCAGCCTTCCAACCTCTTTTGAGTGAAGAAGTATTGTTCAAGTCTCACCTTGTAATTTATAAATCATTCCATGTAATACTAAGGCTAATGCACTCATTCTCGATCCTTTTATTCCTGTAAAGTGATAAACTACTTTTATCCATTTTTCCTCGCTTTTCTACTACTGTTTTTGAAGAATACATAACTGAAGTCTAATGTTTCAGTTCCATAAATGATCTTTTTCATCGCACGTTCTTGCTTTCCAGTCACGGTTTTCTAGCGTCTTCAACTTTGCCCCCGGCAACTTCTAACAAGGACTCTTGCACTCTTCAACTGAAATCTTATTTGCTTTGAAGGCTGGTATATAACCTTCGTTGTAAAACCTGACTTTGTACCGGTAATTCATGCAAGGTCCTGTTATACTCTTTCAGGCGTTTTCAATAGTGTCTTTGCTCATCAACCGACACCAACAGTTCTTCTTCAAACAAATCAAGTCTGTACTATTCGCAATAACCTTTTCTAAATTCACGATAAGAAACTTTTGCTCAACCTCTTTTCTCAAGCCTCTCGTGTAGAAGGCACGAACTTGGTTTGAAACGGTTTTCGTTGATTCGTATTTAAATAAGAAGTCCAATCACGCGTTTATACTTTGATGACCTTCCGTCGCTTTCCTCAAATGAACGAAATGCGCGCGGGTAATTGATGTCTTCTTTCAATTGGTTGTAAGAGTGCCGCATCGAGGTCGTTAACAAAAGCAAAAGGATTCTTTGAGTCTCATCTTTTCTTGTGGCATCAACTCGCGTCATTTTCAACGACTTGATCTTCAAAAAGTTTGACCTCGCTTTGGCAATTTGGCAAAAGTAGTCTTTTCGTCTTTGCTTGCAGCGATGCGAATTGAAATCGTTTTCTCCGCTCAAATGGTCTCATTCAAGGACTCCGTATCCTCCTTATTGTAAGTTTTGATTGTCTAAATGGCGTCTACCGAGTACGCAGTACCATCTACTACTGTGATTCCTTTTCGGTTGGTGCGTTTTCTAAACCTGCATCTACGTGCTGATAGGAAGCGCATTCGTGGCCAGCTACTCCATGTAATTCTCCAGCCCAAAATGATAGCGCCACTTTGGCATTACATTTCGGCACCAGGCTCTAGCACACACATCACTGTCCTGCTTATCGTCGTCTGGTGCCGCAGACGATCGTAACATACTTCAGAGCTCGTCACTTTACTCGTGCCATTGCCAAGCATGTATGGGATCGAATCTTCATGATTCATGCGTCTTTCAACGTATCCAACCATAAGTGCCATCTTCCTGGGTGCTAACGCTGTGTGGAAATATCAAACCCAGCTTTTCAATCAACCTTTTGACAACTTTCGTTGCCTGGGAGAGTTAGGATTTGTTGTCCATCTTCTTCAAAATGAAACTCACCTAGAAATCTCTTTCTATATTATTAGCCTCAGAACTCCCTGACTCCACGAAATCAAAAGACTTGAGTCACATCTCCTTTTTCTCATAGTCGATGTCAAAGGTTTAGTTCCACTTGATAATAATAACGCACGATGATACCTTTTTGTTATAAAACTAACCACACATTTAAATTTTTACTCTTAATTTGTTCTTCCGTCTAAAATAGTGTTCATCATTAAAGCATGGTCTAACGCACGGATTGTTTGGATAACTATTTCACGTGCTGCTTCGTAGTCTTAATTGAGAAACACTGTTTGGTGCATGGAATAACGAGCACAAACCCCAATCACCGCAACTAGGAACCCCTTTATCCATTAATGCTTACTAAAACTGTTCCAACCTGAGAAACAAAAGTATTGAACGGAATGCTATGAGTTAACGCAGTGTCTTCTAAATCTTTCATATTACGAAGAGTCACTCATACCTGTCTAAATACGCATTAAGAACTTTATCTATGTCCAAACGTTTCCTTTGAACCACTATACATCCTATTACAGTCACCGCAAAGAATAAATCAGGATTGAATTTGTCACACGGACCAATCCACTTAATCCAACTTCCCCAAAGCTCCTGCTCCAGCGATAATGATCGGTAAAGTTTCATCTTTCAGCTTCAATGCTCAAGAACGACCGTACATCCATAAATTATCCATGATCAAGAAATCATGCGTTCTTATTGGCAGCCAAATAGTTTCTACATCTGAACGATTGTATCACAGGACGGCATCTATATCAACCGCCTTCACGCAAGAAAATCCATCGAATAAATAGTTACTTTCACAGCTGGTTGTTGAACAACAGCCGCGCGTAATAAATGTGGTGGAATTCGAAGATGAAACAATTCATAGTCCCACACGAGTTAAAATGAAACTACAGAAAACCATATGGGCTCCATCCAACTTCCAAAGGACTTACTAAACATTCCGTTTGAGGATATTTGTTAACAGAAACCAACTTGTCCATGTGCGCGTAACACAATGCGGGTCCATCTTCTTGCCATCACGAACCTCAAAAACACTTCCAAGACCATCTTGTCCAATGCGTCCACTAAAGTAATCCATTTCTCAGAATTCACGAATACGCCCTCGTCTCCAATATTTCCCTTTCATTTCATAACGTTTTGATTAATTGTTCAGAATGAGCCCACTGTATCCTCTTCTTCCTACTTCTATAAAACATCTATAACGGCCAAAAAGCTGATCCTCCAGCTTTTCAATTATCCAATTTTGTATAACATCAAAGGCTCCACATACTGCATAAAATTACTGACAAGTTCATCATCTCTTTATGAGTAACCCTGCCATAATAAACTTCCCAAAAACCTATGGCTATCCACAATACAGGTTCCATCCAATCCAAGAGCTCTCGATAGTACTTCTACTACTTTAAACAATTCATTACGCATTTCGAAAAATAACATCCCATTGACATTTTGTTCAAACCATTTTGAAGTGACCCATGCTCCAATAATAAAGCACCACAAGCAGAAAAACTGCACAATTGAAACTATTTTTGATTCCATATGAATCAGGCCTTTTATTTGTTATTCAGGTTGTTTAAAAAGCTTTCTGTCCTGGAAAATCACTTCCACACGATAAATTGGATGACCTTTTGCTGAGAATGTATCCTGTCATCACTTCCTGGAAAACCACTTGATGTAAAATCTAACCAAACTTGTTTTAAAACAATCCAAATTGTGAGAATGAAGCAAGGCTATTCAAACAATCCACGTTATCTGTCTTGAAGTGTAATTCTTCAATGGTACATTGTATCCAACTAAGAAACTTTCATGAGTCAAGGACGCCTTTGCAGTGACGTTTCAACGGCCAAGTATCTGAGAAGTTTAGCAAATTGGTCTATCATCTTCGAAGTGCTCTGTTACTTGTCCACCATTTGCATGTGTATAATTGTAAGTTTGGAAACATCTGCTGCAGTAAGATTGCAAGACTACAAGGACGCTTTCTTGAATTTCAATTCCAATATAGTTAATGTTTGGGTTTTGACGAGCCATGCTGCTCACGAATTCATTTCTTCCAAGACCAATCTCGATATGAATTGGATTGTTATTTCAAACGTTCATGCCATCTTCCCTTCCCATTGCGCTGGATCCTGGATGACCATTTGGGTGAGCCCAAAATATCATCTTTTGCCCCGAGGTTTATTTCTTAATCTCAAAGTCTAACCTCGTCTATTCTTCTTGGCTTCCGATTACTCATTGTAAATCGACTTCACAAAAAGAATTTTCCTATCCATTTCCAAGGTAACGTCCCTCATGCGTTTTAATGTAATTCAAGCAATCTATGAGGAGTGACATACTTTCTCAAATTCTGTTGATAAATATTCTGTAGACAGATGTGTAAGCTACATATCTAACCATTCTACCCCATTGATGAACAGAATGGCTGGCATGAATCATCGTCAATCAGAAACCGGACCGGCAAAGGAACCATTTCCCAGTCGATAAGGTAGCTTCTCGTCTTCAGATAACATAAAGTTACGACGGTCCAGTCTCCGTAACAAACCGTTTTCCCAACTTCAGCCTCACAAGCGGAATCGTTTCACCAAGTAATTAATACCTATTTGGATCGTTGTGCTATATAATACTGACACCAAATTATTTAAATATTCATTCGATAAATTTTGAGCATATACCTTCAACTTTGGAATTTGTCTTTGCAACATTTGTGATTTGGGGATCAGCAGATTGTTTTAACAGCTCAACGACTCTGATTCGACCCTATTTCTTCCTTATGAGGATCTTCAGACAACCATTCTGAGCTGTAATGACATCACCATTAATTGCACGTTTGGTCCATATTAATTTAGGAGTGATACTCAAATCCTGATAGCACCGCTAAAAATGAAGCATTCTCTTTAGAAATACACGTTCATGTCTCAACACCCATGTACGCTTGACTGATGTCCTCACCAACTGATGGGAGATCCATCCTGTGTCCATGTTATATTCCATCTATTCCATCCCTAACACAAATTCTGTTTCTTTAATAAATCCATTCTTTTATATTTTATGGTTTTATACCATACGAGTCAAGTCTTAGCTACTTAGTAGCCTACATCCAAATTTTCTTCCTACAATCGATAACGCAAATAAATTGTGTAAAGAATACACCAAAAATCGGCGAAAATAATCCCTACTAATCCAACTACCACGCATACCTATCACTGAAGAAATGCCCAGTACAACACTGGATACACATCGCCAAACAAAGGACTGATAAACTATCCTGAAGACGAGCCATTATCCACAAAGAGGAAAATGACTATTTAAGTGTTGCAACTTGAACAACCCAAATGTTGAACCCTAACATATCACAAGTAACGCACTGAAAATAAAGTCTCCAATAATACTCTTGAGAAAAATAATGCAACTAAAAACTGACAACCGCCAGCTGTAATAATAACTCATATATTGACTCTTAATGAACCAACAGCATGACCCACTAAATAACTATGACCCTCCTGATTTGTCCCAACAATATCTTCAATACACCATCAAATATGAATGGCGATAAATAGAGGTCTATGCACCACTGGCACATCTACAAACAATGCAAATAGACGATAATCACAGCTTAATCTAATTCAACACATAACTGAATCGAATACAAAAGCCGCCTTCCCAAATAGTCGATAAAAATACTTAGAAGAACTGGAATCACTAATAAAACAAATGACCAACCTCAGAAACCATAAACATTCCAAAGAAGTCCACTGCAAATCATATAAATCCAAGCTTTTCATCCATGAAAATGTAGCACCCACGAAAAGCATATTTCACAACGAACAATAAATCTAAAGACACCTCTAAGAGAAATACTTAAGAACATACTCACATCAGTTCCAAAGGTTTATTACGACTGAAAGACAACTCCCAGTTGAACAGCATCACAAGCAGCGAAGCGCCCAACCACGACGAAATAGCCATGTAAATACGCCCAAAGCCCTACCCCACCAGCAAAAAAGATCCACCTGGTTCAACAACGCTATACTCCACCAAAAAAAACACTACCATAGCAAGAAACTGCAAGTAATCCCAAAAGCCATCCCAATACACGAACTGTTTCGAATCCAACTGAGTATTGCACCATGATAAAGCCAAATAAGAAAAAATAAGATAATCAAGAAATGGCATTGAGCTATATAGCGAATATACTCATGCCTTCCTTTTATATTTTCATACCTAAAAATTGTTGCACTATCCATGGTCACCGTCCCCGTCGTTAATGCAAAGTAAAATTTCTAGAGAAGTTCTTCAATATCCGAAGTTGCACGCCTCAATATCGCCTCGCAATCACTTTCCTCCGTGAAATACGATGAAACGATCGCAATACATCACCGCATCTAATACGTGAGTCACATTAAAATCGCTGCACCTTTACCTTCTTCTCTTTTAAGACTTGAAGTAAAGTACGAATCCTAGTGATCAAGTCCAAAAATGGTCATCGACCACATAGACAGGTACGTCCAGCATTAATGCGCAGACGATAAGTACTTTTGCTTCATCCCTTGAAAACATGGAACCAATCCAATTGTTTCAGCATGGAAAGCTTCCACGAGCTCCATTGCGAGCCATTGTCTTCGTTCATTTGATTATATGAAATGCCACAACTAATATGTTCTCTAAACGTTAATTTTCGTAAAGAACTGACCTTCCGGAATAACCGCAATCACTGATTGCAACCGCCGGTTTCAGAACGCAAGCCCACTCCACTCCCGCAAAAGCGTGAGCTGCCCAACAATCAACGACCTTCCCATCCTACCAGCCCGATAAGTCCACAAATTTCCCTGAATTACATCAAAATAATATCCGTAATGACAGGAAACTCTTCGTACATCCCACACACTTTGTTTAATTGCAGCGACATATAGATCTCCCATCTAACTATCTCCCTACTATACCACAAAGCAAAAAAAAGGAAAGAACCTTAACAAGTGCACTTTCTTATCCAAGAACCCTGAACAATCTCTACTCTAAGAACAAAATAACAGCCTCCATCCTGAAAGCCTTTCATTTTACAGCATTTTTTTGATACCATAGAGGTACGAACTCAAGGAGGAAACACCATGACAGATTGCATTTTTGACAAAATTATTAATAAAGAAATTCCAGCACATATCGTGTATGAGGATGATGTAGTACTTGCGTTCCTTGACATTTCGCAAGTAACACCTGGACACACACTGGTTGTTCCTAAAAAACACGTTGCCAATATCTTCGAATATGACGAAGACTTAGCAAGCGCAGTGTTTGCACGTATTCCTAAAATCGCACGTGCCGTTCAAGCGTCAAACCCAGACATTAAAGGTTTAAACATTTTAAGTAATAACGGAGAGTTGGCCTACCAAAGCGTCTTCCACTCTCATATCCACTTAATCCCACGCTATACAAAAGAAGATGGCTTTGGATTAAAATGGGAACCAACGAATCCAAGTTCAGAAGTTTTAGCAGAAATCGCGCAATCAATTCGCGAACAAATGGAGGCATAATCAATGAGTAAATTTCTAAAAGGTTTTATTTTCGGTAGTGTGATCGGTGGAGCCGTTACCCTACTAAACAACCCAAGAAGCGGTAAAGAAAATCGTGAAATCTTAGCAAAACAAATTCAAGAAGTGACTCAGGATGTTACAGTGATTAACACTGGTAAATCCACTCTTGAAAGAGGCATTAAAGAAATCCAAGAAGTGATTGTTCCACAAACAATGGAAGTTGTGAACTCTATTCAAGAAGAAGTCGCAAAATTCCAATTAGAAAACAAACCACGCTTCAGACGTATTCAAGATAAAATTCAAACATTGCAAACACATCTTAAAGAAATGAAATAGAGGTTTTGCTCTATGATTAAATTATTTGCATCGGATATGGATGGTACTCTACTTACAAACCATGTAGAGGTTCATAAAAATAACATTCAAGCGATTCGAAAAGTCCAAAAACAGGGGAAACACTTTATCGTTTGTACTGGACGCGATTATCTTCAAGCCAATTTCGCACTCGAACAAGCAGAATTACATCTTCCTGTCATTGCGATGAATGGCGCTCAAATTTTTGATAAAAATCATGACATTATCTGGGAAGTCACCATTCCTCATGAAACAGTCTACACCTTACTGGACTACTTCGATTCGATTGACTTGGACTGGCAGCTCGTGACTTCTGAAGGGAACTTTAGAAAGAATTATGCTCTCTTTATCAACAAAGTCATTGAACGAAAAAAGGCCGAAAGAAATAATCTATCGCCTGAACAATTGAAAGAAGAAATTAGACAGCTCAAAATCCTTCTAGAAGCAACCGATGTGACGACTGCTGAAGAAGTGCTATCGATTCCAGATATTAAGGTCTTCAAGATTATCGTCTCTCACGATGATGGGCCTACTTATTTCAAACCCGTTCGTGAGCATATCGATCAAGCGCATCCGAACCTTGTGGTCACTTCCGCATTTTATACGGATTTGGAAATCAACCATAAGGACGCTCAAAAAGGCATTGCGGTTGCTCACTATGCCGAAACACTTGGCTTATCGATGAAGCAAACTTTCGCAATTGGTGATAACTTCAATGACGTTTCGATGATTCGCGACGCAGGAATTGGTGTTGCAATGGGAAATGCTCCAGACGAAGTTAAAGCCGTTGCTGATTTTGTGACAGATACAAATGTTAACGGCGGTGTGGCAAAAGCGATTTGGCGTGTCCTCGAACAAGAAAAATAAGCATCACTCTCTTCTCTTTCATTAGAGAAGGGAGTTTTTTATTCTCAGAAAATCATGTCAGAAAATGTAACATGAGATGAGACTAGAATTTTGCATTTTCAGAAAATCTTCCATATAATGGAAAAACCTTATACGTAAGGTAGATTTGGAGGAATATGTATGAACATAAAAAATTTGAGCTTGGGAGCTGTTCTAGTCACTCTATTGATGACTCTTCTATCCCTCGTTTCTCCGACAAGTTCTGTTAAAGCAGAGACTAAAAAATATGTAATCGCAACAGATATTACATTTGCTCCATTTGAATACCAAGATACAAATGGTGAATACGTCGGAATTGATATTGAATTAATGAAGAGTATCGCAGAGGCTGAAGGCTTCGAAGTAGAATTCAAACCACTCGGCTTCAATGCTGCCGTACAAGCATTAGAATCTGGTCAAGTAGACGCTGTGATGGCTGGTATGGGAATTACAGATGAACGTAAACAAAAATTCGACTTCACAAATAGTTACTATGACAGCGGAATCGGGATGGGAGTTTCTAAAAACTCTGAAATCACATCTCTTTCTGATTTAAAAGGTAAAAAAGTTGCCGTTAAATTAGGAACACAAGGTGCCACTTACGCTGAATCTATCAAGAACAAATACGGCTTTACCGTTACAACTTTTGAAGATTCATCAAGTATGTACCAAGATGTAATGGTAGGAAACAGTGATGCGTTATTCGAAGACTATCCAGTACTTGCCTACTCAATCACATCAAACAACTTGCCTTTAAAAATGACAGACCATAACGAAAAATAAAACAGAATATGGTGTTGCTGTTAATAAAAGGTGAAAACGCAGAATTAATTACTGCTTTCAATAACGGTTTAAAAAAACTAAAAGAAAGTGGTAAGTATGATGAAATCATCAACAAATACACAACAAACGCTAGCGAAAAACACAGAAGCAACAAGCATTCTAGGGTTAATTAAAACAAACTGGAAAACTCTTGCAACTGGTTTATGGAACACAATCGTATTAACAGTTGTTGCTTTAATCTTCGCAAGTTTAATCGGTATTATCTTCGGTTTAATGAAAACTAGCCAAAAACAATATCGTACAAGCAATCGCAGGTTTTTACATTGACATCATCCGTGGTGTTCCACTTATCGTATTAACGTTCTTCATTTACTTTTGGAATTCCACAAGCATTCAATATTACAATGCAACCGTTCGTAGCGGGTGTGATTACCCTTAGCTTGAACGCATCGGCTTACATCGCTGAAATTATCCGTGGGGGTATTCAAGCGGTTGATAAAGGACAATACGAAGCCTGCATGAGTTTAGGTCTTCCATATTCTAAGAGCATGCAAAAAGTTATCTTACCGCAAGCGATTCGAATTATGGTTCCTTCATTCATCAACCAATTCGTGATCACATTGAAAGATACATCTATCCTTTCAATTATCGGTATTGCCGAATTAACGCAAACAGGTAAAGTCATCATCGCTCGTAACTTACAATCAAGTCAAATGTGGTTAATCGTCGGTGTGATGTACTTAATCGTGATCGTTCTATTAACGAAACTTTCAGCTCACTTAGAAAGGAATTTAAAATAATGGCTATTATCGAAGTTCAAAAAATTCAAAAGAAATATGGCGACTTAGAAGTATTAAAATCCATCGACCTTTCTATTGAGGAAGGCGAAGTAGTTTGTATTATCGGGCCTTCTGGTTCTGGTAAATCAACTTTCTTACGTTGCTTAAACCGTCTTGAGAAAATCAACAGTGGTCATATCATTATCGACGGCTATGATTTAACAGACAAGAAAACAAACTTAAATAAAGTTCGTGAGGAAATCGGAATGGTGTTCCAACACTTCAACCTCTTCCCTCACCTAAGCGTTCTAGAAAATATCATTCTTGCACCAGTAGAATTAGGTCGTGAGACAAAAGAAGCTGCAACTGAACATGCGATGGAACTCCTTGGCATGGTTGGTCTTGCAGATAAAGCAGATGTCTCTCCTAAATCTCTTTCAGGTGGTCAAAAACAACGTGTGGCTATTGCTCGCGCGCTTGCAATGAAACCAAAAATGTTATTATTCGATGAACCAACTTCAGCGTTAGACCCTGAGATGGTTGGGGATGTATTAGAAGTAATGCAAAACCTAGCTAAAGAAGGGATGACGATGGTTGTGGTAACACACGAGATGGGATTTGCGCGTGAGGTTAGCGATCGCGTTATCTTCATGGATGGTGGTTATATCATCGAAGAAGGAACTCCTGAAGAAGTGTTTGGTAATCCACAAAACGAACGTACTCAAAACTTCTTAAACAAAGTCTTACATTAAAGTCAACACTGCTCCTGGTACCAATTGGTGCCGGGAGTTTTTTTGTGACATAAATACGTGAAAGAGAATTAACTGCTCTATTAAATTAGAAAGATAGACTTGCGTCTTTTTGTTTTTTATTGAAAGAGTTATAGTGGGGCAACGGTTCGAGCCTAAGTCTCTCACCTTTGAAGCTTCAAAGCTGGAGTAAGGAATCAATTCCTAACTCCAGCTAATTCACATTCAATGCTATCCCCACTATTCTTTCAATAAACAAAAAGACTCGTCTATCTTCATAGCTTTTGATGGTGCATTGTTTCTTCTATCTTGTATTTATGTTGCTAAAAATTCTGCACATTTGTGTGGTACAGGTATTTTAATTAGCTTTATAAAATTTTGGTGTGTGGTTGCTCAAACACTTCAGACTTCTTCGATAAGAAAACCACCTCCACTCCGAGGAAAACAAAAACTCAAAATTATCATATATGATAATTTTGAGTATCTACATTCTTATTTACGTAAAATCTTTTCCATTGATTTTCCTTTTGCAAGTTCATCGATAAGTTTATCCAGTTGGCGGATTCGTTTCATGGTTGGTTCTTCGATTTCTTGAACTTTTACACCACAGATACTGCCAGAGATTTTTTCTGCATTGGAATTATAATGAGGTGCATCATCAAAGAATTGCTTGTATGTACTTTTCGATAGGATCACACTATCCAACTCCTCAATTGGATATCCTGTTAACCAGTTAATGATGGTATAGACCTCTTGTTTGGTCTTCCCTTTTCTCTCTGCTTTTTGCACTAACAATTGAATAACTTTTTCAGTATTCATTTGGAAGACACGTTCATTTTTATCACTCATTCTACTTCACCTCAGATTTTGATAATGGCACGATGGCTAGTGTTTTTCCTAAGCAGGCTAGAATCTTTAATAAAGTATCTAGTTGCGGGGTGCTCTTCCCCGTCTCGATTCTAGCAATTACAGGTTGCTTCACCCCACTTAATTCTTCTAATTGTTTTTGACTAATTCCTGGTTCTTTTCTAGCGCGAATTAATTCACTAATAATAGCAACTCTTAAATCACTAGCTGCGATTTCTTCTTGGGTAAATAAATCATTTCTAACATCTGTCCAATTACTTCCAATTGCTGTTTTACTCATGTTCTCACTCCCACTCTCTTAAAATTATCGTACTATTATTATAACTTAAAAGTTATCATTTTTAAATACTTTTAAGTTATTATGTTTTGAAAATAAAAATCATTATAATGTATACATTATAATGATTACTTAAAAAGACCGAGCGGATGCTCGGTCTTTACTAGTGACATTCAGTTTGGACACCATCAATCATGTCTTGAATAGTGCGTTTGTTATAGAAATTAATTTGTTGTTGGATTTGTTCTTCTTGCAATTTGCCCATAACGCTTCCCATTCGGGTACTTACAAGGCAGGTTGGGTCGGCAGCTTCTTTGAAGGCTTTTTCTAAGCGTTCATCCTCGGATACTAATAAGAAGATTTCTCCAAGTCGAACTTCTTTTGGATTACCTTGCCACTGGTAGCCACCTTGTTTTCCCGCAGTGGTTGACACCCATCCTTTCTTCACCGCTTGGCTCATCAATTTTCGAACAATCGCCGGGTTGCTACAAGCGTTAAACGCGAGGTCTTTGCTTGAATAACGATTGTCGTGATGAATTGCCAGGTATGTTAGGCAGTGAATCATTACGATAAAGTCATTTCCCATAATTATCCCTACTTAATTAAGCCGAATACGTCGTTTAAAGCTTCTGCCATTGTTGGGTGAGTGAAGATTTTATCGCGAAGAACTGTGTAAAGGTAAGTTCGCGTTCATTGCAGTTGCGATAATGTTAATCACTTCATGTGCTTCTTCTGCGAATAATGTTGCACCAACGATTTGGTTTGTTGAAGCGTCCACTAATACTTTGTAGAATCCTACTTGGTTTCCTAAGATTTTAGCTTTCGGAATCGCCATTGCAGGAAGTTTCGCCACTTTGACTTCGATACCTGCTTCTTTAGCTTGTTTTTCATTTAAACCAACGCTTGCTAAAGGTGGGTTAATAAATGTTGCTGTTGGGAATTTCGCACGTTGTTTAGTTGAATATGTTGTATCCCCAGCTAAGAAACGTTTCACGATACGGAAATCATCTAATGATACGAATGTGAATTGTGGTCCGCCGTTTACATCGCCCATTGCGAAAATATGAGGCACGTTTGTTTGTAAGAATTCATTGACTTTGATTGCGCCACGTTCTGTTAATTCCACGCCAGCTTTGTCTAAATCAAGACCTTGTACGTTTGCACGACGACCTGTCGCAACTAAGACTGCATCTGCTGTAAAGGCAACTGGTGCACCTTCTCCTGTAGTAGCTTCTACCACTGCTTTACCGCCTTCTTGATGAACGGCTTTTAATTGAACGCCTAAGTTGAAAGTAACGCCTAAAGCTTCTAATTGTTCTTTCACAGCTTGTGCTACATCTTCGTCTTCACGAGGAAGGAATGCATCAATCACATCGATTACTGTTACTTTTGTACCGAATTGAGCGTAAGTTGCAGCGAACTCTAATCCGATAAATCCACTACCAATAATTACAAGGCTTTCTGGATATTCTTCTAAGTTCATGATTGTTTCGCTTGTGTGAATTGCTCCACCGATTGTTAACCCTTCTACTGGTGGTACGAATGGAGTTGCTCCTGTATTAATGAAAATACGATCTGCTTTGAAGAGTTTTTCTCCTTCTGCAGTATCTACAGCTACTGTATGGTCATCTACAAAACGTGCAGTTCCGTCGATAATTTGTGTTTTTTCAACTGAATCTACTTTATTGTAGTTTGCTGTGTTTAAAGCCGCAATTAAAGCTTTCTTTTCTTGAACACTCTTTGTATAGTAGCTGCTAGCGTCTTCGTTTGAATATTGTTTACGAAGTGCTTTTGTCGCTAATTTTTTAGAAGGAATACAGCCGACATTAATACATGTTCCACCATACATTTCTTTTGATTTTTCAATTAAAATCGTATCTTCTCCGATACTTCCTAAGTATCCTGCTAATGTTTTTCCGGCTTTACCGAAACCAATAATGATATTTTTTTACTGTTGTTGTCATAAAATCACCTTTCTAACTGTAATATTTTTTTAATTACATTTAGAGTATATCTCACGAATGCATAATCACAAAATTATCTGCTCACGAAAAAAGACACCTACTTTTGTAGATGTCTTCTTGTCCCTATTTATAAATACTCTTTTAAATGATTTACTAATTGAAGCAGATCACTCTCTTTTGGTTGATATTCTTCGGATGACATTTCTTCCCAAGGAACCCACCAGACGGGTCCTCTTCCATTATGGCCATATCCTTTCATATCACCTGCTTTTCTTGGAAACAGATGCCAATGTACATGTGCATCACCATTTCCTAACAATTCGATATTCATTTTCTCAGCTTGAAACGCTTTTGCCACGGCCTCTTGAACAATACTCATTTCTTCTAGAAATTTTATTTTTGTTTCATACTCCATTTGATGCAATTCCGTTACGTGTTCTTTGGCTAGGAACAATGTGTACCCTTTAAAATACTGTCCGTCTCCTATTACCACATAACCCGTTTCAAGTTCTTTTACAAAATGCGGATTTTTACCTTGCTTAATTAATTCTATCCGATCACAAATCAAACACATGTACTTAACTCCTACTTCAATCTATCTGCTTTAATGATGGAATAATATGCCATATCACAGATACCTTGATTATTCTTGCCATATTGTCGCAGCGTGCCTTCATAAGTCATTCCAGCTTTTTGCATCACTTTTCCGCTGGCTGGATTATTCACATCGTGACGTGCAGCCACTCTATTACAACCCGCTTCTTCTAAAAGATAGCGACTCACTGCTACGAGCGCTTCTGTCATAATTCCTTTTCCCCAGCATTTGCGACTAAGCGCATAACCAATCTCCACAGCATCTAGCTTTTCTTCCAAATGCACAACATCGATACTACCAACAACTTCATTGTCAAATACGATTGCCCACTTAAATTGAAGTGGATTTTGGTAACCGTCTACCCAACGCTTAAGACTCTTCTTCGTTGTTTCGACAGATTCATGTGGAGGCCACGTCAAGTATTTCGTCACTTCTGCATCGCTCGACCAGTTTTTAAACATCGCTGGTGCATCTTCTACTTGAAAAGGTCTGAGCAGTAATCGTTTTGTCTGAATTGGTTTCGTTCCTATTGGATTCATCGTTTCCCTCCTCAATCAATGGCTAAAACGGAGTCCAAAAGGCTTCATTAACCATGTGATTTATTGTTGAATCGTTGGTTTATAAAACGAGCGGTTATCTAAACCGAATACGCGCTCTGAGAATGCGCCTGGTTCAGTCTTATCGAGTGCATTCGACATCATTGTAATCGTCGCATCTAACAAGTCGATATGGTGTAATACTTCTGCTTCTAATAATTGCGGACGTACTGGTGAACCATATTCGAGTTTGCCGTGGTGAGCTAGAATGAGATGTTTTAATAAAGCACATCTTCTTGGTTTTCATCGATACCGAGTTCTTCACAGGCTTTTGTAATCTCTTCGTCCATGATCACGATGTGCCCTAGTAAGTTCCCTTTTAGTGTGTACTCCGTGCCGATTGCTCCTGTTAATTCCATCGTTTTACCAATATCATGTAAAATCACACCCGAATATAATAACGAACGGTTGATTTGTGTATATTGTGTTGCGATGGCCTTAGCAAGGCGTAGCATCGAAACCGTATGGAAACTTAATCCACCTACAAATGCATGGTGATGACGTTTCGCTGCAGGAAACTCGAAGAAGGCTTCTTGATATTTCTTCAAGATATTATGGACGATACGACGCAAATATGGATTTGTGATATCGAACATAATTTGGTTTACTTCTTCTTCCATTTCTTCCTTCGTCATTGGAGCGTGTTCTACGAAATGGCTCGCAGATGTTGGCTCTCCTTTTGAAGCGTCAGTAAGTCGAAGGCTGACAATTTTCACTTGTGGCGAATTATTGTACATTTCGCGTTTTCCGTTTACAACTACAACTTTTCCTGGTACGTATTTTGCAATATCGTCTGAAGTGGCAGACCAATATTTCCCGTCCATTTGACCTGATTGATCCTGGAATGTGAAGGCGATAAACGGATTACCATTTTTTGCCATACGTACATCTGCAGATTTAATCAATAGGCAGATTTCGAAACTCTCGTCCACATTGTATTCATATAATTTTTTTGTCATGATTTACCTTCTTTCTCTTTCCCCTAACTTCAGCACATTTTCTTTTGGTAACTGAAGCGGAACTTCCGTTGTAAAGTAAAAAACTTGTGTTACGCGTGATAGCACTTCCATTAATTCTAACATAATCGATAGGCGTTCTCTATCAAAATTGACGAATCCATCATCGATTAGCACTGGAATTTTCATCTTCTTCGCTAATTGGAAAATAAAGGCAAAACGAATCGCGACATACAGTTGATCCAATGCCCCTTTTGACAGATAGAAAGCTTCTATCCATTGGCCATTTGCCTGCTGCACCTTCGCCTGCGTATCCGTTAAGAGGATTTTCGTATATTGCCCCATCGTGAGTCGACTAAAGATACGACTCGCCTCGTCTAAAATCAACGGTACTCTCGTTGGAACTTTTTCTTCAAGTTGCTTCAAAATCCATTTAGCTGCATACACTTGCGTCGCCCAATCCTTGATAGACTCTTGTACCTCGAAGCGTTCAAAGTCTGCTTCCAGTTGAAGAGATTCCGCATTGTCATCTTCTTCCAGCAGTTCTGCCTTTTGTTTTTGTACTTGCCAATTGGTCACGTACTTCTTTCCGTTTACTTTCTAGCTGCGCCTTCGTGAAGGACTCGTCTTGAATTTCCTCTTCAAGCGTTTGTCGTTGCAAGCTTTCTTTTTCTTCATTCGTAAAAATAGTTACTTGTTTTTCGATATACGCTCTCTTTTGCGCTAACGCTACACGATTGTCCAGTGTTGGTAACTGAGTTCTAAACTCTTCTACAGTTGTGATTCCTAGTGGGGAAATCGCTTCTTGTAATTCTTCACGTACTTCTGTTGCATCTTGTTCCAATTGCGCTAAATGGCGTTTTTTCTTTAAGATACTCTCTTGAAGTTGCTCTAATTTTGCCACTCGTTTTTGCGAAGCCATCCAAGTCTCACGGATAACGCGTAGCTGTTGCTCCACAGTAGCAGGAGGTGTGATTTGTTCTTTGGCCCAGAAGTCTTTGCTCTCCTCTTTAAAGGCTGCAAGTCTTTGTTCCAATTGAACGAACTGAGCTTTCTTTTGTAAGAAATCATTGACACTTCGTCCTTCATTTCTTCGCACAAATCTCCTTGCTTCTTCTGGAGTTACTTCAATTCCTTTTCGAGATAGAAGCTGTTGAACGTGTTCGTCTACTGCACTATTTTTTGGAGATTGTAACTTCCCTGTTTTGTGTAAGAAGAACCCTCCGCCAATTCCTAGAACTGCAGCAATCCCAACGCCTAGCGCTACCTGATTCGTTAAAAATCCAACTACGGTAATGGCAATGATTCCTACTAGCCCAATAAGGACTCCTGTTTGAAATTGACCTACATGTTCTTTTTCACCTTGAAGGGCATCTAATTCTGCTAATTCAGCATCTGTAAATGGTTTGGCATGTTCACTTTGAACTCCGATATTCCCTGGATGTGTCTTCAACTCACGTTCCAATTCAAAGGCACGTTCTTCAACTGCTGCTGCACCTTGAGCTTTCGCGTACAGTGCTTCAAGAGTCGAATCCTCTGCCGGTTCTCCAAGTGCCTCTGCTTCTGCTTTTGCCTGCTCTAACTCGATTTTTGTACGTTCGAGTTCTTTTTCAAAGGAACGCAAAGTATTATTCGTTTCTACGGCCTTACTATGGTCGTACTCTTTTGGAAACTCATGTAGTCCTTCCATTGCACGGAATTCTTCTAAGGCATCAAAATGAGCGAACTTATTTTCTAAGACATCTAGTCTAGATTCTGTCTCTTGCAATTTTACAGATAATTTCTCTTCTTCCTTTTGAAGCTCTTTGATAGTACTCACATAGCCTTCATAAAGGGCATTTTCGCCTTTGGTTTGAGATAATTGATTCGTTAAACCTTCGAGTCGGTCCATTCGCTCGTTGAGTTCCAATTTTTAGCTTGTGGACGAAACAACTTATTCGCCTCTGCAAGTAACTTCTGACTCTCCTCATAAGCACCCTTATGCCCCATGACACTTAAGCTATACAAGAAGCGATGGATTTCCTCTTCGCTTCCAAACGCATTATTTTGCAATTCCTCTTCATTGAATCCAAAGAGTGAATGGTACTCATTCATCGTCAACTCATGAAGAACTCGGTCCAGCATCGTTTCGGGCAGCTCTTGTCCAGTTTCTGCACTCTTTAGAACGAGTTTCCTCTGAGAACCCACAGCGCTGCGCTCGATAATCAAGGCTCCTAGTCCTTCATCTTCAATCCACATGCATCCACCACGCGTATTCGTATGGAGCGGTTGATATGGATAAACGCCATTTTTCTTCTGTTTAAAATCAAAAAGCATTTGCTCGATAAAACGTCGAAGGGTCGTCTTTCCAGATTCGTTCAAACCTTGAACGACTTGTAAGTTCGGATGGAAAGTAAAGGTCTCATGTTCCCATTTCCCAAAATGATCAATCTCAATTTTTGAAATATACATTAACCTTCCTCCCTTCCCGAAAAGCGAGCTTCTAATAGACGCATCGCACGTTCATGAATCTCGTGTTGGACATCTTCCTTTGTAGGAATTCGCTCATTAACTGATTCGAGAATCCGCTTTTTGCAATTTCCATTTCAGAAAAGAGAGTCGCATCCACATCTCCCACAAGAGAAATTCCAGAAGCGCCACGAAGCGGTTTTGTGACTTGTTCGCGAATACTCATCACTGTTACAAGGCTTCGGTTTTCTTCTAATAATCCATTCACAACTTCTGTGAGTTGTTTTAAATCTTCTCTTGAATACAGCGATTCTTGCGTTTGTAAATGCAGCGTCACAAGACTACGTTTCGCAGGATTTGGTAGTGCCTCTACGATGAGATACGGTAAAGTTTCTAAACGAGCGGTCTCGCTGATAGCAAGTTCTACTTCCGTCCAATCCATCATACTCGTTTCAATAAACTGAACCTCTGAAGCATTCCCTGAAGTAATTTCAACAAGTAACGCTCCCTTTGGCCCACTCTCTTTACGGTCCGCTCCTTGAGTGGTACCGCTATACCACGCACATGGCTGGCTAGACACTTCTTGGCAAGTATGAATATGCCCAAGAGCCCAATAGTCATAGCCTTTTTCTCTTAGTTCAGGAATCGAAAATGGTGCATAGCGACCTTGTGCAGTCGTAAGCTCTCCATGTAGCACTCCAATATGAATATCACAGTTGGCACTCTTCACCGGATACTCTTGAACTTTTCTGGTAGCTACAACTGGAACCTCATAACTAAACCCACTAAAGGCGACACGTTCCCCGTTTCTCGTCTCCACTTCAATTGTTTCAACGGCACTCCCAAAAGTATAAATATGCTCCCCAGAAACGTATGAAGTGCCCGCATCATGATTTCCAAGCGCTACAACGACAGGAATTCCAAATGGTGCTAAGCGATTCAACTGACTCTGCAAGAACAATTTTTCTTTGACGAAGGCACGAGAACTATCCAGCAAGTCCCCTGCCAACACCAGTGCATCGACTTCTTCTTCAATCGCTGTATCGATGACTCTTTCAAAAGCATCAAATGCCGCCTGCTTTAGCTCTCTTGCGATATCTTTATGGGTCTTCCCGACACCTGCGTACGTAACTCCCTAGATGGACGTCGGCTGCGTGGATGAATTTCACCATACGTTGCTCCTTTCTTTTCTTCAAAAAAAGCATATTTTCCTGAACCGTCTGTTGTGCGTTCAAAGAAAATATGCTTTGGATCGATTCTTAATAAAACCGTTTAAAAATTAATTATTTTTGATCTATAAAGTTCTTGTAATGGATTTGTGATGATACGGTTAATGTCTTGCATAATCGTATTCAAACGTTGCTCAGCTTCCATTAACGCTTTAATGTGTTCATTTTCAGACACTTTTTGTCCTAATTCTTGTGCTTTTTTTGAATATCTTCTTCAGTGATCTCTTGTCCTGAGAATTGTTTTTGTTGTAACTCGATATTCACTGTACGGAATTCATCGAATAACGCTTTTCGCTGTTTCATCCGCATAAATTGCTTCGAAGCTTTCCTTTACTGTTTTTGAATTCTTGTAATTCGCGTAAGTCGCGTTCTAATTGATTGGCTGTATCATAAATATTACTCATGTTTCTTCCTCCTTAAAATACTCTTTTATTATACCATATTTTGCATGGTTAAACTATCAATACGTACGTACGTTCGCATTATCGATTTCTGAATTTATCCCAGAGATTTTTACCCCATTCTTGGATTTGATTCCAAACTTGTTCGCCCGCTTTTTGAGCATCTTTGATAAATTGATCGATACCGTTATTCGAATTGTTGTTTTGATTATTTTGTTTCGTCTTCACGGCTTCCACATTAAACGGTGTGTTTGCGGTAAATTGAAGCAATCCTTCCATCTCTAGTTTAAAGAGCGGTCCTACCCCTTCACGGCTAGATGCTGATAAAGAATAGTTCCCTGATTGGTCATATCCCATCCAAGTAGCGACAACAACGTCTGGAGTATATCCGATCATCCATTGGTCACGAGAACCATTGTCATTATTGATGGCTTCGGTTGTCCCTGTCTTACCGGCAATCGTCTTACCAGCTGGTGAAAATGGTGCACCAAGACCTTCTGAACCGTACACGGTTAACAGCATACTTGTCATCTTCTTAGCGACTTCTTCCGTTGTTACACGGTTTTCCTTCACGGCTGTATTGTCTACAACGACTTTCCCGTTTGCGTCCACAATTTTCGTCACAAAACGTGGTTGAACACGAACGCCTTTATTGGCAAAAGCTGTATAAGCAGAGGCCATTTGCTCTGGAGAAACTCCTTTTGTAAGTCCTCCAAGGGCAATCCCTAAGTACTCATCTCCTGGATCTGTTTCGATTCCGAACTGATGAACCTTCTCGATTCCTTTCTTCAATCCGATTTTATCAAGTAACCATACAGCAGGAGCATTCCAACTTTGGTTCAAGGCTTCCGTCATTGTCACAGTTCCTTGATACTGTTTATTCCAGTTCTCAGGCGTATATTTATCTGAACCATACGAACGTTTCTCGTCCACTAGAACAGAATTAGGTTGATACCCTTCTTCAAGAGCCGGAGTATATACGGCTAATGGTTTAAACGTTGACCCTGGCTGTGCCTGAAGCTGTGTTGCACGGTTAAATCCACGGAAAGTGTGTTTCTCGTTAGTACGTCCACCCACCGTCGCAAGGACATCCCCAGTTTGAGGATCCATGGCAATTGAAGCGGCTTGGGCAACCGTACCGTCAGATGCTTTCGGGAATAACCAACTGTGTGAGAAGGTTTCTTCCAAATCTGCTTGCATATTTTGGTCCAGCCCTGTGTAGATTTTATACCCTTTGTTCAGCAAGTCTTCTTCGCTGATTCCGTATTTCGTTGTGATTTCATTAATAACCGCATCGAAATAGTATGGATATTTATAACGAGCATTTGCTTCATACGTATCTGTCACGGTAATCACTTCAGCAGCAGCTTTATCGGCTTCTTCTTGCGTGATTTTGCCATTATCGACCATCAACTGTAAGACAGTCGCACGGCGTTTCACCGTCGATTCCATATCGTCAATCGGATTATACACATTCGGTGCTTTTAAGCTTCCTGTAAGGACAGCTGCTTCACTGATGGTTAAATCCTTTGCGCTCTTTCCGAAAGTAACGAAGCGACGCATTTTCAATTCCGTACGCCCCATTTCCGAAATAGGCATTATTTAAATACATCTCCAAAATTTGGTCTTTGGAATATTTCTTCTCCAACTCGAAACTCAAGAAGAGCTCTTTTCGCTTTTCGCATAAACGATTGTTCCTGAGTTAAGAACGCATTCTTGGCTAATTGTTGCGTAATGGTACTTCCTCCACCCGTCACTCGGCCACGGTTCATTAACAGGCCAAAATGTCGCACGAAGCAGCCCCATCGGATCGAATCCATGGTGGTCATAGAAACGTTTATCCTCTGTGGAAACAAGCGCGTTAATCATATTCGGAGAAATCTGGTCTATCGTTAAAAATTCCCCTTTATTGATGTTCAGTACGCCGGCTTCTTGGTTATTGCGGTCATATACTTCCGTCACCTGGACCATCCCAGCACGTAAGCCACTCACATCGGTTGTCTTTGCGGAATAAACTAAAAATCCCGTAAATAGTGTTACTACCGTTAGCATCATCGCTAGAAGTAGCTTCGTTACATGAAATTTTCTCCAAAAGCGACGAATCGCCATCATGATTTTATGATTCCAAATACTCTTTATAATGGATTGTTTTTTGGGTTCTTCAGTATGACGGTGCTCGAGTTTAGTGTCTTGTTCAACTTCGAGATTTTCTTCGTCATGATTCTGATTGTTAAATTCTTCGTTCATTACAATCCTCCTTTTAAATTGAGTCTATTATACTGTACCATAAAACCCTCTAAAACCACATAAAAACTGCACACCTTTACGAAAAATTAAAGGATACCATCGCCTACTATTTCCCCTTAAAAAGCTTACTTAATATTTTTATCAATATAAGGTATACCTTATATTAGTTCAATCTTATATTGCGTGTTTTTATTGTTGTATCAACGAAAAGTGGAGTTCCTTTGATTTTTATGCGCAAAAAAAGAGAGGTTGCCCTCTCTTTCGTAATTCTTTGTTAAACTGCAAAAAGTCGTTCTAAGTCTTCGTGAGTAAATGGTTGTCCGTCTGGTTCTTCCACACGTTCAATCGTTGCGCCTAATGCACGTAATTTTTGATGGAACTCATAATATCCACGGTCTAAGAATTGTAAGTCTGTCACACGTGTATATCCTTTTGCAACCATTCCAGCGATGATTAACGCAGCCGCAGCACGTAAGTCTGTCGCACGTACTTCAGCACCTGATAATACTGACGCACCACTCATCACAGCTGTATGTGAGTCAATACGGAATTGCGCACCCATACGACGCATTTCTTCTAAGTGGTTGAAACGGTTCTCGAATACTGTTTCCGTCATTGTGCTTGTACCAGTGGCTAATAATTGTGCAATCGTCATTTGTGCTTGCATATCTGTTGGGAAACCTGGGTGAGGTAAAGTCTTCACGTCCGTTGGTTTCAACTCATCTGGACCGATGACACAAATTCCGTCTTCTTCTTCGATAAATTGAACACCCATTTCGCCTAATTTAGAAATTAATGGTTGGTTGTGTTCTGCAATCGCATCTTCGATAAACACGTCGCCTTTTGTAACGGCAGCGGCTACCATGAATGTACCAGCTTCGATACGGTCTGGGATAATTGAGTGAATCGTTCCATCCAATCGTTCTACCCCTTCAATACGCATGTTTTCTGTTCCTGCACCGACAATTTTCGCACCCATCTTGTTTAAGATATTTGCTAAGTCAACGATTTCTGGTTCACGCGCTACGTTTTCGAGATATGTTGTTCCTTTGGCTAAAGTCGCAGCCATCATAATGTTTTGAGTAGCTCCCACAGATGGGAAATCTAAGTAAATACGAGCTCCATGAAGTTCATCTGCATGTGCTTCGATATATCCTTCTGTTTGAACGATTGTCGCACCCATTGCTTCGAATCCTTTTAAGTGAAGGTCGATTGGACGACTTCCGATAGCACATCCACCAGGCATCGCTACACGCGCATGTCCAAAACGTGCTAATAACGGTCCCATTACAACGATTGACGCACGCATTTTACTTACGTATTCAAACGCTGCAGTTGTTGTAATATCTTTTGTGGCATTTAAAGTAATGGCCTTTTCTTCTTCGTCAAATGTACTTAAGACGTTTAAGCTTCCTAATACGTTTAACATCATATGTACGTCTGATAAGTTCGGTACATTTGTTAAATGCGTAACGCCTTTATCTGCTAAAATACTTGCTGCTAAAATCGGTAATACCGCGTTTTTAGCTCCTTCTACTTTTACTGTTCCCTGAAGACGTGTATCGCCACCGCGCACGATCATCTTATCCATTAAATAACCTCCAAAAACTCTCTATCCATCTACTGTAATATCAATTGAATGTACTGATTTAAATAATCTGATAAATCGAATATGACTTTAGCTATACTAGCACCCATCCAAATAGCGATGAGTAAAAAGAGGATACGTGCTTCCTGAACGCGGCCTTTTCTGAGAATTTTCTCGATTTGAATGCCTTGCAACGCCCAATAGCTTAGCATGATAAAAGCAAGAACCAATGTGATTCGAATGATTAAAGTTACTTGAATCATACCTACTCCTCCAGTCATATACTGCCTTTCTATACTACCATATTTGACCATTAAAAAAAAGCAGGAGATACTTACGACTTTATGCTATACTAATACCAAAGTGAGGGGAAAGAATGTTAGAGAGATATAAAACGATTACAGAGGCTGGGACGAATGAAATCGAGATTAAGGGGTCTCGTTTTATTGCACATTTTCAGCGAGTAACGAGCGAAGAAGAAGCGCTCGAATTTATCCAAGCCATCAAAAAGGAACATTGGAAGGCAACGCATAACTGCTCTGCCTTTCTCATTGGTGAAAACGACCAAGTGCAACGTGCGATGGATGACGGTGAGCCAAGTGGTACCGCAGGCGTTCCAATGCTAGAAGTACTCAAGAAAAATGAATTAAAAGATGTCGCGGTCGTGGTGACACGTTACTTTGGTGGAACAAAACTTGGCGCTGGAGGACTCGTTCGTGCGTATTCTGGGGCTGTCAGCGAAGGGTTGAAAGCCATCGGAATCGTCGAATGCAGACTCGAGGATCAACTTGCCCTAACTTTTGATTACGCACATGTAGGAAAAGTGGAATATTACTGTCAGACGCAAAATATTCCCATCGTCGGCAAAGTCTTCCTCAATAATGTTCAATTCACCTGTAGCCTCCCTGTTCAAGAGGTCGAAAGCTTTCCAAGAAGCCATCATTGAACTTTTACAAAATCAAGTGGAGTTTGAGAGTCTTGGAGAAATGTATACAGAATATCCAGTTGGAAAAACAGAGGTCTATTCATTCGAATAGACCTCTGTTTCTTATGTTTTATATTCGAGGATGGATGGACAGAGAAGCTGTGAGAGTATTTAGCTTCTCCCCCTTCCAATTCCTACACTAGCGGAAACGTTAAGGGCACGGGTTCTCAACGTTTCACTTAAAAGAGAAGATTATCAATATCATTTTGCGATAATAGAAGATCCATTTTCGCAAGACTTGAGTAACGGTTCATCGTTGGCAATTCATCCAAGATAACAATATCCGTTCCAAGTCGTTTTAAGAGTTTATCAACCATATTCGAGAGTCTCAATGCAAATGGTCCACTTGTAATAAAGCGAAGCGGTACAGCCTCCATCATCATGATGAGTTCTAAAATATAATTCTGAATCATTTTTGTCTCTAAATCTGTTTCTTGTAGGAAGATGATTTCACGTTCATCGGCTATCGCCAGCATAAACGCACCTGTTTTATAAAATCCCATGGCCGCAATCGGCGACAATGTCAATTGGATTTCCAAAAGTTTCAGGATAAGATACCTCGAATCACCTTTTTTTGCACGTAAGAGCGAGAAATCACTGACCGCAACGGGTTCAGGTTTTACTTGGAAGAACGGCTTCAATTCTTCAATCTGATCGAAACTGATTTCTTACGCGTCATATCGAGTGACTTCACAGCCTTTGTTTTTTGATTATATTCGAGAACAGCATAGCAATCCGCGTCTTCTTGATCGAGAATACTAGCAGCCTTTCAAAGAGCTCCTTTCCAGTTGCCTTCTTGCAAGAGAATATCACTCACACGTAGCACAAATTGGACTTCTGATTTCTTAAGGTCTGCGAATAAATCAAAAGGTTCATTGAAACTCGAAATCATTGGCAATTCTCTGGCTCCTTTAACAGGATACCCATTTCGCTTCAAGTATTCGATTTCCTCTTCATCGAAATCCGCACGTTTTGAAAACTGAATTTCAATGCCTTTTCTAAACCAAAACGCTTCGGTCCGTTCCTCTCCGACTACCTCATCTGACATGGTTACCAGTCGTTCAGAGAGTCTATAACGAACAAGTTCTTCTTCGTTTTTGAAGAATAATAAACGTAAATCTTGCTGTTCATCACGTTCAATTAAAAAGAAAAACTTCACTGCTCCTCGTTTATTCTGAAAAGCAAAGGCAGCATTTTTGAGTTCTGTTTGCTTTTTTACGAGCTTAAATAGCAACGGTATGCTTTGGTACAATTCCTGACTCATATACACTACCCCAATCTTTCTTTTATTCATTTTTATTATACTACCATTTCACATAAATTTGATAGCGGTTTTAGTTTTTATTTAAAATATTATATATTTGATGCTTTTTAAATGATTTAATTCCACTTGCAAACTCATTTTTCCCACTATTCAATGAATTAATTCGCTTTTTTAATGTTGAATTTTTTTCAAACTTTTTCAAAAATTCTTAAACTTTTTCTTAATCTATTTTTCGGGCTCTTTCTTGTAATTTTAAGCATAAAAATACCCCTCAAGCATTGAATGAACAATCCTTGACGGAGTATCTTATAAACAATATTTAATTAGCGATCGATTTCAGTAATTTTTCCTGTGTCGTTTGAAATCTTTTACGTTCACTTGTTGTCCATTAACAAGCATTTCAAATTCCCAAACTACTTTCACCTCTTAAGTTTCGCCTATTATAACCCGGACTCATTGATTCT